>JACCDS011785946.1_pt1 | contig 34202 bp, 23 predicted proteins | sample 7446441 | NCBI WGS metagenome assembly JACCDS01 (sample SAMN15323445, study PRJNA562643) | freshwater metagenome | isolation source: river surface water | place: USA:Blue River Watershed | collected 2017-08-17
CACGGCGCAAGCTACAGTTTCTTCAACAGTTGCAGGCGTTACAAGTTATAGCTGGACAGTCGCCACGGCAGCTTCTTCTTGTGCAGCTTCACAAACAGCAGCTAGTAACGGCACCTCGTGTGTGTTTAGCTTTCCTTGTTGTTCAAATTTTACCATTAGTTGTGTGCCTTATACAGGGTCAGTAGCTGGTTCTGTAATTAGTAAGGCTATTGCTTGCGGTGCCCAACCTACGCAATTAACCGAACTTTCAAGTGCAACTCCGGCGTTATTTCCCAATCCTAGTAATGGCGTGGTAACATTAAAGGGTATTACAGCTAAAGCCGAACTTATTATATCCACGTTGGAGGGTAGAGTGGTGCTTAATACAACCATTGATGCCAACACAACAATCGATGTATCAGGGTTACCAGCTGGCTTGTATACCTATAGCTTGAACGCTACGCAACGAGGTAAACTCGTAATTGAATAGTTGATTCCTTACAACGCTTTTGTTTTTTGAATGAGCTCGGAATAAAGGGTGTTTACTCAAAATAGCCCTTACTTCAATCATTCTTGAGATAAACCGCCACCGTGTGTGCTAACTTTAGGGTTAGCAATGATGAGGTGGTTACTTATTTTTCTTTTTTTTGCGACGGGTGCTAGGGCTCAAAGTATTGCGTTGCCTGGCAGTAATGTCGACTTCGAATCAATTGCTGTTGGTAGCTATACGGCGGCGAATGGGGTTAGTGGTTGGACCGTCACCAGCGCTACAGTGGCAAATTGTAATGCACCTTCTTGGGTGGGTGGCAGCGCAGAGTTTTCTGTGCTTGCAACACCCTATTACGGTGATCCTTATTTTAGTGTGCTTGCGCAATCGCCACTTGGCGGTTCTAAAATTGTTAAACTCAATAGCAATTCGTCTAACAACAGTGCCACAAAGCTGGCTCAAACGCTTACTGTGCCTATTGCGCAAGTGCAGTATATTTTTTATTACGCTTGAGCGACTTAAGGCATTGGGCAAAAGAACCGACGGTGTTTTATAAAAATGGAGCAGGACAATTAATGTGGAATTCTACCGCATTCACACAAGGGTGTTTTGAGCTTATGCTGATTAGCAGTGACGGGAAAACAATCGTCCACGCCCAGCACCTATGCTTTCAGTTCGCGGCCATCGACCTTTCTAACTTACCACCGGGGTGTTACTTGGTAATCGCGAAAAACGAGAAGGGACAACAGGTGGTTAAAAAACTAGTCGATTAAAACGATTCTGTTGATCGCAAGCCCTTTTTGAGTTGCCTTTTGTGCTGCCTTAACCATACTGCAACTTTTTGGTTGCAGGGTATAAATTCAAATTTCAAAAAGCCGAACGGGTTAAGTTAACCGTCCTGGAATAATTGACCAGTCAGCAGTTCAGTGAAAGTGGTCATGCAAGTTGCTTAATGGTAAATGGCTTGCCAGTCCCTACAACTGCAACCTTTTGGTTGCATTCAAGAATCAAGAGAGAAATAAACACGGGATGTTTTGATAAGCCTTAAAGAACACGCCAAACGAGCAGTGGAGGACAAGGAGATAATGTGCGTGAAGGATGCGCAGGGCTTGGTTCTTTTTTGGCGAGAGAAGAGTGGGGGTAATCGCCAAAAAAAACCGGAGCGGAGCGGAGCCCGGAGCAGCCTGACCCCCGCACAAATGGGTGAAAGTACTTTTAGTGAAAGACCCATTTGTTGCGCGGGGGCACGCCCAAACCTTCACTACCAAAATCAACACGTAATGTCCATTTGTTGTAATGGAAGTGTCCAAATGTTTTTATATACAAAAAGAAAAGAGTAGGGTATGATTCTTAAAAATGGTGCATCAAGTTACGTTCCTTAGTCATACGTAATAGGCTGAGTGAATAGTTTACTCAAAGCAACCCTGCATTTAATCATTCGCAAATAGTGAATGATTACAAATTTCTAATTTAACTTTTAGATATGGTAAGGTGGTTAGTCATTTTTCTTTTTCTATGTGCAACAGTAAAGGCGCAAACAGTGGCATTGCCAGGCGCTAATATGGGTTTTGAGTCGAGTGCCCTAGGCAGCTACACAGCCGCCAACAGTGTTACCGGTTGGACACTGAGCAGCGCCACTGCTAGTAATTGCAATCAATACACCTTTGTGCCGGGTGCGAGTGAGTTTTCTTTGGTTGGTACACCTATGTTTAGTCATCCGATTATTGGGACGATTCCGAATTCACCACTTGGTGGTACAGTCGTTGCGTTAATGAATGCAATGAGTACGAATAGCAGCGTAACGCGAATTGCACAAACGGTTACGGTGCCAACGAGCGGAAACTTCCAGTTCTCATTGGCTTATGCAGGTGTTTGGCAAGACGGAGGCCATGCGTGTTGTGCGCAAGCGAAATTGAATTTGGTTTTACGCGACAGTGCCATGCAAGTTATAAACTGTATGTATCTTGATTTAGCTGGTGCTGGTTGTACCCTTTCGGCCTCATCAAATACGGTAATTGGTAACTTAACTTATTGCAATTGGAAAACAGTGAGCCTCTACTTGGGGATGTTTGCTGGACAAAAAATCACGATCGAAATCATCAATAGTGATTGTGGCATGGGGGATCATTATGGAAGTGTGTATGTGGATTGTGCCATAACACCATTGTCAAATTTAAATTTACCTATTTGTCCAGTTCTAAATTATCAACCCATTTTGTTTTGTCCTAATTCACCTACTATTGCACTCTCAACTTGGTACACAGGCACTTTTACTTGGACCGCCCCGCAAGGGTACACCCTTTCTGCGACGCAGGCTACAACGAGTCCGCTCATTATTCAAAACCCGGTGTCGGGTTCTGTTTTCTCTTTATCAATTAATCACAATTGTTTAGCAACGACGTACACGATTCAGGCCGACACGATTGGTTTATTAGGGTTCGGCACTTCCTCTACCTGTGTGGGCGGTTCAATTGGTTCAGCAACTATTGGGTTATCGGGACCCTTAGTTCCTTACTCGTATACGTATACGGGCACCAACACCACCATTGTGACCACACAAAGTTGCGTTTCAAATTTAGCTGCAGGTTTTTATACCGTTACAGCTACGACAGCTAGCAATGCGGGCTGTGGTGCGGTGACACAAACGTTTCAGATTGGTCAACAGGCGGTGGTGTTTAATACGACTTATCATTTATTTTGTAACGGTGTGTCTTCCACCACCATCAACCGGCCCGGTGGATTGAATTACCAGTGGTACAATAACAACACATTAATTCCTTCACCTGTTGGCACTGCATCAGCACTAGCAGTTAATTCACCATCACACACCCAAAGTATTCGTTTACGGTATACATCGCCGCAGGGGTGTAAGGACTCTTCCCATATCATTCTTTATGTACACAACCCGGGTTTGTTAATGCAGAAATCGTTGGTCAGTCCATGTGCCAATCAATCCAATGGCACGGCTGTATTTGGTTTTACACCATCTGCTCAAAACACCTTTTATTACAAGTATGTGAATAGTCCCACCGGCTCTGTTACAACTGGCCAATCCAGTTTATCGACCAGCAGCACCAGCTTTGTAGCTAACAATTTATCGGCGGGCATTTATTCGTTTACGGCTTACGATACTGCGTGTGTGTATCACTACACCTATGCTGTGCAGCAAGCGAGTTTATCGTATTTTCTCTCAATGGTGCGTGATACTATTTGTAGTGGTGCGAATAGAAGCGTTGGTGCCATTGTGCCCAACGCACCCAACGGAACGTATACGTTTAGTTGGAGTCCGACCACTTTTTTATTTAATAACAACGGCCAACTTCAATACACGATCATTACACCTACGGTGGCAGCAAATAGCAGTTTAAGCATTATTTACACGGTGGCAGTCACGCCTACCATTAACACCTGTGTGTTTACGCAAACGTGTGAGATAGTAGCTGTGAATTTGCCGACGCCAAACTTAACGCCGTTACCGGCCACCCTCTGTGTCAATGCGCCCACCTTGCAATTACAAGGAACACCAGCAGGAGGGTACTATACCGCCTCCGTCTTAAATGGTTTTTCATCAAGTGGTGTTTTCAATCCATCACAAGTCAACGCAGGCAGGCATCATTTTAGTTATAACCTAAAAAAAGGCAACTGTATTGTTAAGGACACTGCCTCCATTGAGTTGTTGCGCACCACCTTTACGGTGCCATCACAGAATTCTGTTTGTATCGGCCAATCGATAACAGTGCTTGCACAAGGTGCGCAGACCTACACGTGGAGCACCGGTTCAAATGATTCGTTGATAGTAGTCAATCCTACCACTACCACTACCACTACTTATTCTGTAACCGGCATGAATGGTGTTTGTCCGGTTACACAAACCACTACAGTTATTGTTGTAGCCTTGCCAACACTTGCGGTAGTGGCCCCAACGGCGATTTGTTTGTACGAGACCACTACTTTATCTGTTATTGGTCAAGGTATATTTACCTGGTGGAACATTGGTAATACACCAACGTTGGTGGTCTCGCCAACTGTTACCACACATTACACGATTATTGCAACGGGAGTAGCAGGTTGCACAAACACCTTGAACACAACCCTAGCGGTGGTTGTGTGCGACGGCATGAAGGAAATTAACCAAACAACTTTCAGGGCTTATATCGATTTTAACCAGCAGTTAGTAATTGAAGCGTTGGGCTTAGGCGCTGGCGATGCACAAGTAAACATTTTCGATTTGCAGGGTCGATTGATTCATTGTTCGTCCTTAGTTGACGGCATTCGCCAATTCGATTTCACGAACGTTAGTCATGGATGGTACGTGGTGGAGGTGGAAACCGGAAGTGGAGAGCGACTGAGACGGAAGGTGGGGTATTGATGAACACAAGTCTTTAGCGTTGTTGTATGAAATCACACGAGGAGGCTGTTTATTAAATGCAACAAGTTCAGTCGTAGACCATTGAGTGGAGTAGTAGCAGTTACGGTTGGCAAAAAGGCCGGTCAATTTTTATCCAAAATCCTCAAAATATTTTGTGAAATAGAATAAAGACATGTATATTTGCACCCCGATTTAGGAAATATAGCCTTCAAACGGCTAAATATCTGAAAATCAGGATGATTCCGTAGCTCAGCCGGTAGAGCATTACACTTTTAATGTAAGGGTCCTGGGTTCGAATCCCAGCGGGATCACAGCAAATGCAAAATGTGCCAGCCGATAGGCTGGCATTTTTGTTTTTTTGTACAGCCGCGTCAAAAGCTCTGCTTTTGTAAGCGGGTGGACAAAAAACAAAAACAAGGCGCGATAGCGACTTGCTCCCGATACCCAGAGGGATACATTTGCTCCCGAAGACATGAGGGATGACATGCCCTCTGGGCTCAGCGTAGCTACTCCCTGTAATATCTATAAGGCTCTGCTTTTGTAAGCGGATGTATAAAAACAAAAACAACCCCCCAGAGGGGGGTGCATTTTGTATTTGCTCCCGAAGACTTGAGGGATGACATGCCCCCTGGGCTCAGCGTAGCTACTCCGGATCAAGTTCAAAAGCTATTGGGGACCATTAAAATTTATTCTTTTGGTCTAACGTAAATCAAGGTTTAAATAAGGGACTTCCGTAAGCGAAATCAAAGCACCTACTACATCTGTCCGTTCCTTTAAAGCACCTTACAAAATAATAGCTGGAGTTGAACATTGAATCCCCATTCACGCTCAACGTAAAACAACAACCGCCTCCTTTCCAGCGACACTATTCGCGTCAACTTCCTCACTTTTTTAATAAATTTATACGCTGAACAACGGTCCGTAATGGGACAGCTGTTTTAAGAAAAATTTGAAGATAAACAAAGCGTCAACGTGCGTAAGGTGCTGCAGCGGCAGCGTTGCGCGGTAAGGCGTTAGCAAGGCTTGGGTGAGGAGGCCCCGCCGTTACTACGGGCGGGGACCCCGCCGCCCTAGCCTTGCTGACGACTTACAAGCAACCTACAGCGGAAGCACCGACCGCGAGCAACAAAAAAGAGCGAAGCCGGCGAATAAGCTCGCGGGTACGCCCAACAAATAAAAATGGAAGTCATTCCTGAAATACAATTAAACAAGGGGTATTGTGGTTTCCCTTTTGGCGCACATTGCGAAAACGCGGTACTGCATTTTGGCGCGCCTGAAGAAATTCAAGAACTTAACGATGAATTACTCGACAATGCCGTGGTGTACCATTATTGGTCAAAAGGGTTTTCATTGTTCTTCGACCCCGCACAAAACATGGCGTTTACCAGCGTTGAAACAAATAACGAAGACACCACCCTCTTCAATACCAATCTATTTACCTTACGGGAAAAGGAATTGGTAACGTTGATGCAACAAAACGGGTTTAAAATGACCGACAGCGAAATGCACGAATGGGGCGAGAAACGGGTGTCGTTTGATGGGGCAGGCCTCGATTGCTACTTTGAAAACCACCGGTTGATCTCGATAAACTTCAGTTATACTGAAATTTCGCCTGCTTTTAACTACTCCCCAAACTAAATTGGGGTTATTTTGAGTTTGCATTAGGGAATTTTATTATAAGCGCGTTACATCTATACAATGCGCACCACCATGCTCCTCAATTTTTCACCCTCCAAAGGTATTTCGACAGTTATTGAAAGCCTCAGAAGATGTCTGCTGACCCTCGTTTTAGTGTGTTTAGTGGGCCCCACTGTTTTAACTGCGCACACGCCCGATGGAGAAACGAATGGGGTGCGTAATTGGTTGATTGATGGGGTTACTTACAAGGCATCGTTTATGTTGTTTCGGGACAATTTGGTTTACCTAGAAACAGTTTCGAACGACGTGATTAAAGTGCCCTTGCACCGATTTTCGGAACGGGATCAAATTAGTTTGCGCCGGAAATTTGAAACGATTCAACGGTTGAACAATCGGCGGGCGCTGCAAGAAGAAGCTGCTGTTGACCATTCGGTTATCATTACCATTGCCTGGTGTTCGCTGTTTGTTTGCTTATCTGCTCTTGTATTCAGCCTGCTGTTTTTGAAAAAGAAATCGCTCCTTAAACTTTTTTTAGCAGCACCAATAATTATTTTACTTACTGCTATCAATGCGTTTAACACGCCCTCCAAGTTGAAATTGGTGTCGGTAACCAACCCAAAAACAATCGACTCGGCCTTTTCAAAATTCCGCCCAAATGTGAACACCTACTGGGACAATACCTATTTCTATGTTGAATCAAAGGGAATACCTACGACACACACCATGATGGTGGGGATTTCGAACCACGGCTGGCAACAACAAGTGCCAATACCGCAGTGTTTTACTGGCAGCAATGCCTGGCCTATTCCGCTAAATCCAACAATAGCCAACACGCCGGTTCCGGTTAACAACCAACACTTTCTTAAAGGCGCCATTGCTATCGCTGCGAATGGAGTGCCCATATTTAATGTTTACACCAATGCTGGGGTCGACTCCTATACCGATGGGCAGCTCGATACCTACGGCGGACACTGTGGTAGAGCAGATGATTACCATTATCATATTGCGCCCTTGCATTTGTATGCAACGAATCCGGCTACCTTGCCGGTGGCTTATGCCTTAGATGGTTTTGCTGTTTATGGCAGCAAGGAGCCCGATGGGTCGAACATGACGGGACTAGATGCGAATCATGGGCATTTTGGCACCAACGGCGTTTACCATTACCACGGCACTACAACAGCACCTTACATGATTGGTAACATGGTAGGCAAAGTTACCGAAGACAACGATTTACAAATTATTCCGCAGGCTCAAACAACCCCCATTCGTCCGGCCCTCACGCCGCTTTCTGGCGCATCTATTACAGCCTGTAATCCTGTTGGTAACAATGGCTACCAACTTACCTACCTGCTCAATGGCTTAACGTATACCGTGAGTTTTAACTGGACAGCTAGCGGTGTTTACACCTATAGCTTTGTATCAACCACTGGTAAATCAGTTGAAACGTACACCGGCTTTGCACCCTGTTCAGTACCAACCAATATGAATGATATCGAAACCACCATCAGCAGCGGATTAATTTATCCGAACCCTGCTAAAAAATCATTTCAAATTGCGGCAACTTCGCCCATTTTTAATGAAGTGACCAAGGCCTTGGTCTATGATTTAGAAGGTCGTTTACAGATGTCTGCTTTTCCAGATGCAGACAAGCTGGTAAATATTGAGAGCCTGTCTAAAGGCGGCTATATTGTTTATTTAATTAGTCCCTACCGGGTCTTCAAAACACGGCTCATCGTAACCGATTGAGCCAAGGCGTTGTAATAGGCGAATAGCCAATGGAACACGCCTCTATGAACACAAGGTGCTTTTTTGTACCTTTGTAGTCTATAGAAATTAACCATGCCAGGAACCGAATTATTTGGCGCTGAAGAGCGCAAGGAAATTAACGATGTGCTTGAAACGGGCATTCTCTTCCGTTATAACCACGACGCGCAACGCAACAACATTTGGAAGGCCAAGGACTTCGAAAATGAAGTAAAGAAAATTACCGGTGCTAAATACGCTTTAGCTGTAAGTAGCGGTTCGGCAGGTATAATGGCTGCACTCGCTGCGGCTGGAATTGGTGCAGGTGATGAAGTTATTTGTCCCCCGTTTACCTACGTAGCCACTATCGAAGCGATTTTATTTCTAGGCGCTAAACCTGTTTTCGCCGAAATTGAAGAAACCTTGTGTTTAAGTGCTGCTGGTATTGAAGCCGCTTTAACTCCTGATACCAAGGCGGTGTGCTTGGTGCACATGTGTGGTGGCAATGCCGATATGGATGCTATTATGCCGGTTATTAATAAACACAAGTTGGTGTTGGTGGAAGATGCTGGACAAGCATTTGCCGCGTCACACAAGGGCACCTTTACCGGACTATTTGGTGCAGCGGGGTCGTACTCGTTCGACTTCTTTAAAATTGCTACGGCAGGAGAAGGAGGCGTGCTGGTAACTAACGATGAACGCATCTATCACCTCGCTGATAATTATTGTGACCATGGCCATGATCACGTTGGCAACAACCGCGGCATGGAAAATCACCCGGTGGTTGGATTCAATTTCCGTATTAGTGAATTGCACGCTGCTGTTGGTGCCGCGCAAACACGCAAGGTGCCAAGTATTCGTGAAAACAACCTCGTAAATAAGAAGTTTATCGAAAACCGTTTAGCCAGTATACCGGGCATTTCGTTTGCCAAATTAGGTGACCCTAATGGCGATTCAGGTACATTCTTAAACTTGATGTTACCCGATACCGAAACCGCAAAAAGAGTAGTGGCCAATTTTAACGAGGCAGGAGTAACTGGTTTCAATTACTGGTTCACCAATATGTACCATTTCATTAATCAGTGGGATCATATTAAGGACATGCGCACGGCAGCTAAATTGGCCGTTGAAGTGCTCGGTGCTCCACAAGATTATAAAAATTTACACTTACCTAAATCACAAGAAGTGGTGGGACGTTTAATTTCGTTTGGTATTCGTTGTACGTGGACCGAAGCGCAAATGACCGAACTCGCCGATAAAGTGGCTGCTTGCATTAGCAAGGCCATGCAGCCGGTGAACGCTTGATTTTTATTTCATGAAGGCCGGCGCAACGCTTCGCTCGTTACTGGCCAGTCGCCAGATCCTCTTGCGTGAATACCAGAATTCATGGGTGTTCACGCACGGGGATTTTTCTTTTACACTCTATTTAAGAGGCAAGGGTTTCCCACTGCTGCCACCTGATATGGTTTACCACGAGCCTGAGAAAGTTCTGGCCTTTGTGATGAGCCGATTAAATCTTAACCAACGGGTCTTTGCTCGAAAGTGCGAGGTAGTGCGTGTTGAAAGAACCAACGCGCGTGATTTTTTAAATGCCCACCATTTAATGAACTACGCCCAAGCGGCATTTCATTATGGCCTCGTTTACCAAAATGAACTTGTTGCAGTAGCCGCCTTTTCACGCGGCAGAAAAATGAACCGATTGGAGGCCTCACAGCGCTCGTTTGAAATGGTGCGATTTTGTTCGGCAAGTGGCACAACGGTAACAGGTGGTCTCACTAAACTACTGGCTCATTTTGTGAAATTACATGCGCCAGGGGATGTAATGACCTATATCGATAAAAATTGGGCACAGCCGGCAACCTTTGTCAAATCAGGCTTTCAGCGAATGGGCGAAACACCGCCTATCACGTATGCCTTAGATAAAAAGGAATACCATCGGCTTCTGAATACGCCTGTGGGTAGCGCTGATTGCGAATGGGTAACCACCGGTGGCAACATTAAACTCGTGTACACGCCATGATGAATTGCGTAGTCATACTCGGCCCAACGGCTTCTGGAAAAACGGCGCTTGCTACCCGTTTGGCAGCGCGGTTAAATGGGGAGGTGATTAGTGCCGACTCACGGCAGGTTTATAAAGGACTGGATATTGGTACTGGCAAGGATTTACAGGAATATGTGGTAGAAGGAGTAAGGGTGCCGTATCATTTAATTGACATCGTTGATGCCCATCACCAATATTACCTGCACGAATTTGTGCGTGATGCAAGGATGGCTTTTGATGCAATTGTGGCACGCGGAAAGTTGCCCATTTTTTGCGGGGGAACGGGTTTGTACTTAGATACCTTGCATAAATCGTTCGATTTTACGCAGGTGCCAGAAGACCTTGATTGGCGGCTCGAGGCGGCCACCTATAACAAGGAATCGTTGTTGGAACTGTTGTCTACCTTTCCCGTTGCGTATACCGAAATGGTTGATCGGCATTCGGTGAAACGCCTAGTGAGGGGGATTGAAATTGCCCGGTATCGCCAGTCGCATTCGCTGCAAGCTGCACCACCACTGGTTTACAAGCCGTTGTACATAGGCACACACGTATCGCGCGAGGCAAGGCACTTAAACATTGTTAAGCGGTTAGCGCTCCGTTTAGAAGGAGGTTTGATTGAAGAAACGCAACGGTTGTTGAACGAAGGTGTATCGCCCGAAAGGTTAGATGCCTTGGGTTTAGAATACCGTTTTGTGTTGAAACACCTGCAACGAAAACTCACGAAGGAAGATTTACAAGAACAATTGGCTACAGCCATTCGGCAGTTCTCGCGCCGACAAATGACGTGGTTTCGTAAAATGGAAAAAGAAGGTATTGAAATTAATTGGTTGGATATGCAGGAGTCCAAAGTGGCTATTGACCAGGCGATTCAGTTGGTAAGGACAACCTTCTCACTTTAAGTTGGAAACATTTATTAATAAACGACCGAAGCGATTTAGCGGTTTGTCGTGGTGATTCAAGAAAACTGTAATGGCCATCGTGCTCAAGGTATAGCACGGTTTTATCTTGAATGGTTTCGGCTTGTTCGAGCAATAATTTCGGATCGAGTACATTGTCGAGTTCACCAATCACCATCATAACGGGGTAATGCACCATGCCTAACACCATTTCACGAGATGGCCGGTCGCGCATGCCGTGCAAGGCTGCAATCATGCCCCGCTGTTGGGTTTGGCGAGCTATGCCCTGTGCTAGTTTTATTTCTTCTTTTAGGTAACGTAGGTTTTTGCGTGCAAATAAATTTTCGATGGTAGAGCGGGTGTAGAGTTTTTTATCGGACTTCAGCACCCGAATGGCGCGTAAACGGTCCGATTTTTTCTCATCGCTATCGGCATAAGCGGTGCTATTTAACAAACATAAACCACGCAAGGCATCAGGGTACATTTCAGCAAAGGCGAGGGCCGTGTAACCGCCCATGCTGTGGCCGATGAGGACGTATTTTTTAAGTTTTAATGAATCGAGCACGAACTTAACTGCGGTGGCCATCATCTCCATTGAATGGGCGTAGCCGTAGCAGGCAGACGCTCCATGTCCCGGTAAATCAATACTCACCACCCGGTAACGTTTGGCGAGATTAGCTGCCAACCCCTCAAAAATGGCGGAACTAGCGAGGTAACCGTGCAGCAACACCACTACACGTCCCTTACCCTGGTCGCGAAAAGCGACTTGGTCGTGCCGAAATCGTACAGTTTTTACCGGAATACTCATTCCTAAATCTCTACCTTTTTTGTGGTATGGTTCACGGGTATCAAATTAAGTAATTTTAAATCATAAAACAGTCCCGATTGTTTACGCAATAAGTGGTCAGATTATAAACAGTTATGCTTGGTCTCAATAATCTCGAAATAGGTCAAAAAGCGGTGATACGGTTTTTCAAGAATGAAATGCTTGAAGCGCGTTTGATTGAAATGGGATGTCTACCCGGAGAAGAAGTTGTACTTTCGCGTACCGCCCCATTGGGTTGTCCTTATGCCATTCAAGTGGCAGGCAGCGAGCTGAGTTTGCGCCGTGAGGAAGCAGCCTCAGTAATGGTGGAGTTGGTAGCGTAGTTTTGAGTTCGCCTTTAAAAATAAAAGTTGCTCTTATTGGTAACCCGAATGCGGGTAAGAGTACGTTATTCAATGCACTAACGGGTCTCAATCAAAAAACAGGCAATTACACAGGTGTTACGGTTGATCGTTACGATGGATCAATGGCATTTGTAGCGAACAACACACCTGTGAAGTGTAGCATTGTTGATTTACCGGGTGTTTACAGTTTGTTTCCAAAATCACAAGACGAAGTAATAGCGTGTAAAACGTTACTAGACGCGGCAGAGGGGATTGATGTGGTAGTAGTGGTAGCTGATTCTACGAATTTGCGCCGCAACATGTTGTTGGTTACACAGGTACTTGATTTAAAAATGAAAACGGTGGTGGCCTTGAGCATGAGCGATGAGGCGACTGCGCAGCAGATAGCCATTGATGTAAAAGGGTTCGCAGAAGCGTTGGGCGTGCCAGTGGTTCAAATTGATTCGCGCCACCAAAAAGGCATGCACGACCTACAACAGGCTATTATGCAAGCGAATGCGTCGAATGGGGTGTTTTATGATTTGGGAGATGCCGCTATACGCAAGCACAACGATTACCGCGGCTTTATTTCAGCAGCATTAAATTCGCCCAATGCACAAGCCGAAAACAAGGATAAACTTTACCGCCACCACTTAATTAATTATGTGCTCAATAAGCACGTGCAACTACCTGCAGAGCTTAGTAGGAAGCAAATTTCAGCTAAAATAGACAGCATTACCACGCATCGCGTGTGGGGGTACTTGGTGCTTGTTGCCGTGATTTTTTTAGTGTTTCAATTTATTTTCATGGTCTCCGAGGTGCCAATGAATGTTATTGAAAGTGCTTTTCTCGCTCTGAGCGGATCAGTTAAAGACATGCTGCCCTCAGGTGCGCTCAACGAATTGGTAGTTAACGGCATTATTCCCGGTATCAGCGGGGTGCTGATGTTCATTCCGCAAATTGCCTTTTTGTTTTTATTCATTGGTTTTCTAGAAGACTCTGGTTACATGGCGCGAGCAAGTTTTATTATGGATCGGCTTCTGCGCCCTTTTGGCCTCAACGGTCGCTCTGTAATTCCATTGATAAGCGGTACGGCTTGCGCTGTTCCTTCCATCATGGCCACGCGTAGCATTAGCAACGTGCGCGAACGCATGATTACGATTTTCATCTTACCATTAATAAGTTGTTCGGCACGTTTGCCTGTTTACACGCTGTTGCTTTCAGTAATGTACCCACAACAAAAATTGTTGGGCATTTTTAATGCTAGAGGCATCGCCCTGTTTGTTTTGTACTTGCTGGGGTTTGTGGTTGCGCTTGCAACGGCGTGGGTACTAAAGAAAACAGTTAAAGCAAAAGAGACGTCTTTTTATGTGATGGAATTGCCAGTATACCGTTGGCCACAGGGACGAAGCATCGTCATTATGGTGTTTAATAAGGTAAAGGTATTTGTGCAAGAAGCTGGTGTGATTATTTTGGCGATTTCAATTGTGCTCTGGTTTTTAAGCACACACGGTGCGAGTGAAAAGTACGAAGTGCTTGTGCAACAAGAACAAGCATTAGTGGCGCAGTCGGCTCCAGACTCACTCATTCAACAGGTTGTAGCGCAGCAGTTGGAGTATTCATACATTGGCACACTCGGACAAGCCATAGAGCCGGTTATTCGTCCTCTAGGCTTCGATTGGAAAATTGGTGTGGCGTTACTAACGTCTTTTGCAGCACGGGAAGTCTTTGTTGGCACCATGTCTACCATCTACCGCTCTGCAGATACTGATAATACCGAGGGCATTCGGCACACCATTGTTTCTGAAAGGGATGAAACCGGCGCCCTGCGGTACACACCAGCGGTGTGTTGGTCACTTCTTCTTTTTTATGCGTTTGCCCTGCAATGCATGAGTACCGTAGCTGTGGTGAAACGCGAAACCAAAAGCTGGAAATGGGTGCTGTTGCAATTTGTGTTCATGGGGGTACTAGCGTATATTTCAGCCTTCACTGTATTTGCCCTTATAAGCTAATAATGATAAACTAATTGTTGCTACCACAAAAGGGCTTAAAAAGAGTCTATGCCATATTATCTATTCGCCGCACAACTTCATTTACAAGCGAGTCATGATTGGTGATTTCATCAAATTCACTTTTTTCTTTCGTCAGTACAGATAAATTGTGATACAAAGAATTTGAAATTTGAGTGTTACTTATCGCAAAATGGATAACGGCCGTTTCAATATTGTAGGGTGCATTCACAATAGACCAGTAACGCGATAAGCCTAACAAAAACATATTTCCTGCTAAATGACTGGAAGAATTTGAAGACAATTTATCTTGAACAGTGTCAGATAATATTGTAATTATTTTCCCTGATTTTTGTATTCGAAATTTATTAAGAATTTCATTGTATATCGAAATTATTGGCTTAAAATAAATGGCGATACTTTTTTCAAAGTCGTCGATTGGGTAGTCAGATGTCGAGGAGTATGCTTCTTTAATAGTGACACAATTAATTAATACATCAAAGCGCACTAATCGAAGCCTATTAATAAAAAGTGAAACTGAATAATCGTCAGTGAAGTCGCAACGAATGCCTTGTGTGTTTTTATACTCTGTCATTACTTTCATGGCTGAACCTGCCGATTGGCAATAAGTAAAAAAAACAATGTTTACAGATTGTGAAGCTAATTGTTTTACAATTTCAAGCCCCTTTCCAGAAGCCCCACCTAGAATTAATATACTCTTCCTCATAGATTTGTAGAATTGGTTGTTATAGGATTTTAAAAATGTGAAGGTTCTAAAGAGATTAGTCAATCTTGAAACAGAGACAACTCTAAAAGCTTTTCGATTAAATGGTGAAAATTTGGGATCCTAACTTTTAGTTTGTATTGTCGCTTAGATATCACTTTAATCACGTAATTATTTTATACTCGGTCCAATCTTCTATATAACTAAAAGAAAGGTATTGAATTTGAATTATCTTGAAGAGATAAAACTAGAAATTGTGGTAGGCTTATAATAATTGTTTTCTACAATTCAATTGGGAAGTATTTGCAGATTTCGATAAAATAATGTCAATCGTTACTGAAAATCGAAAATCAAAAGCGACAAGTTATTTTAAGAAGGGTCTTATCCTCTCGATAAAAGAATTTTATAAAAGGGGGTATATATGATATCAGTTTTGGATATTTTACTTGATTTCCACATAAACGGCTTTTTTCAATGACCACCGATTTGGGGAATGTGGAATTTTATGTCATTTTTACGTAAAAATTTAATTTATGGCCCCTAGGCTTTTCTTATTTCTTACCGCCACCAGTTTGTTGGCTTCTTGTAAATCACACAAAACCAGCAATACGCCTGCTGCTGATACAAAACCAGCGGTGGTAGAGGTAACCGAGTCGGTAACCATTACGCCGAAAGAGGCTGAACCGGCACTTCCTTACAGGGCTACGAATCCACGAAGCAACGATATTCTTCACACAAGGTTAGAGGTGAGTTTTGACTGGACCAACAGCCGTTTAAATGGAAAGGCGCTAATAACAGTGAAGCCTTATTTTTATGCAACCGATAAATTGTTTCTTGATGCAAGGGGCTTCGAAATAAAATCGGTTCAGATATTTGAAGCAGCTAAACCTACAGGCGCCAAGCCACTGGGCAATGTGGCCACCACATTTGGTGTCAAGGTCGAAGGGACTTCGTTTGTTTATGAAAACGATTCACTAAAAATAAATCTGGGTAAAAAGTTCACTGCTAACGAACAGTACCAGGTGGTTATTGAATACATAGCGAAACCAAACGAACTTAAAAAAGGGGGAAGCAATGCGATAACCGAAGATAAAGGGTTGTACTTTATCAATCCATCGGGCGAAAATCATTTCAAAATGCCTCAAATATGGACACAAGGTGAAACGCAAGCCAGCTCAGCTTGGTTTCCAACAATTGATAGTCCGAATGAGAAAATGACGCAAGAGATTTACATGACCGTGCAAGACCGTTTTACAACGCTCTCGAATGGCTTGTTGGTTGATTCGAAGAAAAATGCCGATGGCACGCGCACCGACCACTGGCAACTCACCGAACCCCATTCGCCCTACTTGGCAATGATGGCTGTTGGTGAATTCGTAAAAGTAACCGACACCCCATGGAACGGTAAAGAAGTTTCTTATTACGTTGAGAAAATGTATGCCAACCATGCGAAAGCGATATTTGGCGATACCCGCGAGATGATTGATTTCTTCTCCAATAAATTGGGCGTGCCTTACGCGTGGCCTAAGTACGCACAAATTGCTGTACGCGATTACGTGAGTGGCGCAATGGAAAACACCAGCGCTACCTTACACGGTGACTTTATGGTGTACCAAACCACACGCGAAACACAAGATGAGAAAAAAGGAAACGACGTTATAGCCCACGAATTGTTTCACCAATGGTTTGGTGATTATGTTACAGCCGAAAGCTGGAGCAACTTGCCGCTGAACGAAAGTTTCGCTACTTACGGCGAATACCTGTGGAACGAATACAAAGAAGGTCGCGATGCTGCTGACAATCATCACATGATGAGCCGCATGGGCTACATGGCTTCTGAAAAAGAAAAAGTGGTTATCCGTTACCAGTATGAAGATAAAGAAGAAATGTTCGATGGCTTTAGTTATAATAAAGGGGGACAAATTCTTCACATGCTTCGTAAAGCAGTTGGCGACGACGCGTTCTTTGCTTCACTGAAAAAATACCTGACCGACAACCAATACAAACCGGCAGAAATTCATCACCTGCGCTTGGCTTTCGAAGAGGTTACTGGTCAAGACATGAACTGGTTCTTTAACCAATGGTTCCTGTCAAAAGGCCGTCCAACCATCAACGCCAGTTGGAGTTTCGAAAATGGCATGGTTGAATTAACCTTGAAACAAAAACAAGACACCACGCTTTACCCTATTTATACTTTACCGTTGGATGTGGATGTTTATGCCAATGGCAAGGTGCAACGCCACCGCATTGTTTTCAATAAAACCACTCAAAAATTCCGCTTCAATGCCGATGGCCGTCCAAATTTAGTTAACGTTGATGGTGAGCGCCAATTGCTTTGCGATTGGGACAATTACAAAACCGACGCTGAATTACTGTTTCAGTATAAGAATGCGCCATTGTTCGAAGACCGTTTAGAGGCGATTAAAAAATTAGAAGGCAAATTAGACAATGAACAAATCTTTGCCATGTTCAAGGAGGCAGCCGCAAATGATAAATTTTATGCCATTCGCCAAGCGGCTATGCGTCGCCTGTTAAAAGCACCTGCGGTAAAAATGCCAGAAGTGAAATCGGTATTAATGAGCATGTATCAAAAAGACACTCATTCTAAAACACGCGCCGCTGCACTGAGTGCGCTCAATACCGCCTTTGGTAACGACGCCGATGTGAAGGCATTAATCGAAAGTGCACTCAATGAATCGTCTTACGCTATTATCGGCGAAGCTTTGGAAGCGCTCACAGCGAGCAATCCTAAACTGGCAATGGAGAAAGCGAAAAACTTGGAGCAACTCGATGGCCGCGATATCATTTTCCCAATCGCAGCACTGTATGCGAATCATGGTAGCGACGACCAAATTCGGTACTTCCATAACAACATTCAGTACATGACGGGCTTTGAAATGATGACGTTTGTCGCGAATTATGGTAAGGCCGCTAAACGTTGCGAACGCAGCGAAAGCGCTATTTCAACTGTTCAAGATCTTGAAATGCTGAGCATGGGCGCCAACCGTTTCACCAAGTTTGCCATTACTAAATCTGTGAAAGATATTCTGGGAGCTTGGGATGAAAAGGTACGCAAACAACAATCTGCCGTTGATGCAGCTACCAAGGAAGGAAAGGTAACGGAAGAAATGAAACAAGCACTGGCCAGTTTGATTGAAACGCGCGACATTATTGCTAAAGCTTACAATAGAATTAAATGAGGCGTGTACTGATTTTAGCCTTGGTGCTAGCAGTGGTCAATGCGTGTAAACCTGATTTTCAGGAACAACTTGATCAAACAATTTACAACTTGAATACGGAATGTCCGCAACAGGTCGATTCAGAAACAAAACTAACGGGCATTACCGGCGGGCAACCGCTGACCGTTGTTTACCACTACGCGCTCGTAAACCTCGATCGAGCAAATGTTGATACAACGTTGTTCAAGAAAGCGATGTGGCCCGGACTAGTAGCGTATATCAAGGTTTCAGAGGGACTAAAGACAATGCGTGAAAACGGTGTCACCTTTGTGTACGACTACAACGATAAGGCCAATCATCCAATTTGTAAAATACTTATCGGGCCGGTAGATTATAGCAGCGGCCCAGCTAAATAAATGGCTATGGCTATTTTGCACCACACACCTGAACAATGCAAAACCATTCAGTGGGCTAGCGGTACGAGTACCGAAATTTTTGTATTCCCACCCGATGGTAATTTTGTTGAACGCCGGTTTACATTTCGAATAAGTACGGCCACGGTTGAAGCAGAATCGTCTACGTTTACTTTTTTCGAAGGCATTACCCGCCATTTAATGATTTTAAAAGGGGCACTGGAGTTGGTTCACGAAGGTCGTTACACCAAACAGTTGCAGCCTTACGATCAAGACGTGTTCTCAGGTGAATGGAACACCCACAGCAAGGGCCGGGTAACCGACTTTAACCTCATGCTTAAAAATGGTGCAACCGGTTCGTTACAACATGTACACTTGCCGGCTGGCGCGAACTGGCAGCGGACAAAAACAAACGCCTACGAATTTGTTTACGTTGCACAAGGTCAATTGGTATACAACAACCAAGCACAAGCCAATGCAGGCGATCTTCTTCAGCTTGATAACAACGAGTTTTCATTGCAAGCAAGCAATAAGGTGGACGTGATTATAATTGAAGTGAATTTATAATTGCTGCTTATTTATATTTAGGGCGCCCCCTAAAGGTCGTGTGCTTCGGCAGTAGCAGTCTCGTCAGGTTTTGCTACACTAGGTCGTGCGGGGTCCCCGCATGCAGTAGCTGCGGGGCCTCCGCCAACCAAGTGTAGCAACTACCTGCCTTCGTCTGGCTACAGCCTCCGCCCACTGGCGCACAGTTTCGCCCTCGTTATCTAAATCTACGCGTAGAGTTTACGCTTATTCTAAACTGTCTACAAAGTCCTTCGAGTATTTTTCGATGAATGCAGGGTGCTTTCATCTGCATGTCACGCCCCCTATCCAACAACGCAAAACAAGTAGGATGTAGAAAACGAATAAGAACGATTTAGAACTAGGCGTCAACGTGCGTGAGGGATACGAAGGTAGCCCGACCCCGGCAAAAAGGGGAATGCACTTTTAGCAAACTACCCATTTGTTGCGAGGGGGCACGCCCATATCAAAAAGAGCTAATGGATTTAGGTGAATGAGCGGTTTTTTCTACCCTTACACCCCCTCTTGCGCCAATTAAACGCTAAGTTTTTTGTTACTTTGAAAACATGATAGGTGCTGAAACTTCGAACATACTTTTTCTCGATATTGAAACCGTGCCCTTGGTTTACCGCTACAATGAACTAGATGAAACAACGCGTGATTTGTGGAATCGCAAATGGCAATTTCAACGCGATAATACACCTGAACAACATTATGCCAAGGCTGGCATTTTTGCTGAATTTGCAAAGGTGGTGTGTATCGGTTTGGGATATGTGCACAATAACCGTTTTCGTGTGACTACTTATACCGACGATAATGAACAAGCGCTTTTACAGCGGTTCGCACAATTACTTAACGAGAAATTTAATACCGACCGAAACCTTTTGTGTGCGCATAACGGTAAGGAATTTGATTTTCCGTTTCTCTGTCGCCGCATGTTAATTAATGCAGTGCCCTTGCCCCGCATGTTGCGCATTCAAGGCTTAAAGCCATGGCAAGTGCCACACATTGATACAATGGAACTTTGGAAATTTGGCGACATTAAAAATTTTACGTCACTTAATTTGATGGCACACGTGTTGGGTTTTCCGTCGCCTAAAGACGACATTGAAGGAAGCATGGTGGCTAAAGTGTGGTACGAAGACAACGACCCTGAACGCATTGCCCGCTACTGCCGCAAAGATGTGATTACGCTCGCTCGCGTTTACCGCAGGTTTGCAGGTGAACCGAATATTGAAGCAAGCGACATCGATGAAATTGATGATAACAAATCCAACTGATACTATGCTTTATTGGGCGGATGCAATTAATATGTTTATCTTCATTGCATGTCGTTATTGAACCGGGTATATAAAAAATCAGAACTTGTTTTTTTTCTGATTCTACTTTGTTTTACGGCTTCTTTTCCCTGGTGGAACGATGCGTGGATGTCATTCGACGGACCCATGCATACCTACAATGCGGGGCTCATGCAACTGTATCATCATGACCTCTTTGTTCGGACTTTTCTAAAAGAGCAACCCTTTATTTTGCCCAATTTTTTATCGCATGTACTTTTAAAATGGCTCCTCGTTGGAGTGGATTCGTTGACTGCCGAAAAAATAATTGTCAGTGCCTTAATGGTTAGCTGGGCGTGCTCGTTTCGGTGGCTCATTAAAACCCTGACAGGTACTGTGCCTTATTTAAGTGTTTTAATTTTTCCTTTGTTACTCAATAATTTGGTGTACATGGGGTTTTATAATTTCAACCTCGGCTTTACTTTTTTTAATCTTCACCTTATTTTTTTATCGAAAGCGCTCAATCTCTCCTCGCGCAAAGCATGGCTACTGGTTACTGTGAATGCACTTGTTTTGTATTATTCACATTTAATGGGCTTTGCGTTAGGGGTTGTGGCAGGCTTGTTGTTGCTCGTTACACGATCAGCGACGTTGCAAGCGAAAAAGACGGCACTCTTGCAGTATGCTTGGTGTGTTTTACCCGCTGCGTTAATAGCCGTGGTTTTCTTTCTAACGGTGAATGTTCCTTCTTTTGATTATGATTCGTCCTTCGACGAAAAAGTAAAGGCGTGGGTAAAGTTCGATCCTATTATCACTTACAATGGCGACCTAGAAGGGTTCTATGGCCAACTGTTTGCACTACTGTTGGCAGTTCTACTTGTTTTAACCTTGTGGCGGTACATAAGAGAAAAAAGGTCGACCCCTGTTTTTTTTATTCTTTTTGTATTGATGGTTGTGGCGAGTCTTACCTTTAAAAACGGAGCTCTTAGCGGTATGTTTACAGCGCGCGCCTTGCTCACCGGTTTTTATTTTCTAGTTATTGCCGTGGCGCTTGATGCTAAGGGCATGCGTTTTCTTACAATTCCCGTCGCGTTGCTTATAGGCGTTATTCAATACCAAGTTACCAATTTACGACAACGCGATTTGGCACAAGTGCAAACGTATATTCAAGATATTAAGGGCGCATCGAAGGTAATGAAGGACCATTCGCTTGTGCAAACCATTCGCTTGAGTGACGACACGTATTCTGGTAATTATGGCGCACATGCGGTTAGCGGGCGCCCGATTATATTACTCGAAAATTACGAAGCCAATATTGCCTGGTTCCCGCTTAATTGGCGAAGCTACATGGCCGATTTGCTGATAGATCAGGAACCAATTTTCAGCCACTTAAAAGTGGATTATGTGTTGGTGTACGGAACTGATTATCGGGTAAAAGACCGGTTCTCGCCTCAGCTGTTGCAATACATGCAAAAGAACATGAAGCGGATTTATCAAAGTGCCGATACGTTTTGTACGGTATATGGTTGGCGCAACCAACCGGTTACTCCGCAACAATAACCAAGTAGCGCGAAATGCTCCAAAATTTTTCGGGGTTTGTAATCACCAAACTCATGACTTGTCCCCGTTCCTTTACCCATTCATACGTCTCTGGGTCGTGAGGGGTTATTAAACGCGCCGATAAGGCTTGAATAGGAATTTCGGTGGTCTTATAAATAGTGACTTCGCGAAACTTCTTTTTATTTAGTACCTCGTTAATTTTGGTGGTTTTTCCCATGCCTAAAAATCCACCTTCACGCGTAATCACGGCGTTTTCAATTAGCAGCTTTTCACTTCCTAAGGCATACCATCCTTTTTCATACCGCGCATTTTTTTGTTTGGCTGCGGCGAGTGTCTCGTTTAATAAACCGGTATGACTTTGCATGTACAGTAGTTCTACATCATAATCTTCAAGTGCTTCACGTGCGGCTGTTAATTCTTCTTCTTTTTCGAGCAACCGATTATTCAAGTGATCTATCATTTTTTGCAAATGCAGTTGAACTTGCTTTTCGTTTTTTAAGGAGTGATTTAATCGCCGAATGGTTTGCCGATTACTATCTAGTAAACGGTTAATTTGCCGTATATCGTTGTTGATTTTGGCCAGCACATCTTCTGATAGGTCACCCTTCTCCAGGTGCAATTGCGCTTGTGTGGCAGTTAACTGCTCAAGGTTAGCTTGTATTGCGCCCAAGGCTTGACGGTAACCTTCTGAAAGGGCGGTATCGGTTATTGGGGTTGGTTGGTTTTGAACGGACTCTTTATTCGTTGGCGATTGGCAACTTAAGACCGCCCAGGTTAAAACAAGGAATAGGGATTTTCGCATAGGCTAAAATAGGTATACGGCAAGGGGTGGTACATGACCGTTGTTAGTCATAACCCATGAAAATGGGGCAAAGGAGATGATAAGGAACATTTTTTGGCCAGTTAAAGGAGAATTGGTTACCAATTGGACGTATTCTGCGGCTTTAACCATCCTTTGCATTTTCACAATCGCCTTTTGCTTACATTTGGTTAATGGGTAATTTTATCAAGTACTTTATGGCAGCACTAATGTGCATGACCTTCTTTGGTAAAATTGGCGTTCCGGGCGCAATTCTGCTCTTCGATTATCAATTTCTACCTATTCTTCTATTTACAGTCTCCGCAGGCCTTTTGGGAAATATTGTTTTCGTGAACTTGAGTTACCAATTAATTAAGGGCATTCATGCGTACCGCAGCCGTCACAACAAAATACACTCAAAAAAAATATTTACACCCACTGTGCGACGCATCATTCGCGTTAAATCGCGTTTCGGGTTGGTGGGTATTTCATTAATCGGCCCCATGTTTCTCTCTGTGCCATTAGCGGCGTATATCGCTGAACGGTTTTTTAAAGACAAACGTAAAATCATTCTCTACTTCACCCTGTCTGAAGTTTTTTGGTGCCTGGTTATTTATACCCTGGTTTATTGGTTTCACGATGCTTTTAAGGGTTGGTTAGTTTGACAAGAATTACACACATATTTTTTGATTTAGATGATACCGTTTATGATTTCAGAGCGAATTCATCGCTTGTTATGCGGCAATTGTTCGATGAAGAAAATTTCGCCAACCGCCTCAAGGTACCCTACGAGGTGTTTATGCCGTTGTACCGTGAAATAAACTTGGCTTATTGGACGATGTTTCACCGGGGACAAATTCAGCGGGAAGAACTTCGTTACATGCGGTTTATTAAAGCGTTTAATCATTTTGGTTACTTTGATGAAAACGAAATAAAACGGCTCACCGAAATCTACATGGCGCGTGCACCGTTAGGTAAACTGCTTATGCCGGGCTGCCTTGAAGCATTGACAACGCTGCAACAAAAATTTCAATTGGGTATTATCACAAATGGGTTTACCGCCATTCAAAATATAAAATTAGATAGCAGCGAAATCCGCTCTTATTTTAATCACTTACTCATCAGTGAAGAGCTGAACTTGTCAAAACCAGACATCCGCATTTTTCGCCATGCCGAACGTGTAAGCAACGCGTTGCCGCAAAACTGTTTGATGGTGGGCGACAATTATGAAAGCGACATACAAGGGGCTTTAAATGCAGGTTGGGAAGCGGTACACATCATTCGAGAAAACGAACCGTCCCCACACGGTAGTACCATCACCGATTTACGGCAACTGACCACCTTGCTAACTAAACTGAACTAAACAAGTTTTACTGGCGCGTTAACTGAACGCAAAACTGCAGTTGGTGTTTAGGTCGGCTGTGGCTGGTGTATACTAAACGCGTAGTTCTAATGCGTTTTAGGTAATTTTTTTGATTTTATCCCGAATCTAAATGGTGTAGCTCATTTTACGAATGGGAGGTATGTAATTTGACAGTGGTTTAAACTGGTTCGGGATGAGAGTATTCTCCTTGTTGTTAATAGGGCTTTGTGTGTCACGTTTGTGTGGACAAACGTACCCGACCACGCTAATGGCGGGTATGAATAGTGGAGGATCTCTTTACCCCGACGAGTGGGCCGATCCAGTAGTGAAACCAGTGCAACTAACTGTGTGGTTAAATGATTTTTCTGTGCCGTCGTGGGACGTAAAAATTCACTTTGAATTGCGTAATAGCAATGGCTTGTTGTTGCAGAGCAACCCAAACGGGTTGTGGCAATCGCCCATTAACGTCGTGCCGGGTGTGCCATTGCTCCTCGAAGGGAATGTACTCAGCGATTTGTTTAATTATAATAACCTATTGTTTGAGGGTATTTCAAGAACTACGCTTGAAAATAACCAACGTCTGGCAGAAGGGCTGTACGTGTTTTGTTTTACAGTGGTTGACTTTAAAACCGGAAGAACGTTATCAAAACAAGTTTGTTGGCAACAACAACTAACGCTTTTAAATCCACCCACTATAGTATGGCCCACCTGTGGCTCACAAGTGAATGCGGGCACGTCGCAAAACATTCCATTTCAGTGGCAGTTTAATGGCACCTCTCCTCAAACAGCAACGCAACTAGTTTCAGAAATCACCTTGTACGAGGTAGTTGGTAACTGGGCCGATCCTCAATCGGCTCTATTTAATCAACAGGTTTTGCCGATTTGGAAATCGGATGTATTAACGCCAACGCAACTATTTTATAACGGGGCTTTCCCTTCGTTAGAAATGGGCAAACGATACGTGTTTACAGTGAAGGCAAGCGATGGCAGTAACCGCGTTCGATTTAAAAACAACGGCCTCTCACCACCGTGTTGGTTTCAATACGGGTGTTTTCTAAACGACACCATCTCTTGTATCGCCCCCCACGATAGTGCTCAGTTAACGCTAAGGACCACGCCTACGTTTTCATGGAAACGACCAACCCATGCAATGGCACAAGAACAATTGGTGTATGAAATAAAAATTGTACCGGTGTTAAGTGGACAAACAGCTACTGCAGCCCTAACAGCAAATGCGCCTTTTTACGACCAATTGTACCTGCCTACGGCAAATGCTACTGTTTCAAAAACTATTCCAGTTTCGATTTGGGCAAATTGTGTTCCAATGCAAGCCTATGCTTGGCAAATTACAGCCCATGCCTGCAACCAAAAGGTTGCAGTGAGCGCTCCAAGGGTATTCATTGGTCCGCCGCCACTTGACGGTATATTAGCAGCGGGATTTTATTGTCCTATTATTCGCGTCGCTGCTTTCGATAAATACACGGGAGTGCTCACAGCAACGTGCTCTGCTGAATGGCCTGTGCAAGAACAAAAGGCAAGTTTTGAATTTGCAGTTAAGCAGGTTACGGTGGCTCCGCTTGGCGACAACACTTGGCAACTGATCAATGGCGAAGCACGGGGTAAGTGTCCGCCATTAACGGCAACGTTACAGCCAAATTCGTTAACCAATTCGGTGTCTACTTTTGTGATGGATAGTTTTAATTTGCAGCCAACGGCCTTGCATTTGGGTGGCCAAATAAAAACGCCTTTTACGTTGGCTACTAAACTGCCAGCGCCACCATTGTTGGTGTTTCGACGTAACTGGTTAGTGCTTTCTCCAAGTCATCATTGGCTTAGTGGCAATGCTTTGCAGATGCTTGAAAAAGAACAGGAGTATGGACTAAAGGAGCTCAATGATTTTCGGCTACAAGTAGCTGCCACCACGTCATGCATGGTTTACCAAAACAAGGTTTCATTTTTTTATTCAGGGTGCATCATCACACCAGCTAATGTATTGTCTGCAAGTGGCCAACGGCCGCGTTTTTGTTTTACCAACCAATCGACTCTAGAATTGATGGTCGATTCACTTAAGGGCGAAAGTTGTTTATTGAACGAGGGTATCAAGCTCGCGTTAACACCGCTTACCTATACGTTTGTTGGAAGTTCAGCCAGTTTTTCAAACACGTTGCAGCCTTTAAAAAAGGGCGTGTTTTTTGATTGTATTGAATTAACCGGGGAAGAATGGCCAGACATAAAAGGACAATGGCATTGGCGAGGGGCATCAAAAAAACCGTTGCGTCTATTGCTAAAAGACGGTGCTTATGGTTACATTGATGAACGGGGTTTGTCGCTAAAAACGGCTGTGCAATGGCCCACCGACGACACCACGTATTTTAATACGTTTTTATGTAGGGCGGTTAATTTAGCTATTGATGTACAAGGGGCTACTATAAATTCGGCTAGTCTAAAAGGTCAACTGCTCATTCCCTTCATTGATACCGTTAATTGGTTTTCATGGCAATGCGATTTAGATGAGGAAGGATTTAGAGAGGGCTACCTCGACAAGGCTTTAAGCGGAATTAGTTTTACGTTTAACGGAAAAGGTGGCCAAGAACAAACGGTGCTTTTTGTTATACAACAAGCACAATTCACACAACGCAATGCTATCGTTATGAATGTGACAGCGAATTGGCCCTGGTTAAATACGGGTGCGATGCCGTTATCGGGCTTGATGGTGTGGGGTAATGGGGACATTGGTTTTGGGGCACCTAACAACACGGTGCAATTGCAGCAGGCAGTGGCCACGAAAATGATGGGGTACCCGTTCTTGATTACGCACGTGGGATGTGGTCGCACTGGTAAGGTGTACGGTTTTGGAGTGAGTGGTGAGGCAGTGATTGATGAAGAAATGTCGGGTGAACTGGGTCCGCCATCCTTACACCTCTATTCTGTATATGGCAATGGTAAAGGTTTTCTGAATGGTGATGCGCCTGCAGATTCGATAACGTCTTCGTCAGCTACCGTGCAAACGGCTGCGCAGTTGCTCCATCAGTCCAACGTGTTATTTACAATGCCCGGTTTTAATAAAGGCGATACAGGGGTAATGGTTGTTAATCGCCCCATTACCACCGCCTCGGTGCAACTGGTTGCGTCTAAAATTGTTCAATCCCTTCGGCAACTCAGTGAATTTATTGTAAAAGTGAAACCGCTACTAAAACCGGATGCGTTGTCACCGGCGGAATGGCGAGTTCTTGCTGCATTTTCATCAGCACTTGAAAGTGAAACGGCTTGGCAAATTCAACAGGCAGGCACTGCGCAAATAATTAATTTTTTTCTAAATAAATTGGTCGAGGCACTAGCGGATAAAGCTACACAACCGATACGCAAGTTAGCGGATAAGGCAGTGGGGGGCATCCGGAAAACGGCCAATCAATACATCTACGAACCGGTAAAGGGGTACACTGATAAGGTGTTAGAGGCCTGCTTTACACACCTTCAACGTCAATTAATCGCTGCAACGAATGCCTCGCTTGAACCGGTGATTCATCAAGTATTAAATGAAATTAAAACGCAATTAACTGCCACCATCTACTTTTCGGTGCAAGGGGCTTTTGAAAAGGAAGCGATTGCACCGCTGTGCGACTTCATTGCTAATGCAGTGGGAGCAAGGGCGGTGAATGAGATTCGCGGCACGGTAATTCAGGCAACAACTAAATTGATGAATAACGGATGGAAAGGGGATTTGGATTTTGGTCTATTTGCTAAGGATGCTTTGACGGCCTTGCAGCCTGTTTCAGACACGGTTGTCAATTCCATCATGCGCTTGAATGCCACCGACTTCGTAACCATAGGACAACGTATCGCTGCTGATATTATAAAGGATTTAAACTGGCAAGCTATTGCTGAAGAGGTTTTAGCGCAATTACTTAGTAAAGGTATTTCAAATGCGTTGGCGAATCAATTGGCGGTGTTGCTGCCGCAATCGGCTGGACCGTTTGTGTCTTCAGCATTGAGCGCCATCAAATTTGATTTTACGAACCTCGACCAAAAGATAAAAAAGGGTGAGTTGAATAAAGTGGTCACCGTTGACCCGACTAATATTTACATTGAAAGTCCCGCAGCAGATATTCGGGGCCAACTAAAACTATTTCGCAACGATGCAATTTATGGTGATTGTTTCAAGGCCAATGTAATGGTGCGATTAAAGGTCCCGAAAAAAGACAATCCAATAGAATGCAACGCGGCGTTTGTTTCTGGAAAAACAGAGCAGGCTTCATCCCGTTTTTCGTATTGGTTTGCTTCATTAGCTGTTAGCGGATTAAATGTGTCGGTTACACCGGTGCCTGTAATTTGGGATGGGGTAGAAGGCCATGTATTTAAACACATGCGGTTATCAAACAACCAAATGGTGCCAGATATCACCAATAAATTTGGTGTGGGCTGTAAATTTTATTTCTATGATTTGCCAACGAGTGGCAAAACATGGCTTATGACAGCTGGTCTGGACGTGGTTTTTAACGACAAGGGGTTTAACACAGAATTAGCAGTGGATGCGAGCCTGCTTAATTTTCGTAAAGTTGGCTCGCGTTATGTTGCGCCGGGGTTAATAAGCGGACAAGGTACCCTAGGGTATTACAAGGACAATGTCTCTGCGCATTTCGCCGGAAATATTATGGCTAAACTAAACACTGAACCAATTTTGTGCATGGGCGGTCAGGTTGGGTTTGACCTTGAATCGCCCCAAAAATGGTCGTTCTGGTTGGGGACAAAATCATCGCCTATCGGATACAAAGTTTTATGCAAGGATAATTTCCAACACACGGGCTACTTTATTCTGCGTAACGATGGCATGGAATTGCAGTTGAAAAAATGGATTCAGTTTTCCGCGGCATCGGGTTGGCTCAATGTGTCAGGAGTTAAAATAAAAGGGGCTGTGGCTATTGCAACGGGGTACGAACTAACAACAGCTCTAGAATGGGAACCACAATTAGCCATCAAGGATGCGACCTTTGAATTGAAGGCGGCTGGGAGTCTTGTGCTAACAGTGGATGCATCGGGAGTACAAACAGTTTACAATGTGGCAAGCGCCGATTTTACTGGAAACTTACAATTAAAAAGCCAACCAGACATGGAATTACATGGTAATGTAACGGCGAATGTTAGTGTACTGCAATACACATTTAATTTTACTACGGATGTGAACTATAACCTCAGTACGCAACAAATAATTATAAAATGAGTCGGTAAGGTTGACAATAAAAAAGCCGCTCTATTAAGAGCGGCTTTACAAGTAGTTACATTAGTTATTCTTTGATAAACCGCAGATGCGCTGTTTCACCGTTAATGCTTTTAACGGTTACTAAGTACAGCCCAACGGGTAACTCGTTAATGGCAATGGACTTTTGATCTGCAAGTGAATAGGTCCCAATTACCGCACCATTACTGCTGTATAGCGTTGCTGTTGTTAATTCAACATCCTTGGTGTTAAACTGAAGGGTGGTGCTGGCTGGATTCGGATACAAATTGATTTGCGTTGATAAATCGTTTGGCGATAAACCGGCACAAATAACAGAGAGGGAAATCACAGCGGTGCCTTCACAGCCTTTGTCATTACCAGTTACGGTATAGCTACTGCTAACGGTTGGCGTTACTACAATGCTACTGCTGGTTGAAGTGGTGCTCCACGAGTAGGTGCTCGCACCTGCTGCTTGTAGGGTCACGGTATTGTTTTCTCCAATACACAACAAGGTATTCGACGAAGTAATGTTCACCGTTGGTGCAGGCAACGCCACTACAGTTGCTTGGGCTGAACCAACACAGTTGCCAGAGGTGCCATTAATTGTATAAATAGTTGTTGATGTCGGTTGAACAACTGATGATCCCGATGAATAAGTGTAATTACTAGCGCCACTTGGTGCAAGGGTAAACGATTGCCCTGCACACACAGAACCATTCGCCACCGTTATGGTTGGTCCGGGTACAATGGTCATCGTAACGCCAATGCGCGTGGCTGAAGGGGCACAGCTAAAGGCTTCTGCATAATAAGTTACTATTACAGTGGTGGGAATGTTTGGCACAAAGGTGACAAAGTTAGTGCCGCTACCAACGGGAATGGTGGAGGTGGGTGCGGCATACCAATTCACGGTATTGTTGCCAGCATTAGCTGTTAGGGTGAAATTTTGATTACTACACACGGTTGTTGGTTGCGAAACTACGGTTGGGTTAGCAGGCGCTGCACACACACCGTAACGCCACATATCACTCAACTCGCCATAATTGGCGGTTGATTCATACCCTTGTCCACCATACAGGTACAATTGCCCACTGCTGGTGTACCACACGCCACTTGTTCCGCGTGCACCGGGTATGTTGGTGGTAGAAGGTGTTCCCATCACCCCGTACAAACCTGAGGCAGCGATTTGGTTGCTGCCTTTCACCCAGGTCCACTGCCCATTAGCGGGGTTGTACGACCACTGGTCGTTAATCGCGTCAAGGTTATTATTGACGTCATAGGCTTGTCCGCCAAATAACCAAAACAAACCGGAATTGTCTACCCAGGTATTACCACCGATGCGGGCACCGGGAATGTTAGTAGTTGAAGGCACACCAAGCGTGCCATAAGACCCAGATTGATTGATAGTATTACTGCCTCCAATCCAAGTCCAGTTACCGGATGATAAATTGTATTTCCATAAATCGTTGTAACTATCTCCATTCACGGGTTCTGTTCCACCAAACAAATACAAGTCAGTGCTAGTGGCTTTCCATACTTGACACAAGGCTCTGGCTCCAGGGGTGTTATTGGCTGCTGGTGTGTTTAACGTGCCATAAACACCGCTGGCGTTAATGCTGTTGGAACCCTTCATCCATGTCCACAAACCAGTTGAAGGCGAGTACTTCCATAAATCGTTAAACGATCCAAAATTAAAACCGCCAACTAAGCCAACGCCACCAAACAACCATAAATTACCAGTGTTATCGGTCCACGATACAGGCCCCACGCGAGCTCCAGGGGCATTGCCCGCTCCTGCTACACCTAAGGTGCCGTAAACGCCAGCCGAATAAATTGTATTAGAGCCGCCCATCCAGGTCCATTGATTCGAAGAAATGGTGTACTTCCACAAATCGCCCATAAATCCACTGTTCGAGGCATCAAAGCCATCGCCACCAAATAACCACAAGTTGCCATTGTTGTCGGCCCAACCACACGCATATCCGCGTGAACCAGGGTTGGCAGAGTTAGTGGCTACACCAAGCGGTCCATACACGCTATTCATGTCTGCAATCGTATCGCCCTTCATCCACGTCCACTGATTGGTTGAAGGGGTGTACTTCCATAAATCATTGTAATAACCTAGGGCACTGCTACCACCAAAGTACCACAAATTGCCATTGGCATCTTGCCAGCTTATGGCGCCGTCGCGCCCACCAGGGGTGGTGGTGCTGTTAGAACTGCCTAGCACACCAGCTACGTTTTCGTCGATGGTGGCATTGGGACCTTTTATCCAGGTCCACATACTTTGTGCATTAACCGAATTTGAAAATAGTGCCAACAACGCAAATTGAAGCACATACAAATAGTGTCTTTGTTTCATAGTAAATTGAATTACTGCCCTAACGCAGGTTATCAAACAAAATTATGAAAGAATGTGATGCTGCCTACGTTAAAATTTGATAAGCGATGAGGTGGCTAAATTACTTTTTGAATAACTGGTCGAAAGCTCCGCAAAATCGTGCTAATACAGCTATTAAGTGGTGTAACACACCACAAAAAGTTTGATAGAATCTTCAGGAAAAATTAATAATTAAAAACCCCAAACTCGGTTTGCAATTCCACCGATTTGCCTTCGCCTTTCTCCACACGTCCTACTACCTTCGCATCAATATTAAACGATTGACTGATCGCTATAATATCGTTGGCTACAGCGGCATCGGCATAAATTTCCATGCGGTGCCCCATGTTAAACACACGGTACATCTCTTTGTAATCGGTTTTGCTTTCAGCGTGAATCAGTTTAAACAAAGGCGGCACCTCAAACATATTATCCTTCACCACCTTTAACCCATCATTCAAAAAATGCAATACCTTGGCTTGCGCACCACCACTGCAATGCACGAGTCCGTGTACCCCACCACGTACTTGCTTTAGTACCGCCGCTAATACGGGGGCGTAGGTGCGGGTGGGAGAGAGCACTAATTTACCTGCTGTTATTTGTTCGTGTTGCATCACGCCATGTGCATCGGTATATGCAACGTCTACTATATCGGTTAACTGTTTGCTTCCAGTATACACCACGTCTTGAGGCAAACCGCCGTCAAAACTTTGTGGGTAGGTCGATGCCAGTATTTTCGAAAACACATCGTGTCGTGCGCTCGTTAATCCATTACTACCCATGCCGCCGTTGTATTCGCTTTCGTACGAGGCTTTACCGTAACTGGCTAAACCAATCACCACATCGCCTGCGCGAATGCCATCGTTAGATACCACGTCTTTTCTAGGCATACGACACACCACCGTACTGTCAACAATAATCGTCCTTACTAAATCACCCACATCCGCTGTTTCACCACCGGTCGAATAAATACCCACTCCGTTGTTGCGCAAATTTTCCAACACTTCTTCTGTGCCATTGATTAACGCAGTAAGCACTTCACCGGGCACCAGGTGTTTGTTACGACCAATGGTCGATGATAATAAAATATTGTCCAACGCCCCAACACACGCCAGGTCGTCAATGTTCATAATCACGGCATCTTGAGCAATGCCTTTCCAAACCGACAAATCGCCGGTTTCCTTCCAATACATCCACGCCAACGCCGATTTGGTGCCAGCGCCATCGGCATGCATTACCACACAATGGTCAGCACTGCCCCCTAACGTATCGGGCACAATCTTACAAAATGCAGCCGGAAACAAGCCTTTATCGAGTTTGGCAATGGCAGCATGCACATCTTCCTTGCCAGCCGACACGCCACGTTGTTGGTATTTATTATCGCTCATGTAGTTAAATATCTGCAAATCGGCTTAAAAAAAGAGCCGCTTCTTGCCAGCAAAGATACGAATTGCGACCTAATTTCTATTTTTGCACCCGCACCATGACGCTTGTAAAAGTTTCTATCGTTAATTACACCAACACCCTGCCTTTTCGCTGGGCTTTGAAACAATGGCCATTAAAGTACCCGACCACCATCAGTGAAGATATTCCTTCTGAATGCGCGCGCAAATTACTTAATGGCGAAGTCGATTTAGCCCTGGTGCCCGTGGCCATTATCAATCAACTCGATTCTTTTGAAGTAATTTCTAATTGGTGCATTGGCGCTAATGGTAAGGTCGATAGCGTGAAACTTTATGCTGAAGTGCCGGTGCATCAAATCAAACGGGTGGTGCTCGATTACCAGTCACGCACCTCTGTGGCACTCACAAGGGTTTTATTAAAAGAATATTGGCAACACGCGGTAGAATTCATCCCAGGTTATCCCGGCTTCGAAAACGCTGTGAGTGGTGATACCGCAGCGGTGATTATTGGCGATCGCACGTTTGCTATTAATGGTCAATATGCCTATGAGTACGATTTGGCTGAAGCGTGGAAAAGCCATACCGGACTCCCCTTCGTTTTTGCCGCATGGGTTAGTCGTACCCACCTCCCAGATGCGTTTGTCGATGAGTTTAATGCCGTTCAAGCCAGCGGTATTGCTAATATCCGGGAGGCCATAAAAGCGTCACCGCCAATAAAAGATTATTCCGAATCACAAGTGTTGGAATACCTGACCCAGCGCATCAGTTACGAGCTCGATGATTCGAAGACACAAGCCATGTTCTTGTTTTTAGAAAAGCTGAAACTACTCGGCCATTAATTTCTTTTTCTCGAAGTGGGCGCATGCCGCCTACGCCAATTTACCAAGCGGCACCGGGCTTTCCGGCGTAGTATACTTGTCAAGTCCAACTTGCACCAAGCGGTGCGTGGTCCCCGCATGCAGTGGCTGCGGGGCCTCCACCCGCCGGTGCAAGTAGGCCTTGCCTGCGTATAGCTAC
>JACCDS010612763.1_pt1 | contig 34191 bp, 35 predicted proteins | sample 7446441 | NCBI WGS metagenome assembly JACCDS01 (sample SAMN15323445, study PRJNA562643) | freshwater metagenome | isolation source: river surface water | place: USA:Blue River Watershed | collected 2017-08-17
GGATTCGAACCTTCGAAGGCAGAGCCGTCAGATTTACAGTCTGATCCCTTTGACCGCTCGGGAACCCCTCCTGTGCAAACCGCCGATTATCGTACGCGCGATGATCGGCTGTCAACGTGTCGGGAGAACGGTGATGGTGCCGGCACCAGGGTTCGAACCCGGGACCCCCTGATTACAAATCAGGTGCTCTACCAGCTGAGCTATACCGGCGGAGAGGGCAGCGACGCCGCCGACTCGGGGAGATCTACTTGACCAGCGTGAGGCGCGGCCGACCCGATGGTCTCGATGGTGGCGTCTCCAGCGGCGGCGGCTCAGCAGGCTCGTCGACGTCGAAGAACATGCCCTGCCCCGACTCGCGCGAGAAGATACCAGCAACCGACTCGATGGGGATGTAGACCTCATGCGAGACGCCGCTGAAACGCGTCGAGAAACTGATGGCGTCGTTGCCGACGACGAGGTGCCGGGTGGCGCCGGCGCTGATGTTCAGAACAATCTCACCATCGCGCACGTAATCGCGGGGAACCACGACACGATCGGAGACGCGGACCGAGAGGAATGGCGTCTCGCCGCAGTCGATGCACCACTCGTAGATGGCGCGCACGAGGTAGGGTTTGGTCGACCGCCGCCCGCTCATTCGCGCATCGCTTTCTCCGCCGCGGTGGTCGCCTCCAGGAAAGCCGGCCGGTCGAACAGCCGTGCGAGGTAGGCATCCACCGGGCCGGCGTCGCGCCCGAGGTCTATGCCGTAGCGCGGCAAGCGCCACAGCAGCGAGGCCATGGCGATGTCGAGCATGGAGAGATCGTCACCGAGCAGATATCGGCTGCGTGCGAACACAGGCGCGAGCTGGACGAGGCCGGCCATCACCGCGCTGCGTTCCTTGACCGAGCGGGTGGGGTCTGCCTCGAGCGTCTCGACGTGACAGAACAGGTCGCGCTCGAACTCGAGCAGCATCAGCCGGGCCCGCGCCCGCATCCCGGGATCAGAGGGCATGAGCTGCGGGTGAGGGAAACGGTCGTCGATGTACTCGTTGATGATGTTGGCCTCGTACAGGACGAGGTCACGATCGACGAGAACGGGAACCTGATTGTGCGGGTTGATCACCGCCAGATCCTCGGCCTTGGCCGGGGAGTCGACGTACTCGACGTGGAAGTCCATCCCCTTCTCGAAGAGGACGATACGGCATCGATGACTCCTCGGGCAGGTGGTGCCCGAGAACAGCGTCATCATCCCCAGTAACCCCGACGCCAACGCAACATCATCAGTGGACGTCCTTCCAGTATTCCTTCTTGAGGTTGTACACCACCACCAGCATCACCAACAGGAAGCCGATCACGATGAAGCCCATCCTCACTCGCGCGTCTTGGGCAGGCTCGGACACCCACGCCAGGAAATTGGTGATGTCACCCGTCACCGCATCATACTCCGCCGGCGCGAGCTGCCCATCGCTGACCTTGACCAGCTTCGGCGCGCCATGACCCTCGGCACCTTCGGCGTGCTCGACAGCGAGTTCGCCCTGCAGCTGATAAAGCACGTGCGGCATGGCGGAACGCTCGTAGACGAGGTTGTTCCAGCCGGTCGGGCGCGAGTCGTCACGGTAGAAGGTGCGCAGGTAGGTGTAGATCCAGTCAGCACCACGCGAACGGGCCTCGACCGAAAGATCGGGGGGGCGCACGCCGAACCAGGACTTGGCGTCCTCGGGTCGCATCGGGATGCCCATGGTGTCGCCCATCTTGGCACCCGCCGGCAGAAGACCCTTCTTGATCTGGTCTTCGGTCAGACCGATATCGGTCAGACGGCTGTAGCGCATATAGCTGAGGCTATGGCACCCCGAGCAATAGTTCTGGAAGGCCGCCGCACCACGCTGCAGGGAGACGGTGTTGCTGAGGTCCACCGGGGCCTTGTCGAGCGGGTAAGTCGATCCCGAAGCGAGCGCGGCCCCGCTCAGCAGTGCCGCGGACAAGAATGCGAGGAACTTCATGCGGTGACCCTTTCCGGAACGGGCTGGTACGTGTCGCGAGCGGTATACCAGGGCATCGCGACGAAGAAGGCGAAGTAGACCAGCGTGCAGATCTGCGCGACCACCGTGGCCACCGGGGCGCCGCCCAGCAGCGGGATACCGGCGGGCATGATGCCCCACACACCGGTCGGCTTGATGCCGAGGTAGCCGAGGACGATGAAGGCGACGATGAAGGTGGTCAGCCAGCGCTTGAACAGCGGGCCACGGTAGCGGATCGAGCGAACCGGAGAACGGTCGAGCCAGGGCACCGCGAACAGGATGACCACTGCCGCACCCATCGCTGCCACCCCGGGGAACTGCGAGCCGAACATCGGCGGCACTGCACGCAGCACCGAGTAGAACGGAGTGAAGTACCAGACCGGAGCGATGTGCTCCGGCGTCTTCAACGGATCGGCCGGGATGAAGTTGTTGGCCTCAAGGAAGTAGCCACCCATCTCCGGCGCGAAGAACACGATGGCGGAGAAAACGATCAGGAAGACCGTGGCCCCGACCATGTCCTTGACCGTGTAGTAGGGGTGGAACGGGATGCCATCAACCGGATGGCCGGTCTTGGGGTCCTTCAGCTTCTTGATGTCGACGCCGTCCGGGTTGTTCGAACCGACCTCGTGCAGCGCGATGATGTGCACCACCACCAGGCCCAGCAGAACGATGGGCAGCGCGATGACGTGGAAGGCGAAGAAGCGATTCAGCGTCGCGTCGGAGACCACGTAGTCGCCGCGGATCCACAGGGACAGATCCGGACCGATGAAGGGCACTGCGGAGAACAGGTTGACGATCACCTGCGCGCCCCAATAGCTCATCTGGCCCCACGGCAGGAGGTAGCCCATGAAGGCTTCCGCCATGAGAGCCAGGTATATGACCACGCCGACCACCCAGACCAGTTCCCGCGGCGCACGGAACGACCCGTACATCAAGCCGCGGAACATGTGCAGATAGACCACGACGAAGAACATCGACGCGCCAGTCGAGTGCATGTAGCGGATCAGCCAGCCCCAGCTAACGTCGCGCATGATGTATTCGACCGAAGCGAAGGCGTTGGCCGCATCCGGCTTGTAGTTCATGGTCAGGAAGATGCCGGTGAGGATCTGCATGACCAGAACCAGCAGCGCCAGCGAGCCGAAGTAGTACCAGAAGTTGAAATTCTTGGGCGCGTAGTACTCGCCGATGTGTTCCTTCCACATGGCGGTGAGGGGGAAACGCGCGTCGACCCAGCCCTGAAGGGCTTCGATGCGGCTCATGTCATGCCTCCTTGGCGTCGGCACCGACCAGCAGGACGGTGTCGCTTACGAATTGATGTGGGGGAATCACCAGATTGACCGGGGCCGGAACATTCTTGAAGACGCGGCCGGCGAGGTCGAAGCGTGAACCGTGGCAGGGGCAGTAGTACCCGCCCGGCCAGTCGCCGCCGAGGTCTGCCGCACCAACATCTGCACGGAAGGTCGGCGAGCAGCCCAGGTGAGTACACACGCCGACGACCACGAGATACTCCGGCTTCAGCGAGCGGGTCTTGTTCTTGCAGTAGTCAGGCTGCTGCGGTGCTTCCGAGCCTGGATCGCTCAACTTCTCGCCGTTCTTTTCCAGCTGCGCGACCATCTCTGGCGTGCGGCGCACGACCCAGACGGGCTTGCCGCGCCATTCCACGGTGAGTTGGGCGCCCGGCTCAAGCTTGGAGACGTCCACCTCGACCGGCGCGCCGGCTGCCTTGGCCTTGGCGCTGGGCAGCATGCTGCCAACAAAAGGCACAGCGATGCCAGCGGCCGCAACGCCGCCGACCGCACCCGTCGCGATCAGCAGGAACCGGCGCTTGCCGGCGTCTACTTGCGTGTCACTCATGAATCTTCCCTTCGCAAAGAACGCGACCAAATATAGGCGATTGTAGCGAATCGGAAAGTCCGTCCGCTTGAGAGCGGTCTGCTGTCTTTCAGGTTAGACGGGATTCGGGATGTCGACGAAGCGGCAGTCGAGGCCGGTCTGGCTACCGAGCCAGGCCGCCAGGGACTGCACACCGAAGCGCTCGGTGGCGTGATGCCCGGCGGCAATAAACGCTACACCCGACTCGCGCGCCAGATGCTCGCACTGCTCGCTGGCCTCGCCGGTCACAAAGACGTCGACGCCGGCGGCGATGGCATCGGCGAAGTAGCTCTGGGCGCCGCCAGTGCACCAGCCCACCCGGCGCACGACGCGTTCGCGATCCCCAAGGAGCAGCGGCGCGCGCCCGAGTTCGACGCCTAGACGGTCTGCAAGCTCACCCGCCGCAAGCGCGCACGGCAACTCGCCGACGCAGCCGAGAGACTGTTCGCCAAAAAAGGCCGTGGCGGAAACACCCATGGCCCGTCCGAGGCCGGCGTTGTTGCCGAACTGGGGGTGCGCGTCGAGGGGCAAGTGGTAGGCGAGCAGCGAGATGTCGTGCCCGATGAGCGTGGCGATGCGACGGCGCTTGAGTCCGGTCAGCGCCGGGGCCTCGTTGCGCCAGAAATAGCCGTGGTGGACCAACACCGCATCGGCACCCTCAGCCACAGCCGCGTCGAGCAGCGCCTGGCAGGCGGTGACGCCGGTGACCACGCGCCGTACCGTGGCGCGGCCTTCGACCTGCAGACCGTTCGGCGCGTAGTCGCGGAAGCGTGAGGGCTCGAGGAGGCCGTCGAGTCGAGCGAGCAGTTCGCCCAGACTGATGCCCGTATCGGCGTGAGCGGGGTCCATTGCGGCGCTGGGTCCTTTCGGGTGGAGCGGGATGACTTGCTGGGCAGACGGCTAGAATGTAGCAAACACCGTCGCAGCGTCTGCCCCCACCCTTACCCAAACATGCTCCGCCTCTGGCAACTGTTCAGTCAGGCCGTCACCGTCGCCGTGGCCGTGCTGTTCGTCGTCTGGACCTTTCATCCGGAATGGCTGCGGCGCCCGCTGGTGCCCGGCGCGCCCCTGCCGACCATCCGCGAGGCGGCACCCCCCTCCGCCGATGGCGCGGAGGCAGGATCAGCCGAGGGCAGCGCGGTTGCCGCAGCCCGAGCCAGCCGCTCGGTGGTGAGCATCTACACGTCGCGAGAAGTGACGCGCAGCAACCCGTTGCGCGGTCACCCGCTGCTCGGGCCGCTGTTTGATGGCGAGCCACAGACCGACGACCAGCCCGGGCTCGGTTCTGGCGTGATCGTCAGCCAGAACGGGTACATCCTCACCAACAACCACGTCATCGAGGCGGCCGATGCCATCGAGGTTGCGCTGGCCGACGGCCGCACCGCGCCGGCGCTGGTGGTCGGGGCCGACCCGGACACAGACTTGGCAGTGTTGCGCATCAACATCGCCGACCTGCCGGCCATCACCTTTGCCGACCCCTCGCTGGCGCGCGTGGGCGAGACGGTCCTGGCGATCGGCAACCCATTTGGCGTCGGCCAGACGGTGACGCACGGCATCATCAGCGCGCTGGGCCGATCCCGGCTCAACCTCAACACCTTCGAGAACTTCATCCAGACCGACGCGGCCATCAACCCCGGCAACTCCGGGGGCGCGCTCGTCGACATGAACGGCAACCTGCTCGGCATCAACACCGCCATATTCACTCGCAACGGCGGCTCGATGGGTATCGGCTTTGCCATCCCGGTCGACCTTGCCAGAGGTGTGCTCGACCAGATCATCCGCAGCGGCAGCGTGACGCGCGGCTGGATGGGCATCGAGATGCAGCCGTTGACGCCCGATGTCGCGACATCGCTCGGCGCGAGCGGGCAGCAGGGCGTACTGGTCGCGGGAGTGATGCGCGGCGGCCCGGCGGCTCGGGCCGGCATCCGCCCCGGCGACATCATCGTCGCCATCGACCGCAAACCGGCGCGCGAGGCCGCTACGCTGCTCAACCAGGTCGCCGGCCTCAGCCCGGGCAGCGTGGTTCAGGTCGACCTGCTGCGTGCCGGCAAGACGCTGGTGGCCAACGTCGAGATCGGGCGCCGGCCGACCGAGCCGCGGCGGCGGGCGCCAGGCTGAGCCGCTCGGCCCAGGCCGCTCAGGCGGTCGGCTGGATGAAGCGGCCCGACAGCACCCGCTGCAGAAGGTCTGACGGCACTTCTGAACTGACGACCGCCTCGCCCAACGCTTTGAGCAAGATGAAGCGGATGCGGCCGGCCTCGACCTTCTTGTCCTGCGCCATCAGGTCGAGATACCGTTCGACACCGTAGGCAGGCGCGCGGACTGGCAGCCCGGCGCGGTGGAAAAGCGCCTCGATACGCGCAACATCAGCCTCGCCGATCCAGCCCAGCCCCAGCGAGGTCTCGGCCGCCAGCAAGGTGCCTGCCGCCACCGCGTGCCCGTGCAGCCAGTTGCCGTAGCCGGCTGCGGTCTCGATGGCGTGTCCGAAGGTATGGCCCAGGTTGAGGAGTGCGCGGACGCCACCCTCGTGTTCGTCTTCGGCCACCACTTCGGCCTTGTTCCGGCAGGAGCGCAGGATGGCCTCGATCAGCGCATCGGTATCGCGGCCGACCAGCGAATCCATATTTGACTCGAGCCACTCGAGGAAGGGCAGGTCGCGGATGAGGCCGTACTTGATGACCTCGGCAAGGCCCGCCGCCAGCTCGGCATCGGGCAGCGTGCGCAGGGTATCGGTATCGGCGAGGACAAGTCGCGGCTGGTAGAAGGCGCCGATCATGTTCTTGCCGAGTTCGTGGTTGACCCCGGTCTTGCCACCCACCGACGAGTCGACCTGCGACAGCAGCGTGGTGGGCACCTGGATGAAGGGCACGCCGCGCAGGTAGGTCGCGGCAGCGAAACCGGTGAGGTCGCCGATCACGCCTCCGCCCAGTGCGATGAGCGTCGTCTTGCGCTCACAGCGCGCCCGCAACAGCGCATCGAACACCTGATTGAGTGTGTCGAGGTTCTTGTAGGCCTCGCCATCGGGCAGCACCACCTCGGTGATGGTGACGCCGGCGGCACGCAGCGGTGCCGCCAGCTGCTGCATATAGAGAGGCGCGACGGTGGTGTTGGAGACGATGGCAACGCTGCGCGCGGCCAGATGCGGCAGGATCAGGTCGGCGCGCCCAAGCAGGCCGGGGCCGATGTGGATGGGATAGCTGCGGTCGCCGAGTTCGACGGTCAGGGATTGCATGCCGGCACCTCGCCTACGTTTTCGGCCTGCGGCGGCGAAAAGCGCGCCGCGATCTGCCGTGCGAGCTTGCCGGCGCTCTGGCGGCCGGTCTCGACCACCAGGTCGGCCACCTCGCGGTACCACGGGTCGCGCTCGCGGTAGAGCTGGATCAGACGCCCTCGCGGGTCGGCGGTCTGCAGCAGAGGCCGGGAACGGTCGTTGCGCAGGCGCACGAACAGGCTCTCCGGCCGGGCATGCAGGTAGATGACGAACCCGCGAGCGGCCAGATCGCGCCGATTGTCGGCATCGATCACCGCTCCGCCGCCGGTGGCCAGCACGATGCCGTCACGCCGGGTGAGCTCGTCGATGACCTTGCGCTCGCGCGCGCGAAAGCCGGCCTCGCCCTCGAGCTCGAAGATGGTAGCGATGGGCACGCCATTGCGGGCCTCGATCTCGTGGTCGGTGTCGACGAACTGCAAGCCGAACTCACGCGCCAGCAAGCGGCCGATGGTGGATTTGCCGGCCCCCATGAGGCCGACCAGAAAGATGCGCGTGACGCCTGACATGCGCACATTCTAAACGAGGCTCTGCGGCAGGCCCTGCGCCGCCGGGGCAAGCCGTTCAGCCTGGCAATGCCGACGCCGGCGGTACGGTCGGACGCGCTGGGAGCGGCGTCGGCGCCACCAGCGGTTCCTGCTCGACGATGCGCGGCGTGACGAAGATGAGCAGTTCGGTCTTGTCCCTCTGCGCGCTGTGGCTGCGGAACAGCGCCCCGACGATGGGCAGGCTGGCCAGCCATGGCACGCCCGCCCGGTTGTTCTGCTCGGATTCGGTAAGGATGCCGCCGATGACCACCGTGCCACCGTTCTGGATGCGCACCTGGGTCTGGATCTGTCGCGTGTCGATCGGCGGGCCGAAAGCGGTGACGTTGACGAAGTTGGGCGAGTCCTTGTTCACCCGCAGATTCATGATGATGTGGTTGTCCGGCGTGATCTGCGGCCGCACGCGCAGCGAAAGGGTGGCCTTCTTGAAGGTCACCGCGGTGGCGCCGCTGGAGGTGGCCAGCTGGAAAGGAATCTCGGTGCCCTGCTCGATCACGGCCTCCTCCTGGTCGGCGGCGATGACGCGTGGGCTCGACACCACCCGGCCACGACCGTCGGCCTCGAGTGCACTGACTTCGAGATTGAGGAATCGGGTCAGGCCGGCATCGAACAGCGACAGGCTGAAGGCGCCGGGCGCCACTCCGCGAATGGCAGCGGCGGGGAGGTTGACCAGCAGCGACTGCGCCAGCGCATCGACGGCAGTACCCACCGGCAGGGGGTCAACCAAAGGGTTGGTCGGCAGATCGTATTGCCCCGACTGCCCGGCCACCCCGCCGCCGCCGGGCAGGCCACCGCCCGGCAGCAGGCGGATACCGCCACCGATGCCGGGCACCCGGCCACGGGCGTTGGAGATGTCATTGACGCCAAGGCGGGCGCCAAGATTGCGGCCGAAGGTGTCCGCCGCCTCGACGATGCGGGCCTCGATCATGACCTGACGCAGCGGGATGTCGGTGTCTGCCACCAGCCGCCGGACCTCGGCCAGACGCGGCGCGGTGTCCTGCACGAAGATCCGGTTTGTCCTGGCGTCGGCGATCACTACGCCGCGCTTGGAAAGGACGCGATTGCCCTGCTCGCCGAGCATGGTGCGGAAGGTTTCCGCGCGCTGGTAGTAAAGCTGGATGCCCTCGCTGATCAGGGGCTCGAGTTCAGCACGCTGCGCCGCAAAGGTCTGCAACTGCCGCTCACGTTCAAGCAGTTCCTGGCGCGGTGCGACGAGGATCAGGTCGCCGATGCGGCGCTGGTCGAGGTCGCGACTTGCCAGCACCAGTTCCAGCGCCCGCTCCCAGGGGACATCGTTGACCCGCAGGCTTACGGTGCCGGTCACAGACTCCGCGGGAACGATGTTGACGCCGGAAAAGTCGGCGATCGACTCCAGCACGGCGCGGACATCGGCCTGGCTGAAGTGCAGGCTGATGCCGGGGGACGCAGGGACATCCACACCCCCTGCCCGAACGTTGCCGGCGAGGGCCACGACGAGCAACACCGGCAGCCATGGCCGCCTCACTCTGCCCCCGGCACGGTGGCATCAAGCTCGAGGACGCGCCGCTCGCCAACATCGTTGGCCAGCGTCGCACGTCCGGCGGCGGCAGCCTGCAGGCGGAAGCCTGTCAGCCCAAGCGGCTCGGACCGCCGCAGCAGCACCGGCCCGGTCGCTGGCGAGTCAAGCAGCACTGCGACATGCTCGCCCTTGCGGAGCAGACCGAGCAAGCGCATGCCGGCCAGCGGGTCGGGCCTGGCCTCAGGATGCGCGACCCGCTGGTGAGCCATTGCGGGGCCGGTCAAACCATGGGAGGCAGCCTCAGCGGCGCTCCGCAGCGGGCCCGGCGTCCCGAAAACACCTGTCGGGATCAGGCTTGCGTGATCCGACCAGGCGGTGGGTTCGGGCACCACAGCCTTGCCCCCAAGACGCGCCAGGGAGGCCGCGTCGTGCAAGCGCAGCCCGAGTTCGCAAAGCAGCTGGTCCGCAACCGGACCGGCGGCGAGCCGCATCGTCGCCAGTTCGATGGCCGGTGCTGGCTCGCCAAGGCTTAGCAGCAGCGCCTCGAGGGCTGTTGGTGTTCCCCGCAACTGAAGCCTGACGACGTCAGGGGCTTTGCCGGCCGGAGCGGTCTCAGGGAGAAACTGCAGCAGGACCACTCCGGCGCCGGCGGCAAGCGCCTCGACATGCTCGAGCAGGCGGGACGCGTCCGCGACCAGCTGCTCGGCCGCATCCTCAGCAGACACGCCACCGCCAGCGGGGTCGACGGCGCCGACGCCCACCGTGACACCCGGCGAAGCCCCAGCGGCGAGCGCCGCCAGCGATGCCTCGCGATCGGCGAGGGTCTGCCACGCCCCGATACAGGATGCGATGCACCAGACGGCTAACAGACAGGCCAAGCCTGCCGAAACGCCAAGCGCCACCCACGGCATCCAAAGCCTGGCAAGTTGCACGCGGGTTGGCGCCGACGATGCTTCGGCCGTGGGCGCCACCCCCGAGGCAGGCTCGGCCTTACCCTGTGACGGGGCACTCAAGACCGCGCCTCCGAGGTGGCACGGCGGATACGCAGGCTGAAGTCGACGTGTCCGCCGCCCGAAGCAATGTGTCGGACCTCGGGGCCCTCCCAGAACAGCGACTTGCCGCGACCGGCCGAGCGCGCCAACCAGAGCGAGATGTCGCCGGGCGAGGGCGCGGTTCCGGCGATGCGGATGACACCGCCATCGATGGCAAGCTCGGAAATGTGCACCCCCGGCGGCAGGTGCGCGGTGACCAGCGGGACCAACTCGAGCGTAGACAAGGCCGCGGTACGCAGCGCAGCAGCGCCATCCAGCATCGACTGCAGCTCGGCTGAGCGACGACGCACGGCCGCTGCAGCAGCCACGCGCGCGCCGATCTCGGCGATGCCCTGTTCGGCATCGGCACCACGCGCGATGGCTTCGTCCCGGGCCTGGTGCGCAACGACGGCCAGCAACAGGGGCAGGAGCACGAGCAGCAGGCTGGATGGCGCGAGCAGATGAGAGGGCGGAGCGCCGGGACGATCTGGCGGCTCGGCAAGGTCGATGTCGATCACGCCAGTGCCCTTCTGGCCAGACCCACCGCGACGGGCCAGCAGGCTGCATCGGCGGCTGGCAGGTCGACTGCCGCGCAATGCTCTGCCAGCCCGCCAAAGGGCTCGGCCAGCCGGCAGTCCGCGCCAGTGAAGGCCTCGACCGCCTGCGGCAGGCCCGGCTCGGTGGCACGCGCACCCGTCAAAACCAAGGGGGGCCGCGGGCCTCCAGGGGCAGGGCTGAGCCCGCGAACCGCCTCCGCGACCGCGGCGGCAAGACCCTCCACCGGGCACTGTGGCGGCACCGGTAACACGCGGATGGCGGGAGCCTGCCCGGCTGACCAGGCCATGGCGCAGATCGAGTCGATGCCGGCATCGACTAGCAGAGACACGCCTGCGGCAGTCGCCACGCCTTCGCCGGCATGATCAGCCCCACGCTGGGCAGCGAAGATGTCCACATCGACCACGACACGGCCCAGCCCCGCGAGGGCCGCAAGGTGCTGACGCGCCAGTACCGCCTCGCGTCGCGCCGCAATCATCAGCAGCGTGCGCTGCGCCGGCGCGGCACCCGTCGCAACGGCCGGATGCGGCAGCGGCGCCGAGGCCAGCCGAAGGGCGGCAGGCGGCACCGGCAACAGGCGGGCCGCCCGGTCGACCGCATCGCTGATCTCCTCGGCGTCGGCATCTGCTGCCACCTGCAGTGGGCGTACCAGAACCATGCCCGCGGGCACCCCCATGGCCACACGTCGCGGCAGCCCACCGGCGCTGCGACAAGCCCGCCGCACCGTCTCGCGCAACACCACCGCCTCGACCTGCCGGCCCGCACCGCTGACCGGGGTCGATGCCAGACCAGAGAGTTCTGCGCCGGCGCGACCGCGACGCAGGACGACGACTCGTAGGGTCGAGTGGCCGACATCGATACCCACCGCCACCCGGGGTAGCCGGGCGCCGAGGGCCTCGCGCAGTTTGCGAAGCGGCGTTGGAAACATTTGTCACGACCCCTGTCGTACGATTGGCAATGAACGCGATTGCAATCCAACCAGGCGATTCTGAGAATTCGTCATCCGACCGATACTGCCCGATGGACGGTAACGCGCCGCTCCCGCTACGCCGGAACGCCACTTGAGACCGAAAAGACTTCTTCTGGGCCTGGCCCTCGTCGCTGCCACGCTGTTCCTGAGTGGCGGCATGCTCGGCGCATTCGCCGCCCTGATCACCTATCCCAAGCTGCCGTCGCTCGAGGTGCTGACCGATTACCGGCCCAAGCTGCCGCTGCGCATCCTGTCCGAGGACGGCAAGCTGATCGGCGAGTTCGGCGAGGAACGCCGCTCGGTGGTGCGCTTCAAGGAGGTGCCGAAGACGCTGGTGGATGCCATCCTGGCGGCCGAGGACGAGCGCTTCTATCAGCACGGCGGTATCGACTACGCGGGCGTCCTGCGCGCCATGCTGGTGAACTTCATCTCGGGCGAGACGCGTCAGGGCGCCGGCACCATCACCATGCAGGTGGCGAAGAACTTCTTCCTGTCGAGCGAGCGCACCCTGACCCGCAAGTTCAACGAGGCCCTGCTCTCCTACAAGATCGAGTCGAACCTGACCAAGGATCAGATCCTCGAGCTCTACATCAACCAGATCTACCTCGGCCAGCGCAGCTATGGCTTTGCCGCCGCCGCCCGTACCTATTTCGGCAAGGACCTGAAGCAGCTGACCGTCGCCGAGACGGCGATGCTGGCCGGTCTACCGAAGGCGCCCTCGACCGGCAACCCGATCGCCAACCCCAAACGGGCACGGGCGCGGATGAATTACGTGCTCGACCGCATGAAGTCGCTCGGGCACATCACCGATGCGCAACTGGAAGAGGCCAAGGCGCAGCCCATCAACGTCCGCGCGTCACGCCTGGCGGCTGGCGAATCCGCCGATTTCGTCGCCGAGATGGTGCGCCGAGACATCTTCGAGCGCTACGGCGAGGCGGCCTACAACAGCGGCATCACGGTACACACGACCATCCTGTCAGCCCACCAGGCGGCCGCACAAGCTGCGCTGCGCAAGGGCCTGATGGACTATGACGAGCGGCACGGCTACCGCGGCCCGAGCCGCACCATCCGGCTGCCTGAAATGCCGGCGATGGCGGAGAAGGCCGTCGACGAGGCTCTGCAGGACGAGCTGCCGGTAGGCGGGCTGCAGCCGGCCATCGTGCTTGCGGTAAGCCCACGCGAGATGAAGGTGCGTACCCGGCTTGGCGACAATCTCGTGCTGAACGCCGAAGCCATGGCAATGGCCAAGGCCTGGACCGGCGAGAAGGCTGCCGCCGGGCGACGCTTGCAACGCGGCGCCGAGGTCTGGCTCAAGCCGGCGGCGGACGGCGCCTGGACGCTGAGCCAGCTGCCTGATGCCGAGGCGGCGATCGTCTCGATCGACCCCTTCGACGGTGCGATCCGAGCGCTGGCGGGTGGCTTCGACGCCACGCGCAACCAGTTCAACCACGTCACCCAGGCATGGCGACAGCCCGGTTCATCGTTCAAGCCGTTCATCTACTCGGCAGCTCTGGAGAAGGGTTACACACCGGCCACCATCGTCGAGGATGCACCGCTGCACTTCGACTCCAGCGTCACCGGCAGCGACGCCTGGACCCCGCAGAACTACGATGGCAACTTCGACGGTCCCCTGCGCCTGCGGGTGGCGCTCGCCAAGTCCAAGAACATGGTCGCGATCCGCATCCTGCAGGCCATTACGCCGCTCTATGCACAGCTGTGGATCACCCGATTCGGCTTCGACGCACAGCGCAACCCGGCCTACCTCAGCCTGGCACTGGGCTCGGGTTCGGTGACACCGATGCAGATGGTCGAAGCCTACGCAGTGCTCGCGAATGGCGGCTACCGGGTCAAGCCATACCTGGTGAAGCGGGTGCTCGACAGCAAGGGGCGCCTGTTGGCGCAGGCGCAGCCAGTGCAGGTCGGCGGTACAGCCGAACAGGTCATCGAACCGCGCAACGCTTGGCTGATGACCAGCCTGCTCAAAGAGGTGGTGCGGGCGGGAACCGCGACCAAGGCGCTGAGCCTCGGCCGCGGCGACCTTGCTGGAAAGACCGGCACCACCAACGACAATGTGGACGCCTGGTTCGCCGGCTACACGCCGCGCCTGGTCGCCGTCAGCTGGATCGGGCATGACCAGCCCAAGAGCCTCGGCGCCAAGGAGACCGGCGGCGTCGCGGCGCTGCCGATCTGGATCGACTACATGCGGGTGGCCCTGCAGACCATCCCGGAGACGCAGATGGCGGAGCCGGCGGGGATCGCCATGGCGCTCATCAACCCGACCAACGGCCAGTTTGCCAACCAGGGTCTGGCGGAGTACTTCTACGAGGAGGATGTCCCCGGCAGTGGATCGGGCGCCGGCGCGGTCGAAGCCGCGCTGCCCAACTGAAGGGGACGCAAAGGGCATGACCAGGGACATTCCGTCGCGCCTGCTGCGTGAGGCTATTGCACAGGCCGCAGCGCGCATGATCGCCGAGGACGGGCTGAACGACTACGGCCTGGCCAAGCGCAAGGCAGCGCGGATGCTGGGCGCCTCTGAGCGCCAGCAGTTGCCTAACAACGACGAGATCGACGCCGCGGTGCGCGCCTACCGCGAGGTGTTCCAGACCGAAAGCCACCCGGAGTTGCTGCGCGATCTACGCGAGATCGCAGTGGAGGTGATGGAGCGCATGGCGACTTACCGCCCGCAACTCACCGGATCGGTGCTCAACGGCACTGCCGGACCCGAATCCGACATCAACCTGCTGCTGTTCGCCGACAGCGACAAGGATGTCGAGATCGATCTGCTGAACCGCGGCATCCCCTTCGAGACCGGCGAACGGAAACGCACGCTCCGTGGCGAAGTACGGCGGGTGCCAGTGCTGTCGGTGTTCGTCGACGACACCGTCGTCAACCTTGAGGTGCTGGAGCCGCGCGACCGCAACGACCGGCCACGGCAGAACGGCCACCGCGCTGAGCGTGCGGATGTCGATTCGGTGCGCGCCCTGCTGGACTGACCGCGAAACACCAAGGGGCCCCTGCCACCCTTGCGGCAGGCGGCCTTTCAACAGTAAACTAGTTGGCTTTTCCGCATTCTCATCAGGAACAAAGCCATGGTGGTGATTCGTCTGGCTCGTGGTGGCGCCAAGCAGCGCCCCTTCTACAGCGTTGTGGTGACCGACTCGCGCAATCGTCGCGACGGCCGTTTCATCGAGCGCGTGGGCTTCTACAACCCGGTTGCCAGCGGCGCCGAACAGCAGATCCGCATCGACGCCGAGAAGGTGAAGTCGTGGGTTGCCAAGGGTGCCCAGGTCTCGCCGACCGTCCAGCGCCTGCTCAAGACTGGTGCCGCTGCCGCCTGACGAGCCTGTTGTGATGGGCCGCGTCGCCGGCCCATACGGCGTGCGCGGCTTCGCGCGCGTCCAGGTTTACACGGAAGCGATCGACAGCCTGCTCGACTTCGACGAGTGGCTGATCGGGCGCCAAGGTCGCTGGGAAGTCCGCAAAGTCGCCGAAGCCACCGTGTACGGCGATGGACTGGTCGCCCGCCTCGAGGGCATCGACACCCCTGAGGCTGCTCGGGCCTTGCGTGGCAGCGACGTCGCCGTTCTGCGCGGCGACCTGCCGCCGCCCGAGGAAGATGAGGTCTACTGGGTCGATCTGGTCGGTTGTGAGGTCGTCAACCGCGACGGCGTGAATCTGGGGTGGGTCGAAAACCTGCTCGAGACCGGCGCAAATGATGTTCTGGTCGTGGTGTCGGGCAGCGGAGACACGCGAGTTGAACGCCTGATCCCGTACGTTGGGCAGGTCGTGGAGTCGGTTGATGTTGCCGGGCGCAGCATCCGCGTCGACTGGGAAGAAGATTACTAGGTTGGTGTGTAGCCGGCTCGGCGGGCCCTTGCAGGTGACACACAACCGGCTGGAAAAGAGGGGGGCGGCGTGAGGTTCGATGTCATCACGCTGTTCCCGGAACTGGTGGCTGCAGTTGCCGCCGGCGGTATCACGGGTCGCGCTTTTGAGCGCGGACTGGCGGAGTTGCAAACGTGGAATCCGCGCGATTTCACCAGCGACAATTACCGCACGGTCGATGACCGCCCGTACGGTGGTGGTCCCGGCATGGTCATGCTGGGGGAACCCCTGGAGCAGGCGATCGGCGCGGCGCGTCAAGCGCAGCGTGATGCGGGTGTCACTGACCCGCATGTGGTCTACATGAGCCCGCAGGGGCGCGTGCTGGACCACGACGGAGTGATGGATCTGGCGCAACGTCGGGGGCTGATCCTCCTGGCGGGACGCTACGAAGGCATCGACCAGCGGTTCATCGACCGCTCGGTGGATGATGAAGTGTCGATCGGCGACTATGTGCTGAGTGGCGGTGAGCTGCCGGCGATGGTGCTGATCGATGCCGTGGTCCGGCATCTTCCGGGCGCGGTCAACGATGCGCAGTCGGTGGTCGAGGAATCGTTCGCCGATGGGCTGCTGGATTGCCCGCACTACACCCGGCCGGAGGTCGACCACCACGGCGAGGCAGTACCCGCGGTGCTGATGTCAGGGCACCACGAGGCGATCCGTCGCTGGCGCCTCAAGCAAAGTCTTGGCCGGACGCAGCTGCGCCGACCAGACCTGCTGCAACACAGGCGATTGAACGAGGAAGAGGCCCGGCTGCTGGCCGAGTTCCGGATGGAGTTTCAGACGGAACAGGCGCTGCAGGAACAGGCTTCAAACGAGAAAAACGGTACCGGCTCTGCCGGAAAGGAGAACAAATGAACCTCATCGAACAACTGGAACAGGAAGAGATCACGCGCTTGGGCAAGACCCTGCCCGCGTTCGCCCCTGGTGACACCGTGGTCGTCCAGGTCAAGGTCAAGGAAGGCAACCGCGAGCGTCTGCAGGCCTTCGAAGGCGTCGTCATCGCCAAGCGCAACCGCGGTCTGAACAGCAACTTCACGGTGCGCAAGATCTCTGCTGGCGAGGGCGTGGAGCGTACGTTCCAGACCCACTCGCCGCTGGTGGCGAGCGTCGAGGTGAAGCGTCGCGGCGACGTGCGTCGCGCGAAGCTCTACTACCTGCGTGGCCGCACCGGCAAGGCAGCCCGCATCAAGGAAAAGCTGTCCTACTCGACCAAGGCTGCAGCCGTAGCGGCCGCCGAGTAAGCGTCGCCGGAACCCGGCCCGCTCAAGGAACGCCCGGCCCGTGCCGGGCGTTCTGCTTTGTGGCGCCGCAACGCCGATAATCTGGCGCATGAGCGCGGCACCCGACCCCTCCCCCGCGACCGAGATCGCCCCCAGCGAGCAGGCGCAACTCGACCGCTTCTGCGATGCGCTCTGGCTGGAGGACGGGCTTTCGCCGCGGACACTCGCCAGCTACCGCTCGGACCTGCTGCGCTTCGCGCGCTGGCTGGGGAGTCGCGGCGGCAGCCTGGGCGGCGCCGGCAGCGGCGACATCGAGGCCTACCTTGCCTATCTGTTCGGCGAGGGCGGCCTCAAGGCTCGCTCAGCCGCAAGGGCAGTAAGCAGCCTGAGGCGCTTCTACCGGCGCATGCACCGCGATGGCGAGCGTGGCGACGACCCCACCGCGCTGACCGCCAGCCCGCGGCTGCCACGCAGCCTGCCGAAAAGCCTGACCGAGGCGCAGGTCGAGGCGCTGCTTGATGCACCCGACATCCTGGCTGCCGAAGGCTTCCGCGACCGCGTGATGCTCGAGCTGCTGTACGCCACCGGTCTGCGCGTCTCCGAACTGGTCGGACTGCCGGTGGCGGCTGTGAGCCTCGACATGGGCGTGGTCCGAGTTCTGGGCAAGGGCTCGAAGGAGCGGCTGGTCCCGCTCGGCGAGGAGGCGCTGGACTGGGTCGGGCGTTATATGCGCGGGCCGCGCGGCGAACTGCTGGACGGGCGGCAGAGCGAGGCGCTGTTCGTCACCCGACGCGGCGGGCCGATGACACGCCAGGGATTCTGGTTGCGGCTGAAGCGACACGCCGTGCGCGCCGGCATCGGCAGCCCGGTATCGCCGCACGTTCTGCGCCATGCGTTCGCGACCCATCTGCTGAACCACGGCGCCGACCTGCGCGTGGTACAGATGCTGCTAGGCCATGCCGACATCTCGACCACGCAGATCTACACCCACGTGGCGCGCGAGCGCCTGAAGCAGTTGCACCGCCAGCATCACCCGCGCGGGTGACGGGCCATCAGGCCGGCTTGCCCGAGGAGCGCTCGATACGGACACCCAGGCGGGCCACGCCGCGGATCAGGTTGAGCTTGGCCACGCTGACCTTGCACCAGGGTGCCCGGAACTCGTGGAGGATGATGTCGGCCACATGCTCGGCCAGACGCTCAAGGAGCAGGAAGTGGTTCACCGAGAGGCTATCGCGGATGCGCGCCACGACCTCGCCGTAGTCGATGGTGTCGTCCAGGTCGTCGCTCTGCGCGGCGTCGGGGCCGGGGATACCGATCTGGATATCGAACTGGATGGTCTGCGGGACCTTGCGCTCCCACTCGTACACGCCTACCAGCGTGTCGATACGGAATTCCTCAATGAAGATGACATCCATCTGCGACAATTCCGCAATCTGAAACGGCCGCCGATTGTAGTGGACTCCGTCTGATGCTGCCATTCGCCCTGCCCCTCGCGTACCTCCTCGGATCGGTGCCGTTTGCCGTCGTGGTGAGTCGCAGCATGGGCCTGCCCGACCCCCGAAGCTTTGGATCCGGCAACCCGGGCGCGACCAACGTCATGCGGACAGGCTCGCGCAAGGCTGCGGCACTGACACTGCTTGGCGATGCCGGCAAGGGCGCACTGGCAGTGGCACTTGGCCGCTGGGCGGGGCTCGACACCGACGAGCTGGCACTGTGCGGACTCGCCGCCTTTGTCGGTCACGTCTTCAGCGTCTTCCTGGGCTTTCGCGGCGGCAAGGGTGTGGCCACCGCGGCGGGCGTGCTGCTGGCGCTAGAACCGGTGTTGGGGCTGGCGGTCTGCGGGGTCTGGCTTGCCGCTTTCCGGCTGTCGCGCGTTTCGGCAGTAGGCGCCCTGTCCGCTGGCCTTGCCGCGATACCGCTCGGCTGGCTTGTTCTGGGCGGCAGTGTGGCAGCATGGTCGGTCGCGCTGATGAGCCTGATCCTGCTGGCACGGCACCAAAGCAACATCCGGCAACTCCTGAATCGACAACCTGACGGCAATCCATGATGAAGTCCACGATACCGGCCCTGCTACTCGCCCTGGTGGCGGTCGTTGGCGGGCACCTGCTCGACGGCGGGGAACTCGGGACCCTGCTACACGGCACCGCCCTGCTCATTGTCGTCGGCGGCAGCGCCAGCGCGATCCTGTTGCAGACACCGCGGCCGGTGATCAGACGGGGCTTGGAGTTGGCCCGATGCCTGCGCGACGACGAACCCGATCTGGTCGAGCCGCTGGTCGAGGCCATGCTCGGCTACAGCCGGCTGACGCGACGCGATGGCTTCCTCGCCCTCGAACCTGCCGCCTTGTCTGAAAGCGAGCCATTCCAGCGGCTGGCGCTGGAGATGCTGGTCGATGGTGTCGAGCCGGAAGAACTCCGCAAGACCCTGTCGCTCGACCTCGAGACCTTTGAGTCGCGCGAGCGACAAGCCGGGCGTATCTGGGAATCGGCGGGTGCCTATGCACCCACCATGGGCATCTTGGGCGCAGTGATGGGACTCATCCAGGTGATGCAGAACCTGTCGCAGCCGAGCGCGCTGGGCAGCGGCATCGCCGTGGCATTCGTCTCGACGCTCTACGGCGTGGGCTTCGCCAACCTGTTCCTGCTGCCGCTGGCAAACCGCATCAAGGCCCGCATCGTCGACGAGGTGCGCAGGCGGCGGATGCTCATCGAAGGCTTCTGTGCAGTGGCAGCGGGCAACAACCCGCGTGTGGTTGAGCGTCGCATGCGTGGACACGTCGGCGCATGAGGAACCGCCGCGAGGACGATGATTCCGACAAACCTGATCGCTGGCTGATCTCGTATGCCGACTTCATCACGCTGCTGTTCGCGCTGTTCGTCGTGCTCTACGCCTACTCTCAGGTCAACGAGGGCAAGTACAAGGCGCTCTCGGAATCACTCGGTGAGGCTTTCGGGCGTTCCGGTGGCGGCCTTCTCCCGGCGACCGGCCGGGTGATCGGCAACCAGCCCTCACCCACCGCCGTAGACCCGCTCGCCGCGCAGCGCATCGCAGTCCGCCACCGCACCGCCAAGAGCATGCGCGAGGCGCTCAAGGGTATGGTCGACGAGGGCAAGGTGCGCATCACCGAGACGCCTGATGGCCTGGTGATCGACTTCACCGCCAACGCGCTGTTCGACACCGGCGTGGCCGAGCCATCGCAGGAAGCGCGCGCAGCCTTGACGGCGGCTGCGCTGGTGGTGGCCCCCACCGAATACCTGGTCACGGTCGAGGGCCACACCGACGATGCCCCCATCAGCAACCGCATCTTCGCTTCCAACTGGGAGCTGTCGGCCGCGCGTGCCGCTGCCGTGGCCCGATTGTTCGAAGCCGAGGGGGTGAGCGGTGATCGCCTGGCTGCGCAGGGATTCGGCCCGAACCGTCCGGTCGCCGACAACGACAGCGCCGAGGGCCGGTCGCGCAACCGGCGCGTGGTGGCGACGCTCAAGGAACCGCCTCCGCGCATGCCGTGAGGGCGAATAAAAACGCGGCCGATCGGCCGCGTTCTCATTCAGACGGTGCGTCTCCCGGGCGGAGCCCGGAAGACATCATTCGTCGGCGCCCACCACGCTGGAATCGGTGACCAGCGAATCGCGACGGTTGAGGTAGAAATCGCGAACCACGGCGTACTCGTCCTTGCCAGCGGCATCAACGATGTCCTGCACGTCGAGGAACTCGGAACGGCGGCTGATGATGCGGCCACCGGCAACCTGATTGCGGGTCGAGGTCGGGTCGATGTAGAAGACCGGGTCGGTGACCAGGTCGCCGACCAGGCCGACGGTGTCGCGAACCGTGCGCGGGCCGAAGAACGGCACCACGACGTAGGCGCCGCTGCCGATACCCCACTTGCCGAAGGTCTGACCGAAGTCCTCATTGTGCTTCTCGAGACCAGCCGGGGTGGCGACGTCGACGAAACCAAGCATGCCGAACGTGCTGTTGAAGGCAAAGCGCATGAAGTCGCTGACGCCAGCGGCACCCTTGCCCTGCAGCAGGTTGTTGACGCCGATCATGACGTCGCCGAGGTTCGAGAAGAAGTTGCCGACGCCGGTGCGCAGCACGGCGGGCAGGAAGTTGTAGCCCTTTGCCACTGGGGTCAGGATGACCTGATCGACGCCCTTGTTGAAGGCGTAGACGCCCCGGTTGAAACCCTCGATCGGATCTCTCGGATGGGCCGTCTGCTGCGGCGCGGAAGCGCAACCTGCGAGGGTCGCAGCTACCGCGATTGCGGCGGCGGATTTCGAAAGACGGGTCATGTATATCACCTGTTGTTCTGGAAAGAGTCGAATGGTTTCAGGCCTTAACGGCATATTCTCGCGGGAGTTTATCCGCTGTTTCGCATTCCTGCAGCAATACCGTTGATGGTCATCAAAATGGAGTTGCGCAGGCGGGGCTCCGGATCGCCCTTGCGGAAGCGCGCCAAGAGGTCCACCTGCAGGTGATTCAGCGGCGCCACGTAGACCATCCGCGCGCGCAGGTTCTCGCCGAGCACGGGGTCGGCCGCCAGCAGCGACTTCTGCTCGGTGATGGCGAGAACGTGTTCGGTGGTGCGCTCGAACGCCGTGCGGATGCGACCAAAGACGCGATCGGCGGCCTCGCGGTCGGACACCAGGTCAGCGTAGCGCTCGCCGATCGACAGGTCCGACTTGACCAGCACCTGCTCGACGTTGGAGATCACCGCACGCAGGAACGGCCAGTGCGCGTAGACCTGCCGCAGGCGCTTCATGCCCGATGCGCCCTCCTTGGCGAGCAGCTCGTCGATCGCTGCGCCGATGCCGTACCAGCCGGGGAGCACGATGCGGCTCTGGCTCCAGCTGAAGACCCAGGGAATGGCGCGCAGGTCCTCGATGCGATTCGACTGCGTGCGCGAGGCTGGGCGGCTGCCAACCTGCAACTGCCGGATCTCGTTGATCGGCGTACCTTCCCAGAAGAAGGTGAGGAAGCCGTCGGTCTCGTAGACCAGGTCACGATAGGCGCGGAAGGCGGCATCGGACAGGTTGGAGAGCACTTCCCGATCGGCCTGGCTTGCACCGTCCTCGCCTGACGCGCGCAGCAGCGTCGCCTCGAGCGTGGCCGAGACCAGCGTCTCGAGGTTGCGGTGGCCGATCTTGGCGTCGGTGTACTTTGAGGCGATGACCTCGCCCTGCTCGGTGAGGCGGATCTGCCCGTTCACCGCGCCCGGGGGCTGGGCCATGATGGCCTGGTAGCTGGGGCCGCCGCCACGGCTGACGGTACCGCCACGGCCGTGGAACAGGCGCAGACGCACACCGTGGCGGTTGGCGACCTTGGTCAGGTTGCGCTCGGCCAGGTAGAGCTCCCAGTTCGAGGTGAAGATGCCGCCGTCCTTGTTGCTGTCGGAGTAGCCGAGCATGACCTCCTGGGTCATGTCGCGCGACGCCAGCAGGGCGCGGTACTCGGGGATGGAGAACAGGCGGTCCATGATCGGACCGCAGGCGCGCAGGTCGCCGATGGTCTCGAACAGCGGGATGATGTTCATGTGCAGCTGCGGCGTCTCGCCCGGCTGCAGCAGCCCGTGCTCCTTAAGCAGCAGCGCCGCCTCGAAGATGTCGGAGATGCCGGCACAGTTCGAGATGATGTAGTTCGGCATCGCCTGGCGGCCGAAGTCGCGATGGATGGCGGCGATCTCGGTGAAGATCTCCAATTCCCCGGCCACCGTCTCGCTGTAATCGATGAACGGCGACTTGAGCGGACGCGGATCGGCGATCTCCTGCACCAGCAGCGCGATCTTGGCCTCCTCGTCGAGGCCGCTGTAGTCGGCGTGCACCAGCGAGCGGGCCAGCAGTTCTGCAACCGAATTCTCGTGCAGACGGCTGTGCTGGCGCGAATCCAGCGGCGCCAGATGGAAACCGAAGACACGAGCGGCGCGGCGCAGTTCGCGCAGGCGGCCGCGGGCGGCCCAGACTGAGCCCTGGGAGCGCAGCGCGGTGTCGATCACATCGAGTTCGTGGACGAACTCGGCGGCGTTTGCGTAGGGCTTGCCGTCCGCCATCGGCGGCTGCGCATACATGTCGAGCTGCAGCGACTGCGCGGTGGCGTAGAGGCGGCAGTAGATGGATACCAGGGAACGCCGGTAGGGCTCGTCGGCGCGGTGCGGCGACTCTTCGGGAGAGGCCTCGGACATCGCCACCAGTTCCGGCGTCATCGGCATCAGCAGGCGCGACTGCGCCAGCTCGCGAATGAGCTTGAGCACCTCGGAGAGGTAGAACTCGAACGCGATGACGGCGTGCCGACGCATGGCATGGCGAGTGACCTGCGCGGTGACAAAGGGGTTGCCGTCGCGGTCGCCGCCGATCCAGCTGCCCATCATCACGAAGTTGCCGAGGTCGGTGTCGGCGTGCTCCGGGAATGCGCGCGCCACCGCATCTTCGATGCGACTGTAGACACGCGGCAGCTCACGCAGCACGGTGTAGCGGTAGAACGACAGGCCGTTCTCGATCTCGTCCTGTACCTGCAGCTTCTCGACGCGCAGCATGCGGGTGCGCCACAGCACCTGCAGGGTGTGGCGGATCGCGTCCTCGGCCTCTTGCGCCTCTTCCGGCGTCATATCGACCTGGTCGCGCTCGTCCATGCGGTTGTGAACTTCACGCAGGTTGTCGAGGATGCTCTTGCGCTGGACCTCGGTCGGGTGGGCGGTGAAGACCGGCGCGGTGAGCATGCCGTTGAGGGTGTCGATCACCTTCTTGGCTTCGGTGCCGGCCTCGCGGATGCGCTCCAGAGCGAGCTCGAAGTCGCCGTCCTCGCGCGGGGATTTGGACTTGCGCATCTGCCGGTAGCGGCGGTTGAGGTGGACATCCTCGGCGATGTTGGCGAGCTGGTAGAAGAAGCTGAAGGCGCGCGCGACGCGCACGGTGCCGGCGGTATCGATGCCGGCCAGCAGCTTCTGCAGCTTGGTCTCGCTGGCCTTGTCGCCGTCGCGGTGAAAGCGGATCGAGAGGCTGCGGATCTCCTCGATCAGGCCAAAGATGTCATCGCCCTCGAGTGCGCGCAGCGTGTCGCCGAGAAGACGCCCCAGGTAACGGATATCGTCGCGCAGGCGCGACTGCAATTCGATGCTACGGCTCATTCCTTGCTCCGGATGTTGTAACTGTTAGCGCTGGCGTGACGGCGGCGCGGCCTTCCGGTCGCAACGAGGTCGCATGTTAGACTGCGCGGCGATTCAACCCTGGCGCCCGCGGGTACCGAACAGACGGGTCATGTCCCACAACAATAACGGCAAACCTTTGGCACATCACACCGCTCCGGAGCGTCTCGTTATCGCGACGCGCGAGAGCCCATTGGCTCTCTGGCAGGCAGAACACGTCCAGAGTCGACTGAGTGAAGTATACCGGCAAACCCGCGTGGACCTTGCCCGCATGACCACTCGCGGCGACCAGATCCTCGAGACACCGCTCTACCAGGCGGGTGGCAAGGGGCTCTTCATCAAGGAGCTCGAAGTGGCACTGCTGGAAGGCCGTGCCGACCTCGCCGTGCACTCGCTCAAGGACGTGCCGATGGAGCTGGAGGCGCCGTTCGCGCTGGTCGCCATCGGCGAGCGCGAGGACCCGCGCGACGCCTTCGTCTCCAACCGCTTCGAGCGCATCGACGACCTGCCCAAGGGCGCCCGCGTCGGCACCGCCAGCCTGCGCCGCGCCTGCCAACTGCGCGCACGACGCCCGGACCTGCAGGTGGAGACGCTGCGCGGCAACGTCGGCACGCGACTGCGCAAGCTCGACGCCGGCGAGTTCGACGGCATCCTGCTGGCCGCCGCCGGCCTGATCCGGCTCGGCCTCGCTGACCGCATCCGCGAGCTCATCGAACCCTCGGTCAGCCTGCCCGCCGTGGGCCAGGGCGCGCTGGGCTTCGAGGTACGCGCCGACCGCAAGGATGTGGCCGACCTGCTGCAGGTCCTCAACCACGAGCCGACGCGTCAGCGTGTGACCGCCGAACGCGCCATGAGCCGCGCACTCGGCGGCAGCTGCAATGTGCCGCTGGGCTGCCACGCGGTGCTGAACGGCGACCGCCTGCACCTGACCGGCTTCGTCGCCATGCCCGATGGCAGCCGCATGATCCGCGGCGAGAGCGAGGGGCTGGCGACCCACGCCGAGGCGATCGGCCTCGACCTGGCCGAACAGCTGCGCGGACGCGGCGCCGGCGAGGTCATGGCGCTGCTTGCCGACCACCTGAGCAGGCCTTCGAACTGAGTCGCACCCTAAGGGTTGTCGTCACCCGCCCCGCCGGCCAGTCGGCGGGCCTGGTCGATGCCCTGCGTGGGGCGGGCATGCAGCCCGTCGAACTGCCGCTGCTCGAGCTCACGCCTCTCCCACCGACCGGTGATCGCAACCTGGACGCGGAGGCGGCGGATGCGGAACTGGTCATCGCCGTTAGCCCGAGCGCCGTGGCGCTTGGCCGCGCATGGTGGCCGCAGGCCTGGCCACCGGCATGCACCGTGGCCGGTGTCGGGGCCGGTACGGCGCGCGCCTGGCGTGCCGCAGGCGCGCAGCAGGTGATCGAGCCGCAGGGTGACAGCGATAGCGAGGCGTTGCTTGCCCACCCTGCGCTGCAACAGGTGGCCGGACAACGCATCCTGATCCTGCGCGGCGAGGGCGGCAGGGACCTGCTGGGACCGACGCTGCAGAGCCGTGGCGCACGGGTGGCCGAGTGGCTGTGCTACCGCCGGCAGGTGCCGAGCGACCTTACTGCCCGGCTTGCCGAACTGTTGCGCGACCCGCCCTCGGCCTGGAGTGTGACCAGCAGCGAGGCGCTGTCTCATCTGGAGGCGGCGTGGCCGGCCGGGGTGCCGCGCTCGGCACCGCTGTTTGCGCCGCACCCGCGCATCGCCGAGGCCGCGCGGCGGGCTGGTTGGATGACCGTCCTCAGTGACAGCGGCGATGCCGGCTTGATGGCGGCTCTGCGGACATGGTTTGATGTGGGCGACCATGACTGAGCCGCTTATGCAACAGCCGGGCGCGGCAACACCACCGCAGCGCCCCACCGCCCCGTCCTTCACGCCGACCCTGGCGCTGCTGCTGGCGCTGGTCGCCATCGCCGGCTGCGTCTGGCTGGCCATCGACGCCGCGCGCAGTCAGGCCAAGCTGCGGCAGCAGATGGTCGACTATCTGGCGCGCGGTGACCGCACCAACACCGAGTCGCGACAGCTGGCCGACCGCGCCGACAACGTGGCGCGCTCGCTCGACAGCCGCATCGAGATGGTCGAGCAGCGGCTTACCGAGTGGCAGAACCAGCAGGCCGCGATGGAGGCGCTGTACCGCAACCTGGCGCGCACCCGCGACGAGTGGGTGCTCGGCGAGATCGAACAGATGCTGCTGACCGCCGACCAGCAGTTGCAGCTGGCCGGCAACATCCATGGCGCTCTGAACGCGCTGCAGGCTGCCGACCAGATCCTGCAACGCCAATCGCGGCCAGCGATGATCCCCCTGCGTCGCGCGCTGGCTGCCGATATCGATGCACTGCGCAGCCGCCCCCAGCGCGATGTGGTGGGCAGCGCGGCACGCGTCGATACGCTGATTGCCGGCGTCGACGAGTGGCCGCTGCGCCACCAGTTCCGCATCCAGCCCGGGTCGACCGCCGATAGCGCGGCATTGCCGGGCGGGCTGGCCGGACTGTGGGCCGACCTGCGCAGCCTGATCCGCATCGAGTACCGGGGCGACCGCGACCTCGCCGCCGTGTCGCCCGAGGGCGGCATCCTGCTCCGCGAGAACATCCGACTGCGCCTGACCTCGGTGCGCCACGCCATGATCCGCGGCGATGAGGGGCAGGTCTCACGCGAACTCGGGCTGACGGCCGAATGGGTGCAGCGCTACTTCAACGAGCGCTCCAGCACCGTCCGCACCGCCCTGCAGCAGATCTCCGAGCTCCGACGCGGAACCGCGCCGGCGGAACCACCGCAGGTCGCCGGCAGCCTAGAGGCGCTGCGACAGGCTAGACGAGCCTTCGAGCGGCAGGGCTGATGCGTTCTCTGCTGTGGGTGATCACGCTGTTCGGCATCGCCGTCGGCATCACTACACTGGCCCAGGCGCAGCAGGGCATCGTGCAGTTCGTCTTCCCGTCCATGCGCATCGAGCTGGCGTTCTCGCTGTTCGTGTTGCTGGTGCTGCTGTTCGGCATCGTGTTTGGCACCCTGGTGCGCTTGATCCGGGCTGCGCTGAGCCTGCCCCGCCGGGTGAGCGCCCACCGGCAGACCGTGGCCGAGCGTCGCGCCCGCAGCGAACTCGACGCCGCGCTGCGCGCCTACTTCGAAAACCGCTGGAGCCGCGCCGAACGGCACGCCGCGCGCGCCATCGACACGCCATCCACTGGTGTGCTGGCGCAGATCGTCGCAGCGCGTGCGGCCCAGGCGCAGCGCCAGTACGGCCGCGCCGAGGCCTACCTGGACCGACAGACCGAGGCCAGCGGCGACGAGCGCTGGATGGGCGAGCTGGCGCGGGCCGAACTGCTGGTGCAACGCAAGCGCGCCGCCGAGGCCCTGCCGCTGCTGAAACGGCTGCGCAAGCGCGCACCGACCCACTCGGGTGCCCTGCGGCTTGAGATCCAGGCGGAGTTGAACTCCGGCCAGTGGCGCGAGGTACTGCGGCTGGCCGAGCAGGCGTCGAAACACGGCGCGCTGGACCCCGCCAGCCTGGCGCAGTATCGCGAGACCGCGACCATAGGCGTGCTCGAGGAGGGTGGCAGCGATGCTGCTGCGATCGAGCGCCTGTGGCGCGATACGCCTGCCGACCTGAAGACGCGACCGGCGCTGCTGATGGCGGCCAGCCGGGCGCTGGCGCTGGCCGGCGAGCGCGCACGGGCACTCGAGTGGCTTGCCGAAGGCCTGCAGTCGCAGTGGTCGGGCGAGCTGGCTGCGCTCTACCTGGACCTTGGCGGCGAGCTGGAGGCTGCCCAGGTGCTACAGCGAGGCGAGGCGTGGCTGGCTGCGCATCCGGCCGACGCGACCTTGTTGCACGCGCTCGGGCTGCTGTGCCGCCGGCGCAGCCTGTGGGGCAAGGCGCGCAACTACCTGGAGGCCGCGGTGGCGATCCAGCCCAGCGCGGTCACCCACCTGAGCCTGGCAGAACTGCTGGAGAGTCTGGGGGAGAGCACCGCCGCGCTGCCGCACCTGCGCGCCGCAGCCGGCCTCGCCGCCAACCCGGCGAGGATTGGCGGCTGAGAAGCGCGGCGGGGATGGCCAGCGCAGCGGTCTTGCGGCCGGCTTTCAGTCGCAGCGACGGATAAGGACCTTGGACCGCCGCTGCCAGTTGTAGAGCCGCTTCTTCGACTCCGGCAGGGTCTCCACCCCGCCCTCGCCGAAACCCCGCTCGAGGAACCAGTGCGTGGCCTGTGTGGTGAGCACGAACAGCCGCTTCAGTTTCATCGCCCGCGCCCGCGTCATGGCGTGCCGCAACATGCGGTCGCCCAGGCCCGCATCGCGATAGGCAGGTGCCACCGCCAGACAGGCCAGCTCGGCCGCGGCCTCGCCATCGAATGGATACAGAGCCCCGCAGGCGACGATCAGGCCGTCGTGCTCGAGCACGAAGAAGCGGTCGATCTCCTGCTCCAGCCGCTCGCGCGAGCGCTTGACCAGAACGCCCTGCTCCTCCAGCGGCTCGATCAGCTGCAGGATGCCGCCGACGTCGTCGATGGTCGCCTCGCGCAGCTCATCAAGCCCGCTGGCGGTGAGCATGGTGCCGATGCCGTCGTGGGTGAAGACCTCGGTGAGCAGCGCACCGTCGGTGGCGGCGCTGATCATGTGCGCCCGCGCCACACCGGCGCGGCAGGCACGGACGGCATGCGGCAGGTAGAGCCTGGCATCGCCCGCCGGCAGCTCCGGCAGCAGCGCCTCGGCCTCGGCGATGGTCAACTCGGCGCGCAACTCGCCCGCGGCGTCGACCACGCCCTCGGCGTCCATCATGAAGATCAGCTTGTCGGCGCCGATCGCGGCAGCGGCCGAAGCCGCCACGTCCTCGACGGTGAGGTTGAAGATCTCGCCGGTCGGCGAATAGCCGAGCGGCGACAGCAGGACGATCTCCTCGTCCCGCAGGCGGTTGTTGATGGCCACCGCGTCGATCTTGCGGACGCGTCCGGTGAACTGCAGGTCGATGCCGTCGACCACGCCGACCGGCTGCGCGGTGACGAAATTGCCCCCGGAGACACGGATGTCGGCGCCGGCCATCGGCGTGTTCGGCAGGCCCATCGAGAGCGCCGCCTCGAGCTCGCAGCGAACCTCGCCGACCGCCTCCTTGACGCACTCGAGCGCGGCCGCGTCGGTGACCCGCAGGTCGCCGACGTAGCGTCCCTCGATCTCGCTGCGCACCATGCGCCGCTCGATGTGCGGCCGCACACCGTGGACGATGACCAGACGCACGCCGAGGCTCTCCAGCAGGTTGAAGTCGTGAACCAGGCCGGTGAAGGTCGGACTGTCGACCACGTCGCCACCAAAGGCGATGACGAATACCTTGCCGCCGAACGCGTTGATGTAGGGCGTGGTCGAGCGGAACCAGTCGACGAAGCGCTGATCGTGCGGATGACGCGAGCGGAAGGTGCGGGTCGGATTCTTCATCGTCGCGACCATAGCGCAAAGCCCGCCGGCCTTCAAAGCCCGGTGGCGATGGTAGAGTCTTGCCAACTCCGGTGAATCGTCCCGCCATGACCCCCGAAAGCGTCCTGCAGTACCTCCGAGCGAACCCGGATTTCTTCGAGGCCCACGCCGGCGAGATCGCCCAGATCACCATCCCCCACCCTGAGCACGGGCGCGCCATCTCGATCAACGAGCGGCAACTGCTGAGCCTGCGCGAGCGCTGCAGGAACCTGGAGGCGCAGCTCTCCGACTGGCTCGATGTGGGGCACGCCAACGATGACCGCGGTGACCGCATGCACCGGCTGGTGGTCAAGGTGCTGGCGGCACCGCAGTCCGAACGCATCGAGGTGCTGCTCGACGGTCTGCGCGACGGCTTCGGCATCCCCTGGGTCTACCTGTCGAGCGGTGGCGCCGAACACGATGCGCTCGCCGACCGACCGGACGCTGCGACAGCGCCTGGTTGCGGTGCAGTGTACGGCCCGCAGGCAGAACGCCTGACGGCGCTGGCCGGCCAGCCCATCGCCTCGCTGGCGTGGGTGCCGATCGAGACGACACATGGCCAGCGCGTGCTGCTGCTGGGCAGCGGCGATGCCGCCCGCTTTCCGGCAGATGCCGGGCCGCAATACCTGCAGCGGGTCGGCGAGATGCTCAAGGCGCTGCTCGATGGAGAAGCCTGAGGCCGCGGTTGACCCAGCCAGCGGCGACGCGGGCCGGATCGACGGTTTCATCGCCCACCTGCGGGCCGAGCGCCGCCTCTCTGCGCACACCGCGGCAGCCTATCGGCGCGACCTCGAGCGCCTGCTGCACGACGGCGGCGGACTCTCGCTGGCGGCGATGACGCCGGTGCAGTTGCGCCGCATCCTGGCACGGCAACATGCCGCCGGTCTGGGCGGCCGCAGCCTGGCACGCCGCCTCTCGGCCTGGCGCAGCTTCTTCCGCTGGCTGCAGAAGCGCGGCGAGATCACCGGCGACCCCTGCACCGGCATCCGTGCACCGAGATCGCCCAAGCGCCTGCCCGAGACGCTCTCGCCGGATGTCACCGGCCACCTGTTGGGCTTCGAGGCCGACAGCTTCGACGCCAGTTGCGACCGCGCCCTGTTCGAACTGATCTACTCGTCGGGCCTGCGGTTGTCGGAGGCGATCGGGCTGGATACCGGCGTCATCGACCTGAGCGTCGGCACCGTACGGGTGCTGGGCAAGGGCTCGAAGACGCGTGAGGTGCCGGTCGGCGCGGCCGCCATCGCTGCGCTGCGCGACTGGCTCGCGGTGCGGCCGCAACATGCCCGCCCCGACGACCCCGCCCTGTTCATCACGCGACGCGGACGCCGCCTGGGGCCGCGCACCGTGCAGATGCGACTGGACCGCCTGGCACGGGCGCGTGGCCTCGAGCAGCACGTGCACCCGCACATGCTGCGACACGCCTTTGCCAGCCACGTGCTGCAGTCGTCGGGTGACCTGCGTGCGGTGCAGGAACTGCTGGGCCACGCCAGCATCAGCACCACGCAGGTCTACGCGCATCTGGACTTCCAGCACCTGGCCAAGGTCTACGACGCGGCCCACCCACGGGCGCGCAAGAAAGCCGAGCCGGCGAAGTGAGCGCCCGCATCGTTCTGGCACGTGGCAAGGAGGCGCCGCAATTCCGCCGCCACCCGTGGGTATTCGCCAACGCCGTGGAGGCGCTGGTCGGCCGCGCCCGTCCCGGCGACACGGTGCTGGTCGAGACGCATGACGGCCGTGCGCTGGGTCGCGCGGCATGGAGTCCAGCCTCGCAGATCCGCGCACGGATGTGGACCTTCGACGCCGATGAGGGCATCGACGACGCCTTCTTCCGCCGTCGCATCGAGGCTGCGGTGGCGCGCCGCGCTGTGCTGCCGATCCTGGCTGGACAGGACGGCGTGCGGCTGGTGCACGGCGAGGCTGACGGCCTGCCCGGGCTGATCGTCGACCGTTACGGCGAGGTGCTGGTGGTGGCGCTGAACAGCGCCGGCACCGAGAAATGGCGCGACGCCATCGTCGGGGCACTGCTGCGGGCCACCGGCGCCGCGCATGTGTACGAGCGCAGCGACAGCGACGTGCGGCGCCTGGAGGGGCTTGAGCCGAGGGTCGGGCCGCTGCATGGCGCGCCGCCGGTATCCACTGTCATCGCTGAGCATGGCGTGCGCCTGCTTGTGGATCTGGTCGGTGGACACAAGACCGGCTTCTACCTCGACCAACGCGAGAACCGCCGCCTCACCCGCGACCTTGCAAGCGGGCGTCGGGTGCTCAACTGCTTCTGCTACACCGGCGGCTTCTCCTTGCAGGCCTTGGCCGGCGGCGCACGCGAGGTGCTGTCGGTGGACAGCTCGGGGCCGGCACTGGCAGCGGCGCGGGCAAGCCTGGCGCTGAACCCCGCGCTGGATGCGGGGCGCGCGAGTTGGCGCGATGCCGACGTATTCGAGCTGCTGCGCGAACTCAAGGCCAAGGGCGAGCTGTTCGACCTGGTCGTGCTTGACCCTCCCAAGTTCGCGCCCTCCAGCGCCCACGCGGAACGGGCCGGCCGCGCCTACCGCGACATCAACCGGCTCGGCCTGCAGCTGCTGGCGCCGGGTGGCTTGCTGATGACCTACTCCTGCTCGGGCGGCGTGTCGGCAGAGCGCTTCCGCGGCTTTGTCGCCTCGGCTGCGGCAGATGCAGGCGTGGACGCGATGGTGCTGCAGCAGCTTCAGGCGGGTGCCGACCACCCGGTGGCGCTGGCGGCACCCGAGGGGGAGTACCTGAAGGGGCTGCTCGTCGCGCGCGCCTGAGCGGCCCGCGAGATCACCGTCACCCGGGCAAGTGGGCGGTCAGGCCGGTTACCCCAGCGCGCTGGCGGACGTCGCCCAATCGGTGAGCGCCATCACCGCCGCCTTCAGCCCATCGATCTGCCGCGGCCACTCTGCATCCACGATCCCTGCTGCGGCGAGTTGTAGCGCGCTCGACCCTTGCGGCACGGTGCAACTCTTGAGCAGACAGACGCCATCCAGGCCTAGGCGATGCGCCGCGACTGCGGCGATGCTGTCCGAAGTGAGGCCCCAGGTGCGCGGCAGGGTATGGTCGCCGGCGAGTTCGGTGTGCGGCGCCCAGACCGGGGTAAAGCCGGCAGCGACGATGGCCGGCGCATCCTGCAGTCGCGTGATGACGCGAGCAGTGCCACCGAGCAGCGCCGACAGCTCGGCAGCGCAGCGGTCCATCGCGGCGAGCGCGAGCACGTGCGCGGTGTCATCGTCAAAGCCCTCGTTGGCCTGCGCAGCACGCACCGCATCGGCATGGCGGCCGCCCCCCGGCACTAGCAGGAAGCGCCCCGGTTGGCGTCTCAATCCTTCAAGCAGCGCATCGCGAGCATCGGCAAGGGCGTCGCCCGAGCCCTCCGCCGAGACATGATGCGAAGCGGCATGCAGGATGCTGCCGCCGATTTTGAGCACCCACATGGTCAGCGATGCCTACGACCAGGCGCCCCGGCAGCCCGAGCGCCGGTCAGCGAAGGTGTTGCGCGGGGAGACACGCCAGCGTCGGGGGCCGCGCCGTCAGGCGCCGACGCCACTCGCTTCGACCTGCGCCAGCAGGCGCAGCAGTGCGGCGCCCTTGTAGAGCGTCTCCTGGTACTCGTCCTCCTCGCGAGAGTCGGCGACGATGCCGCCGCCGGCCCAGAAGCGCACCACGCCCTGCGAGTAGACCAGCGTGCGGATGACGATGCTGGTGTCCATGCTGCCGTCGAAGCCGACGTAGCCGATCGAGCCGCAATAGAGCCCACGCCGGTGAGGCTCGAGCTCCTCGATGATCTCCATCGACCGCAACTTGGGCGCGCCGGTGATCGACCCGCCGGGGAAACACGCGCGCAGCAGGTCGAGCGCGTCGCAACCCTCGGCCAGCTCACCGGCAACCGTGCTGACCATGTGGTGCACGGTGGCGTAACTCTCGATGTCGAAGATCTTCGGCACGCGCACGGTACCGGTGCGACACACGCGCGAGATGTCGTTGCGCAGCAGGTCGACGATCATCAGGTTCTCGGCACGGTCCTTGAGGCTCTCGCGCAGGCTGATGGCCAGCGACATGTCCTCCTGCGGCAGGCCCGAGCGGCGGCGGGTGCCCTTGATCGGCTTGGTCTCGACGCGGCCCCTGCTGGACAGCAGGAAACGCTCCGGCGAGGCCGAGAGCACCTGCACGAAGGGCAGGTTGAGGTAGGCCGCCTGCGGCGCCGGGTTTATCAGCCGCAGCTGCCGGTAGGCCGACCAGCCGTCGCCCTCGGCACGCGCCGAGAAGCGTTGCGCCAGATTGACCTGGTAGCAGTCACCGGCGGCGATGTACGCCTGCACGCGGCGGAAAGCCTCGCCGTAAGCCGCGCGCGACAGGTTGGAGTTGACCTTGGACAGCACCCGGAACGGCGCACGGACGCGCTGCGGCGGCGGCGTGCTGAAGCGCTCCACCAGCGCCTGCCAGCGGGTGGCCGTGGCCGGGTCGCGGCCGGCACCGATCAGCGTCGCGGTGCGCCGTTCGTGGTCGACGCACAGCGCCCAGTCGTAGAGGCCGACCGCCATCGCCGGGAGGCGCTCGGCATCCTCGGCGAGGGCGGGCAGCCGCTCGATGCGGCGACCGAGGTCGTAGGCGAAGTAGCCCGCTGCGCCGCCGGGGAACGGCAGGTCGTCCTCGACCGGGATGGGCTCGCCCAACGCCTCGCGCAGCAGCTCGAAGGGGTCGCGCGGAGACAGTTCGACCGCGTCACCGCGACGGA
>JACCDS011631989.1_pt1 | contig 34137 bp, 42 predicted proteins | sample 7446441 | NCBI WGS metagenome assembly JACCDS01 (sample SAMN15323445, study PRJNA562643) | freshwater metagenome | isolation source: river surface water | place: USA:Blue River Watershed | collected 2017-08-17
ATAAAAATACTCTCCATCATCATCCTGACCGTCTGCAAAATTTGAGTTATTAGTATTATCTTCTTTCGTCAAATAAATAGACATTGATGTGCCAATTTTAGCTGCTTGCATTGTTGCATCGTTGTAATCTTCTAAATTTTTGATGTATTCTCCAACCGCGTGCAAAGGAGGAACTCCTCGAATTTGCTCAGGAAACATCTTTTTAAATACTAGCTCTGCCTGACCTTTTAAATATCTTTTACGTGTATATTGTTGTGTATTATAATCAATTGATTTAGCATCATATTCTTTAATATAATATGCTATTACTTTACCAAATTTATCTAACTCAATTCCGCTGTTAACAGTATTACCATTTTGCAAACTATCGTTATATAAAGAATCAATTCGTTGTGCATCTAAAATTTGAACTTTATATCCATATTGAAAATTGGGGTCAACAACATTTAAATAGAGTATTTCTCCATCAGTGCAATAACTCTTTAACATCGTTTCAAGCAGCTCATTTAAATTGTATTGTTCTGTAACATCGCAGTTGCCCTTTTGACCAAATTTTTGATAATGTTCTTCAATAGTGTCGCTTGCTATTTTATCAATTATTTTTTGTGATTGACCATTCTTAAAACTCAAATCAAAGCAATCTGATTGAAGCATAAACCCCTTATCGCCAATGATGTTACTTACACACATATTGAGATATTTTTTTGCAATTGGACTATTCTTTAAAAGCAATCTACTATTGCGAATCATCATATCGTGATTTGCTTTTAAATCATAATTTTCTGATGTTGCTAATCCATTTTTCCAATCAGCTCTGTTGCTGTTGTACTGTCCAAAATTATATCCTTTGTAGCTCATTTTCTTTGATTTTTTTTGAACATTTTCTTTGTTTGAAAAATTAAATAAATCTTTAAATTTCATATATAATATCTCCCTTTTTTTTTATATTATATTTAATTTATTGAAATATCAATAATTGTTTAATATACATAAAATAGCACTAAAAAAAGGAAGCACATAATGAGTAAAATGCATGATGAATTAATACAAAATAATTTTAAATTACTTCAATTTAATTACACAATTTCATTAAATAAATACAAAGGATTCACAAGAACTGGAATACAATATTTAAAAAAAGAAGCGATAGAATATATCAGTCATGTTGACTCAGTTCTTCAAAAAAATAACGTTATTTTAAATGAAAATTTATGTGAAATAGTTATTATTCAACATCCAAAAAAAATAAAAACAATACCAAAATTTGAAGATAAAGAGCTGTATTTTTTAAAGCAAAAAAGACAAGATTTAGATAATATAAATAAAGTGCTTCTTGATGCATTACAGCTCAAAAAAAATGATATAAATAATATAAATAAATTGTATAAAAATGATAATCAAATAATAAAAATATCAATTTACCTAGGTAAAGAAATTGAAAATGGAGGGATTGATTTATATTATAAATTTTTAGATAGTAATGATATTAATCACTATGTTAAAAATTTGACATAATAAAAAAAATACACTTTAATTGCTAAGTGTATTTTTAATACATATTTCCTTTCAATGTGCTAAAAAACCCTCTTTCGAGGGTTTTTTTTTAGTATGCAGCTGTCACATCTGAAAAGTATTCAAACAACATTTGCTCTTGCATTTTATTTTTCATTTTTTTCAATTCTTCAATTGTTGTTTGTGTAACTGTTTTAGTTGTAAAATCAATAATAAATATTTCTTTGCTTTTATCATGTGCAACAATTTCAATCACTGCTTTTTTGTTTGTGCATCTAAATGTTGTTTTGTTAATGAACTCTTTACCAAAAATGAATTTTTTATCAAAATTATTATAATTCATCATGTATTTTGTATCAGATGCTTTTGTTACTGTTACTTTGTTGTCGCTGTCGATTGTGATAGTATTTTTCATTTTATTTCCTTTTCTTTGGTTGTTGTGATATAATCTTATCATATGTTTATAAAAAGTCAAGTGATACTATAAAAAATAAATAAATTTAAGATAAACGGTAAATAATAAAAATAAAATTGATTGATTATTTAAATATTTTTTTTAAAATAATAGCTCAACACACAAAAGGAAATATGATATGTTAACAAACAATATAAATAGTTTATATATTACAAAAATAGCAAATGAATATAAACGAAAAGATAATATTTTAAAACAAAATTTAAAAATTTTTATAGCTCAAAATATTGATTTTTTAAACACTTATAAAGAAAATGATAATATAATTATATTACATAAAAATTATAAGAGTGAAGAATATGCTTTAAAATATTTTAAAAAAGATGATGAGCATATTTTATGTTATAATAAAAATAATACTAATTATTATTTAAACTATAGTATTAATAAAAATGAGATTGATATAAAAATAATTGATTGTTATTTTTACAATATATTTATATAAAATATACCTAAATAAAAAACGACTAGCTAGTCGTTTTTTTAATAGTTATTTGACAATTTTTTAATATTAATGTGTTGTAAATATATATATCAGTTATCTCTTTTAATGTACCATATTCTATCAATTTATAATCTTTTAAACATTCATTTTTTACATTATCAAATAGCAAAAATTTAGTGATTGTTTGTTGCTCATTTTGCTGTTGTTTAAATGTGCTACAACCACTTAAAAAAATGATTAATAAAAATAATAATACTGTTTTCATCATTAAACACTTTTACTATTAATGTATTCTATAACATTGTAAATATTATACTTTTGTTTAAGTATATCATTTTTTTGTGTATATAATACATTTAAATTATTTTGTATTAAATCAATTTGTTGATTCAATGCATTAATCTCATCTTCAATCAATGCAATTGATGCATCAATTTGTTCTTTTTCTAATTCCAAATCTTCCAATTGTAAGTTCATATCAGTCCTCTTTTTTTAGTAAATCATTAATTTCTTGAATGCTTTTTTCTTCTATTTTACATTCATTTTCCTTATAAATATATTGTATATCTTTTTTAATTTTTACAATAGTTTTTGCTTGTTTTTTTCTCTCTTCTTCTAACTCTTTTTCTAATTGTTTATTTTTATTTATAATATCAATATTTTGCTTTATTTGCTTATTATTTAAATCAATATTTATTTTGTTAATAGCATCAATTTTTCCCTTATTATATGTTACAAAATAAGAGCATATAACAATAATTAATAATAATATTTTAACATATACCATATTGTTATTCACTCTCTTTTTTAATTGTGATTGATGTATTAGTTATAGTGCGTAAATAAACATTGCTCAATGTAATTAAAATTGATAAAATAGTATAATAATTTTTATTATCTAAATTGCTCAAAATTGGTAATAAATCACTATAAAGCGGCAAAAATGCAGCTACTGAATATAACATATTTACAATAATTGTTTTGCTTTTTAAATAGTGTTTTTTAATGCTTTTTTTATTCATTTCCAACCCTTTCCAATGTAATCAATCCTAATTTTATTTTCAACATTTTTACCATATTTTTTTATTGAATTTTGAGATTCTACTTCTTTTTTATAGTAATCTCTCCATTTTAAAATTTCTGAAAAATTCATTTTTGAAATGCTACGTCCTGCGATGCTATATGATTGCACATCGCTTGTTGATATTTTATTTTCAATTAAATCTTCTAAAATTTTTAATGTTTTTTGTGCATGTGTTATATCTGCTGATGCAGATATAGTCAATATATTTTGATTGATTTTAATTGTTTTTAATTGAACAGTATCACTATATGAGCTATCATCTTTTGTTAATTTTATATATACATCATATGTGCCATAAATTAAATTTTGTGTTTGAGCTATAGTTAAATTTAAATTAAATTTTGATAAATCAATATTATCCTCAGCACAAGTAAATTCAATTTTATTTGAGCTGTTAATAAAAAACACTTTACATGTATATAAACTATTATCAATTAAATTATCAAATTTTACATAAAAATTTACTGTATCGCTTGCATTAAAATTTTTAATATTATTACTAACAATATTCATACTTTGTTCCTTTTTTTTAAACATACATAATATTTTAAAAAACTCAAATTTTGTTAAAAATCTTTTTCTTTTTAAATAAAGATTTTTTTTGAATCATGCTTGTATTATCATCTTCTTTTACTATATCTTTTTTATCAAAAATCTTTTTAAATTCATTCACAATTTTTTGTTTATATGCAATATAATTTTTACCATACAAATCAGATATTTTGTCCAATTTTGCCATAGAATATGCATATGTAAAAGTGTCGAGTGACTCATTTCTAATACTTCCATTTGGCTTCTCAAATCTCTCTACGTATTCGCTACCAATGCGTTTTTTTACAATGACCTCTGATGTTAACATTTTAAAATAATTTTCATCCAAATCTTTAGAGAAATGTATATATCTTTTGCCTTCATTTTTGTTATTTAACATTGTATATAAAGTCTTTTTATTTAAATTAGTATTAATTAAATACAATTGTAAACTATCATTAAACGTTATTCCATTGAGACCTTTATCTATTTCACTACCCTTTTTAATGTATCCATAAATGTCTGTTTTTGCCCCTTTTATCGCTATATAAATACTTTGATTTGAGCGTATAAAATCATATGCATAATTTGTGTTATAGCCTGTGTCCACAGCACATTTTTTAACATTTAAAAACATTTCTGAGTTTTTATAATAATAGTTTTGTGTAATAATATTATTTAATTTTAACCAGACTTCATCTTCTGTTGTATCCCCTTGAATTTCATCGTAGTCTACAATAAAAATTTCTTCAGATTCGCCAAATCCTAATATGTGATAAGCAAGACGATCTTTTTGTACATCAACCCCCGCGTATAATACTACTATACGCTCATCTAGCTCTTTTAATTTATAGTCTTCAACTCTATTCATTATGTTTAAATAGTTGGGCTGTATCACTTTTTCTTTATATGTTTCACCCAATATTGTGTTCACAAAAGTCTTGTATTTAAATTGATCTTGTTCACTATCTAAAAATTCTTGTGCGACTAAATTCCAATTCATTTTCCATCCATGAGGGCTATATAATGCGTTAATATGATAGCTCTCATGCAGAGGTAAAGCATCTTTATTTGTAGCTATCCATTTACCATTTTTAAGCATTTGTGTTTTGTATACTTCGCTAATTTTTTGTTCACAATTTATGCATTTATAATATACACTATCATTTTTTACTATCTTCTTTCCATCCTCATTTTCATACTTTTCAAATATCAAATTTGAGAAGATTAATTTTTGGAAAGTGTTACAAAAAGGACATGGAACATTGTAATATTTCATCGTCCCTTTTTTAAACATTTTTTGTATTTTTGAATGCTCATCAATTGTAGGAGTTGACTCATAAAACATTTTTGAATTATTGAAAGTACTTGTTCTTTTTGCTACAAGAGCAATGGGATCACCCTCCCCATCAACGTCATTGGGATATGCATCAATTTCAGATAAATGAACATTTTTGATGGGTGTACTTCTTAATGCTTTTGCACTTTGAGCACCAACTATTGTCAAAAACCCCCCTTTGAATTCTTTCTTTAAAATCGTATTTGAATCTGCTTTTCCAGCCTTTTTTACACGTACATCTTGAAGCACTTTACATGCTTCAATCATACGTTCTATTCTATCTTTACTGTATTTTTCAGCCTCTCCTTTGCTTGGTAAAACAAGCATGCTTGGACCAGGATTTTGATGCATTAAATAACCTAAAAAATTATTTCCTGCTTCACTTCCACCCACTTGAGCACTTTTCATAAATGCGATATGTTGAGCAATACTTTGCTCACTTAAATTATACATAATTTCTTTGAGGTAAGGGGTTCTTTCACTCACATAAAGACCGCTTTCTGCGCTTGTATTATCTAAATATCTATATCTATCAGCCCATTCCCATACATTCAAAATTGGAGGGGGTTCTAAGCCTTTGTTAAATGCATTTAATAGTTGTTTTATATTATCATTAATCATCATTTTTCTTATCTAATTTTTGTAAATTATTTATACAGTTATTTAAAGATAATCTTATCTCATTATCTAACATATCTTTAATTTTTTTAGTATCTTTTTCCAATGATAAATTTGGAGCAAGTCTATTACTTATGTTAAGTAAATTATCTTTTAATTCTTGTGCAATTAATTGCATTGCAGCTAACAATTCATCTTTACTTAATACTTCATTTTTTTTCTTTTTTAAATCAAATTCTTTTGTCTCTGCTTCGATTTTTAATTTGTAAATAAGCACTTGGTTATACGTAGCATCATCTTCAATACTTGCTTTATTTATTGTATCTTGTCTCTTTTTATCTTTATTTTCAATATCATTTTTGATTGATTCAAAGATTATTTTTGCATGATTATAATCAATCTTTTTATTATCATTTAAAACTAGTTTACCCAATTTCAATAATTTAGAAATGTATTGCTTTGATACATTGAAACGATTAGCTATTTCTGCTTGTGTATATTCATCTTTATTGTCAATTTTATTAGTCATATTAACTCACTTTTTTAAAATAAAAGCAATCATTTCAAATATTTTAAAACGAATAAAAATATCAATTAAAGCATGTATAATTTTAATAAAAACAAATACATTAATTAATACAAAAAATACATTTAATAATAATGAATTTACTTTATCCAATAATGCTTTCATATACTTCCTTTTTTTTTATGCTTTTATACATATATAAAAAATACTTTTTAAAATCAAATCAATTGACTTTATATCATAAAAATGATAAGATAATTATGCACAAAAAAAGGAAACGAAGTATGAATAAAGTAATTAATAATAATGAAGATTTCAAAGATGGATTTTTTGAATTTTTAATTGAACAATGTGATGACTTGTTTGAGTTAATTCAAAAAGAAATTGAAGACAATAAATTTGATACATTTATTAGTTTAATCAACGAAGAAAATAAAATAAATATAAAAGATATGTATTATAAAAATATGAATGAATTCAATCTTGATTTTAATGAAATCGATTCATTTGAACAATTTTGCATTGATTACAATATTTTATAAAAAAATAAAAATAGTAAACCAAAAAGTAAACCAGTTGACTCATTAGTTGACTGGTTTTTTCCATGTGTTTACACTATGAAAAATGAAATTTTTTTTAATTAAAAGTCAACCAGTAAACCTCTAAAATTTTTATGAGACTTATTTATATGTTGCGCTACTTCTACCCGTATGTCTTTTTTCAGCTGGAAAGGACCCAAAATACATCAATTTTTTAGCGTTTCCGCGCGTTTTCTCTTATTCTTTATACTTTTATACTAACTATCATTAAATAACTCATTTAAACATTAAAAAAGAACCGATTAGGTTCTTTGATTTTATTTATTATTTATACTGTTATATTTTATAATAAATTAAGTATATTAATTGTTTTATTTACATCATCATTATCTTTTAAATATGTATTCATCTCTTCTTTTATTATTGTTTTAATATCTTTATCTGCTATTTTAAATAATGTTTTATCAGTGTATGTTCTTTGTTTTTTTATATCATTTATATTAACTGTATGCTCACTATAACAACTCACTTCATTGTTATCAATCATTTCTTTTTTATATGTATAAGTGTAGCTAACATAATCATTAAAAACTATACATCTAATTTTATTAATACTATACCTAACACTATTATCATATCCATGTAAAAACAAGTATGATAGACCTTTGAAATTATTATTTATTAAGTAGTTATAAATATATTTTGAGCAATCTTTTAAATAATAAATATCATCAATGTTATAATAATTATTTTTATTATACTTATCGTGATAATTTACTGTGCTATGCTTTGTAGTATGTAACAAATTTAAATTATACATAACTAAATCAATATTATCTTTTTGTGTGTTCATATCTTATTTCCTTTCTTTTTATATGTTATTTACTATCTTTGCTTAGCTCTTTAATCTTTTTAATTGTATTTAATAATAACAGTATAAACAGTATTATTAATACATATGTAATAAATACATTTATATTCATTTAATGCTCGCTTTCTTTTTTTTATAAGTAATAAAATTCTTGGATGACGAAGTGGGGATAATTTTTCTTTTCTTTAAATAATTAAAAGTATTATTTGATTGATTAGAATATTCTCTAACTATATTTTCCATCTCTTCGTCATCAATCATTTTGCATACATCTAATGCATTAACTACCCCGAAATCATCCTTAAAAACTATTGTATTTACATTAGCGTTGTTACTTAATAAATACAATGCTTTATCATGCATTTTGTTATATAAACATAAAAATAATAATGTTAATCCATTATCATTTTTTTGATTAATAATATGTTTATTTTTGTTAATGTAGCTAACAAATTTTGATTGAGATAACTCAATTATTTTTTTATAATCCATACTCATACTTCGTTTCCTTTTTTTTTTTGTGCTTAATTATTATATCATAATACAATTATTAATCAATCATTTTAATCTTTTAAATAGTATTTTTATCAAATAATAAAGCACTATTTTTGATAGTGCTTTATGGTTACTTACATTTTAATTTATATTGTTTTTAATGTATTATTTATTAGCTGCAATATGTTATTTTTTGTTTTAATATCATTGTAATCAACATATAATATATTTCTTTTTATTTCATTGTTTTTATTAATTGTATAATAATTAAAAAATACTTCATTGTTTGTGTAATTAACATAATCAATCATTGTGATTGATTCATCTTCATTTTCTTTGAAAATTGAATAATTGCAATCAACAGTTTTTGCTGTATGTATAAAATTGTTTAGCTCTAAAAAAATGACATTAGATGAGTGCAATTCTTCTTTTGTAACTCTTTTTTTATAATCCAAATCGATGTTTGATTTAATATGATTAATTAATGTGTTTAGTAATGTATTCATTTTATTTCCTTTCAAAAAATACATTTTTAGTATATGTTATATATATAATTTTACAATACTTTGAATTGATTTAAAAGATAAAAGTAATATATGCATGATAATAAAAAAAAGAGCTATTACAGCTCTTTTACTTGATTAAAACACTTCTACATCATCTTCTTCAATTTCTTTATTGTAAACACTAAAATCAATATTAATTTTAATAGCTGTACTTCTTGCTACTCTTGTACCACCAATCACAACTCTATCACTCAAAATTTGACTATTTTTTACACGTTTTAATAAGTATAAGTAGTCTGCATTTTTATACTTCATATTTCTAATAGCTCTTCTTAATGCTTCGCTTTTTGTATCAATTACCAATGCATCATCTTTAAATTTTAAGCCCGTCCTTTGAAGCACTGCATCTGCTACTTTTGAGCTATCTAAATTATCTCCAATAATTTTTTTATATTTAATTGTATTAATCAATTCAATTATACTCTTATTGCCCAGTTCTTTATCGTTCAATTGAGTCTTTAAAATTTCTTCAAAAAACTGCTCTTCATCATTACTCTGTTTACTCATGTTAGCGTAGTATTGTAAGTCAATTTTATTAACATAATCAACAATTTTACACACTAATTCTTCATCATTTTCAATTTGCAACTCATCGATATTATTTAAAAAATCAATGTTATTTAAAACAAATGATGCAGCTATACTTGTTGTATATGTATCAGCAAATCTATTGTTATCAATATTAAATAATATGTTTTCTCTCACTTGTTTACACACAAATTTATACTTAACATAATTGTTAATAAAATACATAATACATGCTTTACCAATAACTCCTAACTCTCTATTAATTTTATTAAAAAAGTCCTTATTTTTATCTTTCTTTTCTGTCATTTCAACTCTAATAATTCTTGATGCATCTGCTGCATTTAAAGCAGGCGGAACAATACCCACAAGCATTGCTTGCATCTTTATAATAAATTGCATTCCTTTCTGATCACTTGTTCCCTTTATAATTGATGTACCAGAGTATGCTCCACGAAGCAGTGTGAGCGTACTAGCTAATTTTTCTGATGTTGCTTCTGCTTCATCTAATAACAAAACAATACTATTGTTCTTGACTTTTTGACGTATACCTGCTTCTGTTGCTTGCCCATCATAATCAATGGCAAAATTACCAAGAAATGTTTTTGTAGCGTGAATAAATGATGATTTACCAGATCCCGCAGGAGCTGTTACATTCAAAATCGGTCTATGGTTGGAATCACCTGCAAGAGCACTTGAAGCAATCCAACCTGCGCACAAAATTGCATCATCTTTTTTAACAAAATTATATGTATTTACATAGTTTAAAAAATCAATTGCTTGCTCTTGTGTTATTTCAACATCACTTCTTTTTATATCTAAATCAATGTTATTTTCAAACACTTTTTTACCAAAGACTCTTTCTTCATTTTCAGAGTCTTTAGACCATAATGTATTTGAATTAATAATTAATTTTGATTGATCTTTAGGATGTCTAAAGATGCCGCTGCCGCTCAAATCATTAATTGAATATGACCCTTTTTTAATGCATTCTTCAACAATTTTCTGAGCTAATATATCAATGTTATATTCTTTTTTTCCCCACTTATTAAAAGACATTGCAATTGAATCAACATAATTAAAACCAATCGCATTTTGTAAAAATGCTTTAGTCAAATTTTGAGCTGTTAATTCAACAATGCATTGCTTGTAATTGCTCCAAATGTAATTTGTATTACCGCTTATTCCAAGCGCTTTATAACCCTCTTTAATTTCATTATCTAGCTCATCATTTGAGATAGCATTAGGATTATTTTTTACAATATTTGCATATGCATTTCCTGAATTTTTTGATGAATTTTGTTTATGTAATGCATATGCATTTTTAAACAATTTTTTAAGCATTTTATTTGACTTATCATCATTAATGATAACATCTAACAAAGCATTAAATTGAGTTGTTTTTTGTAGCTCAAACGCTTTATTTAATGAGTCAATAAGCATATTGACTTGTGATGATTCGAGATTGATATTATTAATTAAATAAACAATCTCATTCTTTGCTTCTTGCACTTCTTTTGTAATATATGTCATATGTTTTCCTTTCAATTTTTGTGTTTAATGTATGTGTGTTATGGTTAAAATTCTTACTCTTTACTCTTCAAAAAATCATAGATTTCTTGTGTTGTATAATATGAGTAAGCATTTTTAAAGTCTCCAAAATATTTTTTCTGAAAGAGACTAGTCTCTTCAAAAATTTTGTTTTTAAGTGATGAATGAAAAGATAAAGTATTAATATTAACTCTCTCTTTTGTCTTCATGTCATTTTGAATGTAATTAACCATGTGAGCAAATTTTTGATTTAGCTCACTGATTAAAAATTCATTTTTTTGTTTTCTTTCTTTTGCTGCTTTTAACATAAATCTCCTTTTTTTTTATGTGCATTAATATGATACTATAAAAAAAGATAAAGTCAATATGATACTATAAAAAAATTAAAAGCCCGTTAGGGCTTTTATTATAATTTTACTTTCTTTTTAATAACTACATCATCTTTTATTTGTAGCTCATTTAAAATATTATCATTTTCTTTAAATGCTTTATATTTTAATATTGCATCAATTCTTTTTTCTTGTGTTCGTAAATACCAATATGGAATTTTAATTTTAGAACTATCAAACATAAAAGATACATCTTCAACATTAGAAACATTCCAATTAGATATATCTCCATTAAATTTAGAATATTCAAACATAGAATACATATCTTTAACATTAGAAACATTCCAATTAGATATATCTTGATTAAATTGAGAATTTTTAAACATACAAAACATATCTTTAACGTTAGAAACATTCCAATTAGATATATCTCCATTAAATTTAGAATTTTGAAACATTTGTTGCATAGTTTTTACATTTGACACATCCCATTTAGATACATCTCTATTAAAATTAGAGTATTCAAACATTAGATACATATAAGTAACATTAGAAACATTCCATTGAGATATATCTCCATTAAATGGTGAATCTTGAAACATAAAAGACATATCAGTTACATTAGATACATCAATATGATTTAAATCACAATTATTACCATATTCTTGCATTTCTTTATCAATTAATTCTTTTAAATGCAATCTATCTCTTGCTACTATTTTTTCTTTCATGCTTCTTCTCCTTTTTTTTTTATTTTACAATATTTTCAATGATTTTATTTAACTCTAACACATAATAATTATCATTACTTTTAGCTATTTTATAAATTTTATTTTCATCAAAATATTTTTTATTAAACATAAAAAAATAGCACTGTTTATCGTTTAATAAACATGCAATATATAAATTATTATCTTTGTTTTTTGTTTGTCTCAAAAATGATTGCTCATTAAAACATAAATATTTAGTGTTATATTTTATATTAATATCTTGTGTTTTTAACTCAAAATTAATATCAAAATTTTCATTTGAAATTGTAAAATCAAAGTCGTTTTTATCGACATTAAATTGAACAAGTGGAGGGCATTTTAAATTGTATTGAGATGATTTAAATAAATTAAATAAAACGTTATTTAAAGCAATTTCACCAAGTAGACCTTTTTTTGAAATTTCATTTAAATCAACATCTCTTTTATACTTACTTACTTCATTAAATTTTTTATGTTTAAAATTAATAATATTTCTTAGCTCTAACGTTTTTTCAACTAACTCAAAATCATCACTTGTAAGTGTGTAATTAAAAGCATTAATTTGTTTAATAAATGCTTTATCTATTTGCTTTACTTTAAATAAAGCATTGAAGAATTTTTCATCTGTCATATATATCCTTTCATTTTGTGCTTACTTATTATATTATAAATATTAATAAAAGTCAATATGATACTATAAATAAAAAAACTACTATTTATAGTAGTTTGATATGGTATAAATATTTAATATATTTTATTCTTCGATTTGATAGTGAGGACCGTCCATGAAAGATTTCCAATCACCACCCCAAAAAATTGATATATTCAACTCTTTTGCGATTCTTTTGAAATGAATACTAACTGCTTTATAATCATCAAAATTCCATGTTATTTGATTATTTTTTAGTATACAAATATCAAACGCTTTACCTATTAAATGTTTTGAATTTAATGTTTTACTTTTACCCGTTTTAACTAAATATTCTTGTTGTTCTTTTGTCCTCATTCCCTCAGTTATTTTTATTTTATAAACAGTATTACTATTTAAATATTCATTTACTTTTATACACAAGAGAATCAATCTCTTGTCAACGTTTTTCAATCTATCTTTTTGTAATAACGTACTTTTAATTAACAGCTCATCAATATTATATTCTTTATCCATGCTCATGCTTCGCACTCCTTTTTTTTTATATTTTAAACATATTTAATTTAAATATCATGTCAAATATAGTCAGAGACATCAAAAAAACGCGCTATAGCGCGTTTTCTCTGGTTATTTGATATATTTAGTTAAATAATTTTAATAAGTAATTTAAACATAGAAAAATAAATAAAAATATTGGAATTGATAAAATAATTAACATAAAATTTTCTTTGTTAAAAATCATACTTAAAATTATACCAAAGATAAAGCAAAAAATATTAATAGCTGTTTTAATTTTATTCATGTTCATACTCCTTTTATTTATTTTAAAATCCACTCATTTGTTTTAAATTTCATCAATTTCTCTAAATTAGTTGTATATATCCACAACACTTTTACTTCTCCAAAATTTTGAATAAACTCATCTTTTGTTATAGTTATTTCAAATAATTTTTCATAATTATTCAAATATATATAGTATAAATCATTGTTTTTTAATCTCAATCCCTTAATTACATAACAATTTAAATTTTTACTTTTAATAATATGACAATGTTTTATTTCAATTGCTTTATTTGTTTTTAAACATAAAGCATCAGATGGTAAAGATGCGCCTTTTAATTTTATTAATTTTTTATCATGCAGTACTTTATTTTCAAAATAAATTGAATATTTTGAAGTATTAAAAATACTGTACAAACTAACAAATTCATTCATATCTTTTTTAATGAATTCATTAAAATTTTTAGTTAAGTATTTTTGAGCTAATTTTACTTTTTTGTTTAAATCATAAATTTCTTGTGTATCCATGCTTCTCACTCCTTTTTTTTTAATATGCATGATAAAAATATACTTTAAAAATAAAAAGTCAATAGATACTATATGAAAATATTTTAATTTTTAGATAAAATGAAATCCCAGTAAAAAATCCTTTAGAATCAATGACTTAGCTCATTTTTTCATTTAAAAAAACATGAAAAAAAGCATGCGTGGGATTTTTAAAATGATGTAAGTCATTGATTTTAAACACTTTTTTCAAAAAATCCCACAAATCCCACAAATCCCACGAAAATAAGAGAGACTTATAGAGAAATTTATATTTTTAAAAAGTAATAAAAAAAAATGGGATTTGTGGGATTTTATAAAAATATAAATAAATAATATAATAAATAATAATAATAATATATATATAATAATCTATCTATCTCTCTATGAAAATAGCTCTTTTTATGAAATTGATTTTTTTCTGTTGTCAATTTTTTCTTGACAAAAATCAAATCCCATTAGTGTGGGATTTCTTCAAAAAAAGTGGGATTTTTTAGGTCATTTTTGGGATTTTTTCAAAAAAAAGATAAAAAACTAATAAAAATCAATGAAATTTATCAAAAATTTTATCATTTTTTCATTAAAATTTATCAAAAAAACATAAAAAAAAGCGTTTTTTAACGCTTTTTTAGGCTAAAAATTCACTTTTTATAATTCATTTCAAATGAATAACTATTAAAAATAGTCAGTTATTGTTATAATTTCTTTTGAAAATTACTTTTAGCTGCAAACAATTCTTTTAAAAATTATGATAATTTTGTCATTATGGTTTTAAATATTTTATTAAAACTGTAATACTCGCACCTATAACACTCCCAAAAATTAAAATTGCTTTTAAAAATCCCTTTGAATAAACAATCGATGTGCTCATTTCTTCCAATTTTTTTAACACAATATCAAATTTTTCATCGATTTTTTTATTTAAATCTTTTACTTCATTATGTATTTTTTCTTCTAATTTTTTTTGCTCATTTTTTAAATTCAAAATATCACTAGAAATAGTTTCAATTTTATTTGAATGTTCTATTGTTTTTTGACTATTTTTTAAACGATTTAACTCTTCATGTAAAGATTCAAATTTTGTTTGTAATATGATTAATTCTTTTTCATTTTCATTCATTTTTATATCTCTTTATTGTTATATTTTTTTGATAATTAAAGTGCTTCCTGTGTACAAAGTACCTGTTACAGTAGTTGGAACTGCTGTATCGCTTGTTCTTGCTTTTATATAAAAAGTACAGTTTGCAGTTGGTCTAATATATCCTCTTAAACGAACAATCATTGGATTATTACTTTGTCTTGCACTTATTCCTGACATTGATAGTTCTCCATTCCCGTTCAATATCGCTTTTAAAGGATTTGATGCATTTGTATAAGCAGCAGATGGTATTAAATAACTGTTATGAGCAGCAGAAACACCGTATGTTTCAAAAGCACCTGACACAACTGCATTTGAATCAGTGCAAAAAAAATTCATTGCATATCCACCTCCAGCGGCAGTCGTTGATGTTAAAATTGAACCAAAGAAATCTACTTCATATGTTTCATTTGCTAGTAAATCAACGTTAAAAGGAGTTATTTGAGTGAATAAAGTATTAACCCCTCCAGTTATTGTAAAGTCGCTCGTTAAAGTGATTTTAGTATAATTATTATTAATTGTAATAGTTTTCTCTGTACCTGTACCCGTTGCTGTTACTAAATTTCCTGCAAAATTTAATGCAGTTGCATCTGTTGTTAATGCAGTACCATCATCTTTAATTGTTATACCGCTACTGCCACCTCCGCCACCACCTGAAATTGTGACTGTAACATCATTTCCTGATGCTGTAGCTGTTACACCTGCCCCAACAAAATTGATTGATTTTGTATTAGTAGATAAGTCTGTTCCCTCATCTTTTACTGTTAATTTATTATGTGTTGTTTCTATTAGCACTGTACCTGTTGAAGTCTCAGTTAAAGTGAATGAATCATTGAAATTTAATTTATCAATGGATGTTGCAATTGTAGTGCCACTATTCTGTATATCAATAACATCATTCTCTTCTAAAAGCATCCATTTTTTAGCTGTTTTATCTTTTAAAATGAATCTAAATAATCCTTTATTTTTACCCTTTACTTCTAATGAAGTAATACTTGTAACAGATGATATTCTATACCCATCAATTGTGTCTGTACCTGATGCATTAAAAGTGATTAATGCATCATTTAATGCTAAATATTCAATGATTGTATCTTGCTCAACAAGACCTGTTGAGTTGGGCAAATATACTGTATAAGCAGCAGTATTATCAATCTTCCAAATTACACTTTTATTAAACGGAGTATAGAGCGGAGAAGTGCTAGCATTAACAACAATTGATTGAGTATCTTTGAGATAAATATTATCGCTAGAATCAATATAAATTTGACTATCTAGAGGGATTTTTACACCTCCAAGCACTGTGTCGCTTGCTGGATTAAGAGTTGATTGAAAAAGTGGACTAATTCCCTTAGGAATTAGCGGAATAATTTTTTTATTTACACTGCTTGTTATTTGTGTTGCATTTGTTGTTAAATATGCAATTCTTATCTTGTTTTCATCAAAATTTGAGTCACTATAAATAACACTTGTATCTACTTCATTTTTTACAATTGTAGCTGTTACTAAGTCAAACATTACATATACGTTTTTATTAGCTGTGCATGTAATAAAACTATCTGAAATGCTTTGTACTACTCCGCTTTCATTCAAATAATCACCGCCAAAATAATACCAATTGAGACCACTTATTTTCTTTTCAGAAAACAAGCCACTTGCAGATACTGCTTTTGTATTTGCGTTTATTAATGCTTCTTTTTGAAAAGAATTCTGAGGAATATCATATAGAGTTGTCATCGTTTTTTTATCCTTTTTTTTTTAAATTATATTATTATATAAAAAAAATCAAATTTCATTCATCTGTCAATCTTTTATTATATCTTTTTTATGTTTATTTTACAATAAAAAAACTATATTATTATTTTATAAATTTTAAAAGGAGTATGTAACATGTATATAAAAAATTTACTAAATTTAACATTTAATAGTAATAAAATACATAGTAAAATAATTGAGTTATTTTTAGAATTAAATAAAGCAAGTAATCAAAATTTTAATGAGGTAAATGCTAAATATTTTAATTCTCATAATTTATCTTATTTATCATTTTTAAAAAGAAAAAAGCATATTGTTTATTTACAATTAAAATTCTTAGATGATATCAAATCATCTTATGTTATTCAATATAATTTAAAAGATGATAGCTATTACATTGATATGCATTACATTAAACAATTCAATAAATTTTATGATAAAAAATATAATTATGTAGTGTGTTTTAATGATGCAAATAAATTTTTAAAGGATTGATATGATAGATATTACAATATGTATTTTTATGATAATATTATTAATATTATTGTTAATATTTTTTATTTACGTATCGTTTATTTTTAATGAAAATAAATATATAAATACAATTATTATATTTGCTTTTTTATATCTTATATCAAAATTTATTAATAAACTATTATTTATTCTTGAATTTTTATAATATATATACCTAATAAAACGCTCAATTTGAGCGTTTTTACATATTAATTTAATACAAATTTATACTCTTTACCATAATGCCCAAATTTGTTTAATTTATAGATTTTAGCGTATATATTGCTTTGTAATACATTATTAAAATCAATGTTTTGTTGATCAATAGTATAAGTGTATTGTAATGAATTTATAGTATATGTTTTAATCAATGTTTCATAATTAATATTACCATAAATTTCTAACACATAATTATCATTATCAATATCAAAAATTTCATTTTGTTGCAATGCTTTGTGATAACCTCTGAGACTCTTATTAAACTCAATTTTAAAGTCATTGTTTGCTTGTCTTTCAATAAATAAATTATTTATTTTATATGCTTTTAAACGTTGAGCTGTATTATAAAATGCTTGTGTATTTACATCATTTAATTTTTGTTTATTTGTTAATGTTTTATAATAATTTATTTTATTAATGTTATCAATTGTATCATTTACATTTTGAACTGAACCGTCGAGATTTACCATGTAAAAATCATCATTTTCATTATGAGTTTTAATATACTCATCAGTATTAAAACGTCCTCTTAGTAATCCACTTAAAATGTATGTATTTTCTTCAATTAATTCTGCATTTAAAAACTGTATTAATTCATTATTTATTAAACATAAATTTTTAGTATTAAGTAATTGATCAATTGAACAACTGTTTAATTCACCACTTTTAATTTTTACTATAACACTATTGTAGTAATCAATACTGTTATCAATATAATATCCAAACTCATCAAAATTTATATTTAAATAATCTAGTTTTGATAATGTTTTACCAAGTATTACTTGCTTATCAAATGATTGCAAAAGAGTAAATTTTTCCTGCTCTTCATCACTGATGAAAGTACTTGAACCTGTCCAGCTCAATGATTCGTTGAGCTGTTTATTAGATAAATAATAACCGCCATCTTCCAAATGTTTATTTGATAAAGCAGGCAAATCGAAGAAAATTGAAGCAGTATTTGATAGTGTTTCTAACACTTGTAAGTCTTGATTTTTTGAAGTCTCTGATGTCTTACTTTGTATATAAACATTTGAGTTTTCTTCTGAACATTTAAATTTAATTAATCCTCCGTTTTTTTCAATTTGTTCAATTTTTAATTTATAAATAATATCATTATAATTTAAATAAATTACATCCAACACTTCCAAATATAAATAGTTATAATTTGTTGTAAATTCAAAGAATTTTCTTTTTGAATGTGATTCATTTATTAATTTTGCACAAGTATTTTTTGCAAAATCTTCATTTAAAACAATAGGTATATTAAAATCAATTGTATTTAAACTATTGCATATTACACTATCAAATTGTGTATCATTATTATAGTTTAAATCTATATTATAATACGTTAAATTTACTTGTTTTACTAGTTGTTTTTCATCGATTGAATCAGTTATCAAAAGATCTTTGAAATCTAAATTTTCAGCGTAATTTTGAGCACCTAAATCCTTTTTATATATCGTATCTACTGCTTCTTTTCCATTTTTTATATACTTAATTTTATAGTCACTTTCAATGCATGAAAAACTAAAAATTGGAGATAATTGCTCAATGATGCTTTTAGCATTACTTTTACTATTTACAGTGTAACCTAATACTTCGTCATTTACTAATTCTGTCGCATCAATATTTGTATTTTTTATTAATACTTTTGTACTTAAATCTTCAATCAATTTTTTAAGATTATAACTCTTTGCTAAGAATCTTATACCAAAATTTTTGACTAATCTAAAACTAAATGAATCAATATTTTTTAAATAATATTCTACATTCAATTTTGAATTAAATGCAATAGATTGATTTTGAGATATATTAGTCTCAATATTTTCATTTAATTTTTTTACTTGTGCAGTATCTAAATCATAATAAATTACATTAGATAATTGAGTAGAAATATTTCTATTTGACATAAATATTTGACGAGCATTATTTACATGAATAATTGATGTACTTACTTCTTCTTCTTCATCATCAAAATTAATGCTTGTGTTTGCAATTTGAACATTATTATCAATGTCATATTTTAATATAAAATTCTTATTTTGATTATTACTATATTTTAAATAAATGCATCGAGAAACATCATCAAAATATATATCATTTATATCAATATTTGTTACTTCATTAATTACTTTTACATACATATAATCAATGCTATATCCATTTAAAATTCTCGATAAATAAATTTGTCCGCTCGAAGTATTTTCTTTTGTGTACGTGTAAATTGTGTTATTTGCTGTATCAAATGTATACTTTGTAAAGCCCCCTGTTCCCGCCCAACCATTGCGATGATTAGAAGAAAAATTAGGAATAGATGATAATAAAATTTGATTAAAAAATGAAGGGTTAGTATTAATTGAAGATGTATCATATAATGATGTTGAAAGCACATTATTTGCTTGTGTTAATCCATAGTAATTGTGAACAATTATACTATCATTGTATGTATAAACATTAAAATAAGTATTATTGTTTTTATTAAAAATCATCTTCTCTCCGTTGCGTTCAATCGATGGAGATTTAGGATAATTATCAAATTTTTGTGAGTTTAAAATTGTTTGTTTTATTTTCATATTTTGTGTATCAAAAACACAAAAACCAAGTCCTTTATTTAGTATTAAATTGCCATCGTCCAATATGTTTAAATAGTTATTATTACTACCTACGTTCTCGTTAAAATCAAAACGAGAAACTACTTCATTTTTCAATGCATCAATTTTTAATAAATAGCTATTATGAGCTACTGTATCATCACTTAAAATATATACATAATCATCAATTTTATTAGCTACAATTACTATGTTATCTGTTCTACTTGTAAATGTATAATCATTGCTATTAAAAACAATTTGAATAGCATCTTTATTTGTACTATTTACAATTTCAAAATTCATCGTTGGCATTGATTCATTAAAATTTTTTAATGCAAATTTCTTTAAAAAAACGTATGAATATCCGCTGTAAGCGGGGCTATTTTCATTTATTGAATTAATGTAAGAATTAGGTTCTGTTTGCTTACCATTATACACATATAATTCACCTGAATACTCGCTGTTTAAAGTAATTTTTTGACCTATAATTAAATCATTTTCGTACAAATCTTCAACATAACATCCTGAATTTGTGAGATTAGTCTCACTTAAATCAAATACTATTTTTTCATTCGCATAAAATTTTCTAATTCCATCAATTTCACCGTCATTTAGTAATATTGCTCCATTGAAAAAATAGGTGTAAGAAGTGGTTTCAATGGAAGAATCCCCCTTAGAATCTTGATATGTTGTGCTTGATTCTTCTTGCAAATCTGTTGCCCAAATCAATGTACCTGAGTTCTTAATTGTACCAAAATTTTTATTAATGTTTGAACCATACTGAATATCTTGAATTTTAGTAGCGTCACTACTAAGACGCGGACCTTCGATTTTTTGATCAGGTCCACCGAACACAGCTGCTCCTACCATGCCGCCTATTAATGTGCCCCAAGGGCCAAAATATGAACCTATCAATTGAAATGCTAATATGCCTACTGAACGAGTATTATTGTTCATTATTGCTTCCTTTTTTTTATTAAAAGTATATTATAATAAACTAAAAATCAATTCAATATTTTTAATGTATAAGCAGCTATAATTTTATCTTTCCATAAGCCAAAATCTTCTATTACCACTTTCTTTTTTAAAGAACTAGCGTGTATAACATATTTTTTATTATCATTTTCAAAGCATGAATCTAAAAAAATTAGAACATGTTGAGGATGCTTAAAAAATTTAACAACTATTATATCTCCTTTTTCTAAATTATCTATGTTTTTTTTATGCGAATTTTTAGATAATATGTTTGTTAGAGTATATCCATCTCCGACCACTGAATAAACGCTTAAATCATCTAAAAATTCATAGTCTAATTTGCTTAATGCAAAAACAGGAAGACCTACGCAATCTAATCCGAATTTATTGCGTCCAAAATTGTGATACTTTATATCTTTACAGTCTAAAAGACTCTCAATAAAATCTTCTTTTTTTATCATGCTTTGCACTCTTTTTTATATTATATAAACAGTATTATTATTTTAAAAATTTTTGAAATCCAGGAAGAAATGGAAATCCATTATAATTCTTTGAATTATTATAATTTACGCATGCAGTGTGTGTTTTATTACATCCTTTTGTTATTTTAACTGTATCACCAATTGCTATTTTATTTTTAAACGGTAATTGAGTAATAATATTATTATTTAAAAATAAACTATTTTTAATATATATTCTTTCTCCTTTTGCTTCCCCGCTCGTTATTTCTAATATTCCATCTTTAAAATAATCATCTGTTTGTTGTGTATTTAACATATAAAAATTTTGATTATTTACTATATAATTAATACTATCTTCAAACGTTACATTTGATTGATTTAAGTCATATTTACATCTATTATCTCCAAATTCATTCGAGCAATTTGCTTTTACTGTATTAGTAATTTCAAAATCATAATTAGCTATTAAATTATTAAAATTACATTCAAAATTAAGACCTTTGCGCGTTACATTTGATATGTTACCATATATTAATTTATGTACTTTCTCTAATGAAAAAGGCTTATTTAAAAAGTCAAATTCAAATATCCATACCTCAGCTCCATCAAACAAATTTTTATCCATATCATCAAATTTTATCATATCATCATCAATCAATAAATTGATTTGAAGATTGCTTATAGTAAGTAAATTATTTTGTTGTATTGCACTATTTACAAAGCCCTTTGCTTTGTAAATTAGGTATGGTTCTTCTTTAAATGACACTGAGCTGTTATTTGTTGTATAACAAATATATTTACCATTCTTTAATTTTATTTTTAAACATTTAGCAAGTGTAAGTACACTTTTATTTATAACAGTACTAAAAAATTGATTGTTTTTATCTTTCATGCTACGCTTCCTTTTTTTTTATAATATACAAATAAAAATAAAAAAAGACAATAAAAAACACCATTTAAAAAAATGATGTTTTCTATTTTTTGAAAGGATACACATGAAAAAACTAACACACATAAATATAATATTATTATTTTATAAAATGTCAATTAAAAAAACTCTCAATTTGAGAGTTTTTTATTTATTATTCATTTTCTTTCATTTTTACATTATTTACTAGCTCTATTTTTTTAGCTATCGCTGCTTGTGTTATATTTATTAATGTATTTACACAAAAAACTACAACTAAAATTAAAATTACTTTGTTTAACATACTTCGTCTCCTTTTTGTTTATAATCACACTATATCATTATTTTTTTAAAAAGTAAATTGATACTATTAAAAAATAAGATAAGCGGTAAATAAATAAAAATTATTTATAAATTTTCATTTATTATTTCTATAAATTTAGGAGTAAATAATACTTTATTATAGTCGCTATAAACAAAATCATTTGAGTCATTGGCAAACATGCATCTCAAATCAAATTCTCCGCTCCACGTTAAAATTTGCGTTGTATTATCTCCACCTAAATACAATTCTGCATTCCCCGCTGATACATATGCATTTAGCTGTGTTGTATCAATATTTAATTTAAATGTATCATTCGTTAATTTTGTTATTGTAAATACAATTCCATTGAGTTCACTCATACCAATTATATTATCTAATCTTATCTTATAATTTGTTAAAAAACCATGATTAATGCATGTAACTGTTCCTACTGCATCTTTTGCTATTGCAGTGATTGATTTCGAAGAAATCAATGGTAATTCTAATTGACCCGTTTCAAAATTTAATTGATTATGATATGTTGTTAAAGTGTTATTTAAGTATATATTTACAGTGTCAAGAACAGGTTTGTTGACAGGCTTTGATGTATATGCATAATTAGTATCAAATTGATATTTTTTAAACATTTGAGCATACTTATCACCAACCAAAAGACCGTCCTCATTAAAAATTCCTTCGCTTGTATTAGCTGTATAATCAAGCCAATCCTTAAAGCGAAAATGAATACCACCGCCTTTCACTTGCATAAAGAATTTTTTAATTAATTTTTGTGCATCTTCTGTGTTGTTTGCAGTGCTCACTTGAAATTGACCAATGGGATATTTGAAATTAATCATGTTTTGAATGTAACCAGAACTCGTTTGAGTTCTGGAAGTATTAAATCCCATTGCGCTAGTGTAATTATACTCAATTTCAACTGGAAATCTCATATTGTAATAATCCATATTCTTCTCCTTTTTTTATTTATTTAACATATAAAAAAATACACTTTATTACACTAAAAAGCAATTTAAAATGTATTTTTATATACTTTATATTAATTATATATACTGTTTATATTTCCATAATTCTACTCTATCATTGCTCATAATTTGTGCTTTTGAGTTCTTAAATGAATTGGAGTCCGGTGTGTTTATTGTTTGATTTATAATCACATTTTGTTGCTGTTTTGCATTCATGAAATCTCTTGTTTGATTAGCATTTAATAATTGACCTGAGGCACGAGGTATAAAAATTTCTTTACCAAATTCTCCCACTATTTTTGGACTATTTGCTTGCATTGATGCACCTGTGTCTGCTCCTTGTAAAGATTTAATTCCTGATGAAATTAAAGAGCTAATTCCACCTCCAGAATCTCCGTTTGAACTACTACTAAATAACCCTTTCATTATTCCTGTTGCCGCTTCCTGAGATGCTAATTTTAACAATTGAGCACTAATATTTTTTACCATATCGCCAAAAGCATCTTTTAGAGATTTTGTACCAGATGCAACATCTTCAATCAATGTTGCAAAATTATCTCTCATGCTTGTAATTAATGAGTTATTCATCTCATTTGCAGCTAAATTTAAACTCTTCATTTGCTCTTCAATTGCTTTTAATTTATCAATTTCTTCGGGGCTTTGAGCATATGTTTTAAGCACTTCATATTCTGCTTTTAGCGTGTTTAAAGCACTTAAACGAGCATCTCTCAATTTTACACTTGCTTCCAATTGTGTTTGTAATCCTGTCGCTGTAGCTGAGTTTATATCATTTTCTTGTGTTGCTAAATTAGTATTAATTGACTCATATACTTTTAATTCATCATTAAATTGTTTTTGTAATTTCAATGCATTTTCTAGTGCATCCACTTTTACTAATGCTGCACTATCAAATTTAAATTTTTCTCTTAAATCAGCTATTTTTATATCAATATCAATTGTATTTTTTTTACCTGTTATTGCATCAATTTCGCTTTGTAAATTAAGTAATTCAGTTGCATATTGCTTATTATTTTTAATCTTTTCTTGCGTTAAATTTATTGATTTTAAAGCATAATCTTGCTCTGCTTTGCTTACATCACTTTTAATTTGTTTTAATTGTAATTCAATATCCTTATCACCATTTTTAATTTTAAGCATTGATTCAATTGCAATTTGTTGTTGTAATAAATTTGATAATGTTGCTTCTTTTTCACTGTTTAATAATTCAATTTTTTTATTAAAAAATTGCTCTGAATTAATTAAATTGTTTGAGTAATAAGTATCATAAATACTTTGCTGAAAAGATAAAGATTGTTTAGTTGCAGTATCATTTTGCTTTAAAAAATTTAATGATTGTTGCAATTGTTTAATTAAATAATCAGAATTATTTTGTTGAAGAGCAGGCTTGTTTTGCTCTGCAGTTTTATTCATTTTTTCAATGTATTTTTTTAAATTTTCAGAGTCAGAAAGATTTGGATCAAATTTCATATTTTCTCTGATTTTTGAACCTAAATTTGTTGAGTTCTTTTCAATTTCACTCATTGTATTATTTGTATTTTCAATTGCTAAATCAATAACTGCTGCAAATTCACCAATTCCAGTTCCCACATTTTTTACTAAATTATTTATATCTTTACCAATACTATCGCCTACATCTTTGACCAATTTTGGCATGTCGCTAAACGTATCTGCAAATATTTTATTTGCACTTTTAAAATCACCATTTACTGCTGCTACCATAGCAGCGACAATGCCGCCAAATGCTTTTCCTACTAACTCAAACGGAGCTAGTACACTTTTAGCGAATATTGTTACAATATCGAGCATGCCTTTAAAAACGCTCTTTGATAACTCAAATAATGCTTTTAATACTGTGCCCATTACATTTATTGAACTATTAAAATTTATCGTGTTTTTTGATATACTTTGAACAAAATTATTGAAGTATAAAACAACATTATCAATAACGAATGAAGCAGTCTCTTTTAGTGTATTAAATGCTGCTTTCAATGGGGTTATAATGTATCCGCTTACTCTGTCAAATGCATCAACTGCTTGCAGTGCAAATTCAGTTATTTTGAGTTGTGTATCACTCAATGAGCTAGTATCAAATTTATTTAATTGTAATCTTAATTCTTCAATTGCTTTAATAAAAATAGTAAGAGCTGGAGCAGCAGTAGCTGTTAAATTTAAAAAAGAATTTGAAGCAATTGATGAAAAAGTATTTAATTCTTTTTTTAAATTTTGTATTTGTGCTGTTGTATTACTACTAACTATTAAACCTAATCGTTCCGCCTCTTTTCTCATCTCTTCAAAGCCATCTCGCCCTTGGTTTAAAAATGGAATTAATTTTTTTCCATCTTCTTGAAGTAAAGATAAAGTCAACCCCACTTTTGCAGCATTATTACTACTATTTTTAAATGAATCACTTAAATCTAATAACACATCTTCTGTGTTTCTAAAATTGCCATTTGTGTCTTTTATTTGAATGCCAAGCATTTTAAAAGTGTTTTGAATTTCAGTATTTCCATTACTTGCTTCAAGCATCTTTTCACTCAATGTTCCTAATGTTTCACCAAGTGCATCTAAGTCCCCGCCGCTTTGTTCTACTGCATATTTTAAAGCACTTAATTTTTCAACTGAAACACCCAATTGATTACTCATATTTTGTAATTCAGCACTCATCTCCAATGAGTTTTTTATTGCTTCAAATGCAGATTTTATTGACTCAATAGCAATGAATCCTTTTACAAAATCTTGTACTTTTAAACCAGTTTTTTCAAGCCCTTTTGCAAGTGAATTAATACCATTACGCACACTATCAAATGCCTTTTTTGTTTCATCTTCTGCACTTATATATACCGTTGCTTTTTTATTATTTGCCATGCTTCGCATCCTTTTTTTTTTAATATAAAATATTACATTTATAAAATCAATTATTCATCAATACTTACTAAATCTTTTAATTAAATCATCGTTTAAATTTTTAATTTTACTTGTAATATTACTTACTAAATCAAGTCTTTTTTTAATAACTACTTTTTTTACAGCAGTTGCAATTAGTTTTAATCTTTCTTTATTTTTACCTCTTTTAGTTGTACTATTTACTACTTCAAAAAATAAAATTTTACTATCTTTTTTTATAATTTTAAGTCTATTTTCGCTTTGTAATTTACTTAATAAAGTCTTTAATGTTTTTACTCCAATGCGTTTTTTTCCGCTTGGAATAAGCATAAATTTGCGTTTTGCATTAATGACTTCCCCAAATTCAAACGCACTTATAAAATCAATTTTTGATCCAATCAGCATCGATGGTAATGTATCTTTTTTATCAAAAATTTTATATGAAAATGATTTTAAAAACACTTGTTTTTTTACTTTAAATTTTGTTTTAGCATATGCTTGTATATCTTTTTTAATTGCATTTCCATGCGTTTTAAACACTTCATTTGTATCTTTTTTAATACTCTTTTTTATATCATCTCTAAATCTTTTAAATTCATTTTGTTTAAATATTCCATCTAATTTTTGTTTCATGCTTCGCCTCTTTTTTTTATATATTAATAATATTTATTATTCTTTTTTAATAAACTATTTATATCGTTTTTATTATTCTTTTCTTCTACTTCATCATCATCTTTATTTAATTCATTTCTTAGTAAAAGTATGTAATCAAAATAATCTTCAATGCTAATAAAATTATAACATTTATATATTTTATACAATAAAAAAAGATCGCTCCAATTGATGCTTTTATCACTTGGATTAACGACCATGTTGTAAATTTTAACGAATAAAAGATTGAAATTATTGAGTTCTGGTAACTGCTTTTTTAAGTAGTTATAAGTGCCCTTATTTGGGGCTTTTTTCAATCTTTTTGAGTATGTAAAGTAATCTTTTAAATTAGTTAAATTACTATTAATTAAATCCTTTTTTTTTGTGTTTTAGTATTAATTAAATTAAATACAAGCATTATAATATTATAATTACTTAACAGCTCACTTAATAATTTATTACTAAATTTAACATCTTTTTCCAAATCTTCTTCATTGAATTTTCCGCTTGAAATTAATGTATTTTTTAAATTTTCATTTAAAATATGTTTATATTTTACATTGCTCCAATTGGTAATTTGAGATAGTACAATTTTTAAATTGTCTTCGAAGATTTTTGAATTTAATTCATTCTCATCTTTATTATAAACAATAGCCATTCCGCTCATTTGTTTTGCTAGTTTTTCCTCATCGCTTTTTAGTTTTAAATGCAACTCAATATCATGTAAATCTTTATCAAAATATTCTTCGTTTAATTTGATTTTTATGTTTTTGCTTTGCTCAATTAAACTCTCTAATTCATTTAATTCAATCATAGTTCATTACTCCCTTTTTTATGCTTTTTTTAATTTAATAAAAATAAACCATTTGTCAAAATTTTGCAAATTTTAAATTGACAATTTTTTTATATGGTATAATATTTTTATGCACAATTAAAAAGGAAATAAAAATGGACTATATGTATGAACAATATGAATTAACAGCTAAGTCAGCATCACCAAAATTTGATGATTATTCTTACGTTTTAACAACAGAATTTGAGAAAAAAATACAAGAAAAAAGAAAAATGGAATATGCAAAAAATAAAAAAGATTATGAAGTAACATGTGTTATTTTAAACAATTTAAATTTATTACATGTGTATTATAAAACAAATAAAATTAATGATTACATTGATTACTCATGCATCAAGCATTTTCTTGAAGATGCAAAAATTGAAGACAAAAAAGAAAAATTATTAGTATTAATCAATAAAAATTCATTGAAAAAATTTGATATATTGGATATTAGTTATAATGAGAATTTAGTTAAAACAATGCAATATTTTAATGTTAAAAAGAATTTATTAAGTAAACAAATTGAAACAGTATAAATAGTATTATTGTATTATAAAAAATGACCTCAGAGAGGTCATTTTTTTTATTGATTAATCATTGTAATTTTAAAATCTGAATCATCTGTTGCATTGTATACAGCTCTCCAATTTAATGTGTATAAAACACCCTCGGCAGTCTCGATATTTGGTACTCCAGCAGCATTATATTTAACTGAATTAAATTCAAAAACAATTGATTTTGAGTTGTAAATACACTCGATTTTAATTGTAGAAATTGACTCATTTAACCATGCATCAAAAATTGATTCATCTTCAAATAACACTGTAATTGAGCCTGTTGTTTCGCCTGTTCCTGCATTAATTGATTTAGCAAATTTAGAACCTAAAACTGCTTGCTCAGTTGCTCCATTTGTAATTGAAAAATTGATTGATGGAACATTAGCTAATACATTATTAATGTAAACATTAGTATCAATGCCAGTCAAATTTTCGAATGAAACAACACTTGGAGATGCATCTGCACTTGTTTGTGCATTAGTTACTTCTCCTTTTGAAATTGTTGAAACAGTACCTGAAATGTTTTGTCCCGCCTCAAAATTTAAGTCCAATTGATTGAAAACATTACCAGTGAAAGTGAAATATTGACCAATATCTTTGAATCCTTTTTCGATAGAAAAAGATGGTAAAGATGACCCACGTTTGAAAACATAAGGACTAACAGAAGTGCCAGCTCCTGATTTGCTTCCAGCAATTCCCTCAAGCAAAAGATCTGTTGAATCGTTACCAAACTCAATTGGAATTGAACCAGATCCTTTGAACATTCCATTTCTAGTTCTTTGAATACTACGTTTAGAATTAATTTGATTTGATACTAATTCTTCTGATGAAGAATTGATGCTTTCTCCATAAACTGCGCTATTAAGTAGCGCATAATTTGGAGTGCTTGGTGTTACTCCAAATATTGCTTCTTTTACAATTAATAATTGTGAATTTGAACCTGTTGCTTGTGTCATAAAACTCCTTTTTTTTTAATATATTTTATATTATTTATTAATACTAATAAATCAAATTTTTAATTTATAGTAGTGCTTATATTGCTCTTTTTATATAAATATTTTGCTTCAAAATTATATTGAGCAATATATATATCTTTTTCTTGTTCTTCATCTTTATACATATTTACATTAACAAATTTTATGTATTTAACTAAATTATTCAATGTATTTTTTTGTAAATTTTCATTTATTTTATTTTCAATCAGCTCGCTAATATCGTCAATTTTTGATGAGTTTGCTTCGCTTGTTTTATGTGCAATTGTAATTTGTATATTACATATTCGCTCACACGGAACATTAAATCCAATTGTCATTTCTTTAAATTGTGACTCATCTGTCACATCAAGAAAAACAGCAGGCAAATCAACGTTTTGAACTGATGAAGCATAGTTTAAAAAAATATTTAAAGATGAATTATTATATTGTATTTCATCTAAAATATTTTTTAATGCATTTAAAATTTGTCTTCTAATTATCATTTTTTTAATCTTTCTCAATCAAAATAATTTGACTTATACCACTGCTATTTTTTTGTATATTTTTAATTATATAAACAGTATTATTAATAGTTAATTCATCATTAAATTTTAATAAATTATTAGTAATATCATTATTTAAAATTTGAATACTTACTTTTGTACCATCAAAATTTAATGATGCATTTGTATAATTAATGTAGTTATCATCAAACAAAATTTTAATAATATTATTATTTTTATTGATAGTACAATTGATTGCAAAATCATTGAAAAATATATTTAAATCATTATAAAAAAACATTATATTATCTCACTCTTTTTACTGTTTTTTTAATAGTTTCAATAATTTTATTATCTTCAATTGCTTCATCTTTTTGCTCAATGTTTTTTTCATTTTGAGCTGTATATAATTCAAATAAATTTGTTCTTTTATACTCATTAAAAAATTTATTATCAATATCAATCACTTCATCTTTTTCAATAATATTTTTATTGTAAACAATAGCTCTATTTAATTTTACTTTTATCATGCTCATGCTTCGCTTCCTTTTTTTTTTTATATAATATTATTAAATTAAATAATAAAAGTCAAAATCATTACCGTTTATCAAATAATTTTAAATATTTTATAGTATCAATTGACTTTTTAAAAACAATATGCTATTATAAGAGCATAACAAACACAAGAAAGGAAAATGTTATGAAAAACTCAGAAATCAACAAAATGAATGAAAAATTAGAAAAAAATGTAAATTGCGCATTGAATGAAAATGAAATTAATTTCATTTTAAATGAAGCAGCTGATTGGATAAATGGAGCAATTTCATTTAATAATATATCAAAATTTAAAAATGATTTAAACGTAAATTACTTAAATAAAATAAAGGATATTTACACAAAGAAAAAAATACTTGTTGAGCAAGAATTAATTTTAAAAGAAATAAAAAATGATGAAGAAGTAGTAGTAAAAAAGAAAGTAAAGAAGATATAAAAAAAGAGCCTTAAAGGCTCTTTTTAATTTATTATAATACTATTTATAATTATGCAACACCCGTTGCTTTGACGAATGATTGAGCATGTTTAACAGCTACACCATAATCAACTAAAACTGTAAACTGCACACCGCCTCTTTTGCTCAAAGAGTATGGGTCAACAATCAACTCAACAACACCCCAGTTACCAATAACGACTTGAGAGAAATCACCTGCCAAAATTGTGCCAGATGGGCAAGCAGATGTACTTAATAACATGTCTCCATCAATCATGCCTTGCTCTGCAATGAATCCGTTATTTGAACCGCTTCTTGCAGTTGTTTTTAATTTAGTTGCGATTGTTGGATTAGTAATATAAGTAAATTTATTAACAACTGCATCTAAAGACTCAACACCTGCCTTAAGACCTAAAATATTTGCGTAGGTTGGAGCACCAAATGTTGCAGCTGCACCAATTCCGCTTGTGTTAGCTACACCCACAATTGGAGTTGAACCAAATAAAATATCTTTGTCCATTTTTTTCGCGATTTTAACTAATGCTTCGTTCATGCCGATGCTTTGAATGTCATACGATGAATTTAAAATCATATCTCTTGTCACAACGAAATGATCGCTCAATGTTTTTTTAGTTAAATCAATCAATGAGAAAGTAGCATTTGCAGATACTGCGTCTTGACTCTCATTATCGATATATGTTGGCTCTGCACCAGTTGCCATCTTTGGTAATTGCACTTGACCAATAAGACCATTTAAATATGTTGCACCAGCAGCAGCAACGACTGAATTAGCTCTTAATGGATCAACCAATCCGACTAAATTTGTTTGAACTAAATTACCGCCGTTTGCTGCAACTCCGCTTTCATATTGCTTTTTAAATGCATTCAATGGAATGTAAAATTTATTATCTTCAACTCCGTTTTTGTATTGAGTAGCATACTTATCAGACACTTCTTTTTCATATGATTTTGTTTTTGTAACAATAGATTTAATCAATCTTGCAACATCAAATTCTTGTTTTTCTTCAGTTTTTTGTGAAGAAGAAACAATGCTTGCACTTCTTGTTTGCTCTTTAACATAAGTAGCAAATTCATCTGCTGTTTTACCATCCATTAAAAATTCTGCTGCTTTTTCTTTGAACTGTGGAAACAACTCAATTAACTGTTTATAATCCATACTTTTAGCTCCTTTTTTATTAATATTATTATTTAATTTACTTTGATTATCATTGTCAAATTTTTCTTTTTTATCATCAACAATTTCAATTGATTTCTCTTGTTTTTTATCGTTTAAATCGATTGTTTTTAAGTCTTCTGCACTTTCTTTATTGAATGCCAAAGAGCGTGCAAATCCAACAGAATCATCCGCTGGAATTGTAACAAATGATATTTCATATCCCTCAGATTTTGTAACAAAATAATTATCTTCCCCAACCCAAACAATTTCAGTTGGGCAATACATCCATGATATTTTTGTTAAATCACCATTTTTAAAATCTAAATACTTCTCATTAGCAAGCGGATTTACTCCAAATTTAACAATAGCTCTTGCTACTTTATCAGCATCAACCCACGCTTTTTTAACACTACCTATGTGTAAATTTACATCATGATTAAAAAGTAATGGAGCATTATTATTTAAACGTGTTAAATCAATTCCGTCCACTTTTACAATCTCTGTTCCGTCCCAGCGCTCATATGACGCTTCTGATGCAAATGCTACTTGCACTTCTCTTGTATCTTCGTTAATTTGTTCAACAGTTGCAATAGCTCTTTTTTGAAATACATTTTTTACTTGAAAATGTTCATTCAATTTCACTTTTTCTTTTTTAATATTTACATCCATACATTCGTCTCCTTTTTTTTTACGTTTAATTAAATTTAATATAATAATCAAATAAATTATAATTAAAACGCTTTTATACTAGTGTTTTTTATCGTTTTTAAGCGATTTAAATATATTTTAGTATATTTACTTTAAAAACATAAATAAAAGCGTTTTAATACTATAAATTAATTATTTATATTTTGATTAGTATTATAATTGTTTGTGTTATTTGCATCAATATTATTTATACTGTTTATATTATATTTTTTTAATAATTCTTCTTCTTTTTGTTTAATTATTAATATATCTTCAAAGTCAATTCCTTGCTGAGCAAGTAGTTGTGTTTTAGTTAAAAGACCATTTTGTAATAATACAATATTTGCATCTACTTCAGCAGTTTTATCAATCAAATCCCATGTTCTTCCATAAAATCTATGATTGCTAAATTTTTCAAATTTTTCAAACGGTAAAGTACTTCCATTTGCTAAATTTATTTTTTTATTAAGTAGTCCATATTTTAAGAAATTAAGAAAGATTGGAGAAACAATATTATTAATAAAAAACTGTTGTTCTTTCTTCCAATTTTCACGCTCTTCCAATGATGTTGTTCTTGAAGTAGAATAGTTTAAATCTTCTGCATCATTACCTAAAAAAACATGTGAAACATTAAGACCTGTTGCTATCAATTGCAACATTCTTTTAGTGTAAATTTTATACGTTTCAGCTGGAAAACTACCCTGAAATCCATTCACTTTGAAGCCACTTGGAACACTCATAATTTTAGTATTATCCATCTCATAAAAATACTCTCCATCATCATCCTGACCGTCTGCAAAATTTGAGTTATTAGTATTATCTTCTTTCGTCAAATAAATAGACATTGATGTGCCAATTTTAGCTGCTTGCATTGTTGCATCGTTGTAA
>JACCDS010095263.1_pt1 | contig 34114 bp, 22 predicted proteins | sample 7446441 | NCBI WGS metagenome assembly JACCDS01 (sample SAMN15323445, study PRJNA562643) | freshwater metagenome | isolation source: river surface water | place: USA:Blue River Watershed | collected 2017-08-17
GCCGGTTCGGCCGCGCGCAGGCCCGTCGCCGCCAACAGCGCGGCCGCCGCCCAGCGCGAGCGCCGCGCGGACACACCGCCCCCGGTGCCGGCCCTCACTGCATCGCCGACATCCGGCGCGCCGGAGTCGCCTCGCCGCGCTGCGCGCGGAGCAATTCGCGCCGCAGCCAATCGAGCGCGGCATTCACGGCGCGCACCTTGATCGTCGGACGCGGTCCCGGGTAACTGAGCTTCTTCGACCACACGCCGGCCGGCGAAAACAGCGCCACGAAAATCGTGCCGATCGGATTGCCGTTCTGGCCGGTCGAGGCCGCCCCCGCGAAACCCGTCACCGCCAGCGCGTAATCCGCGCCGAGCGTTTCCGCCGCGCCCGTCGCCATCGCCACCGCCGCCTCGTCGCTCACGGCACCGTGCTGCATCAGCAGGCATTCCGGCACATCGAGCAGCTGCATCTTCGCGTCGTTGGAACAGCACACCACGCCGCCGGCGAAAAACTTGCACGCCCCGCACACTTCGGTGAACGCCTGCGCCAAGAGACCTCCCGTCGCCGTCTCCACGACCGCCAGCCGCTTCTCCTGCGTCCGCAGCAATTCCGCGCACACACGCGCCAGCGAATCGTGCCCGTAGCAGATGAAGTCGTCGCCCAGCAGCGCCACGCACTCCGCGGCCACGCCCTCGAGCTGCGACTGCGTCAACGCCCCGCTCGGCGAACTCACGCGGCAATCGACCGCCCCCTGGTGCGCGCAGAACGCCACGCTCAAACCCGGCCCCGCGCGGTCGAAGATCGGCTGCAGCTTCGTCTCCAGCGCCGACTCGCCGACGCCCGCCGTGCGCAGCTGCACGTACGATTCGCGGTCGAGCAGCAACCCCAGCGCCGCCAGCCGCGGCACCACCTGGTCCGTGAACATCGGCTGCAGCTCGTTCGGCGGCCCGGGCAGCATCACGAGCACCTTGCCGTCCTGCTCGAGCCAAAGTCCGGGCGCCGTGCCGTTGGCATTCGGCAACACGCCGCCGCCTTCGAACACATACGCCTGCTTCAGATTGTTCGCCGTCATCTTCCGGCCCAGCCGGGAAAACCGCTCCGTGATCGCCTGCTCGGTGACCGGATCGAACACCAGTTTCCGCCCCAGCACCTCCGCCAACGCGTCGCGCGTGCGGTCGTCGCAGGTCGGCCCGAGGCCCCCCGTCGTGATCACGACATCCGCGCGCGCCCAGCTCTCGCGGAACTGCGCGGCGATGGCGTCGGCCTCGTCCGTGATCGTGACGTTGCGCTGCAGCAACGCCCCGCGGCGTCCCAGTTGGGAACCGATGAAAGTCAGATGGCCGTTGGCCGTCAGACCGAGGAGCAGCTCATCCCCCAACGTGAGCAATTCGTAGCGGACCTGGCGGGCCGATGGGCGGGGCGATTCACCGGCGGAGTTGTGGGCTGAAACCATACTTGCGAGCGGCCAGATTAGACGGATTCTGCGAAATTGCCAGCGGTCATCAGGAGACCGGCGGGCACCCGAATTCATCCTTGCCGCCCGTCCCATGTCCGACCAACAGCCGATCACGTTGAAGGAAAAAGTCCGGCAATTGCCGGACAAACCCGGCGTGTACCTGATGAAGGACCGGCTCGGCCGCATCATCTACGTCGGCAAAGCGCGCAGCCTGAAAAAACGCGTTTCCTCCTATTTCCAGCGCGGCCGCGCCCGCACCGTCGCCCAGCCCAAGATCCGCGCTCTCATCGAGCTCATCGCCGACGTCGAGACCATCGAGGTGAAGTCGGAACCCGAGGCGCTCCTGCTCGAAGGCAAACTCATCAAACAGTGGCGGCCGCGCTACAACACCGACTTCACCGACGACAAACGCTTCCTCCTCGTGCGCGTCGATCCCGGCGAGGAGCTGCCGCGCTTCCGGCTCACGCGCCTGCGCAAGGAGGACCGCTCCCGCTACTTCGGCCCCTTCGCGCACAGCGGCCTCCTGCGCAAAACGCTCGCGCAGATGCGCCGGCAATTCGGCATCTTGCTCGGCGACGGCACGCCGCAGGCCCAACCCGACGGCACCTGGCGGCTCTACGACGACGTGCGCGAGGAACTTTACGGCACGGAAAACACCGTCACCGCCGAATCCTACCGCCGCCGCGTCGACGACGCCTGCGCCTTCCTCGAAGGCAAGTCGCGCGAATGGCTCGAAACCCTCCGCGCCGAGATGGCCGCGGCCGCGGGCCGCCAGGAATTCGAGAAAGCGGCGGAGCTCCGCGACGTCGTCTTCGCCCTCGAGGAAACGCTGCGCAAAACGCGCCGCTTCGAACGGCTCGATCCCACGCGACCGACCGGCGACACCGAAGCCCTCGAGGCGCTGCAGCGCGCGCTCGGCCTGGCGCACCCGCCGCGCACGATGGAGTGTTTCGATATCTCCCATATCTCGGGCACCTTCGTCGTCGCCTCGATGGTGCACTTCGCCGACGGCAAGCCGGACAAAAACCACTACCGCCGTTTCCAGATCAAGAGCTTCATGGGCAACGACGACTACCGCGCCATGGAGGAAGTCGTCGGCCGGCGCTACCGCCGCCTCGCCGCCGAACAGAAACCGCTGCCCGACCTCGTCGTGATCGACGGCGGCCGCGGCCAGATCGGCGCGGCCCTGAAGGCCTTCGTCGCCCTCGACCTCGAGCCGCCGCCCCTCATCGGCCTCGCGAAGCAGCACGAGACGATCATCTTTCCCGACGCGCGCCCGCCGCTCAATTTGCCGCTGAACCACCCCGGCCTGAACATCCTGCAACGGCTCCGCGACGAGGCCCATCGTTTCGCCAACACCTACAACGCCGACCTGCGTTCGAAGAAAATCCGCGAAAGCGTGCTCGACGATTTCCCCGGCCTCGGGCCCGTGCGCCGCGCGGCCCTGCTCGCCAAGTTCGACGACATCGACCGGCTCCGCGCGGCCGACGTCGACGCCATCGCGGAAGTCGACGGCTTCGGCGGCCGGATGGCCGCGGACCTGCACGCCTTTTTGCATCGCCCGGCCCCGCCGCCGGGGCCCGCCGCGGATCCGGACGCGTGAGGCCGCGCGGCGCGCGGCCGCCGGCGTCACCGTTTCTTCAATACGCGGTCGGCGTGGGCGAGGTACTGCGTCCAGTCGTAAGGCGTGATGTCGTGTTTCCCGGTGCGCATATGGTACGCGAGGCCGTCGCCGATCACCGGTGAGTCGACCGCCGGCTGGGCCGCGACACCGAGACCTTTCTTGCCGAAGAGCGCATAGACGGGTTCGGCGTGCTTGGCGCCGAGGAATTCCCCTTTCGGATCCGCCCACTCGTCGGCCAGCGCGCTGGCCACGTGCACGGGCCGCGGCGCCATCAGGGCGATCAGGCAATGCGTGTCGACCGGCAGGCTGTCCTCGCGGCCGTTGTAGGCGCGGAAATTCTTCGCGAACCAGAACGGGAACGAACCGTTGATGCGTTCCACCGTCTCGCCGAAATTCCGCCGTTCCAACGCCGCGCCGCCGCAGCCGGAATTGTTCGAAATCACGAAAGCGAAACGTTCGTCCTGCGCCCCGGCCCACAGCGCCGCTTTGCCCAAACGCGAATGCCCGTGCACCGCGACGCGCGTGCCGTCGATTTCGCCGTCGGCCACGAGGTAGTCCAGCGCGCGGCTCAGGCCCCAGGCCCACACGCCGATCGAACCCCATTCGTCGCCGCGCCGCGCCTCGGTCCCGGCCGTGCCGAAGAGTTTGGCCACGCCGCCGTCGAGGCCTTCGGTCCGGTCTTCGCAAAGATCGCCGTAGTACAGCGTCGCGGTCGCGTAGCCGCGGGCGACGACCTGCTCCACGTCCCAACGCGAGGCATGTTTGCCCCGCGTCGCCTCGGTCACGCGGTTCTTCACGATCCCGAATTCCGCATTGGCGCGCATCCAGGCCGACGAGGGCGTGATGCCGGGGTCGGCGTTGACGCTGGAGTTGCCGTAATAATTGAGCCCGAGAAACGCCGGCCACGCGGGCTTCGTCCCGGCCGGAGCGACCGGTTGGTAAATCAGCAAATAGGCTTTCGGGCCGTCCTTCGCCGCGGTGAACCAGAGCGTCACTTCCTTGCGCACGGCCTTGCCGCCGAGGGCGGCGCGGTCGACCGACGTCACGGCCCAATGCAGGCCCGCGGGCTTGCCGCCCGGGGTGCGCCCGAAAATTTCCCGCGCGTAGATTTCCAGCAATTCGGGCCGGCGCTCGCGGCGCCAGGTTTCGGCATCGCGGACCGGCGTGCCGTTGTTGCGCACGAGCGGATCCGGCAAGGTGTACGCGCGGACTTTGCTTTCGTCGTAATTGAAACCGGGGGTGTTGGCCGCGAAGGCGGGCACCGCGAGCGCGGCGGCGAGCAAGGCCGCGGCCAGGGAACGGAGATGGGGCATGGGGCGACGGTTGCGCAGCGCGCGGCGCCGGGCAAGTTCCCGCTCGGAATCCGCGGAGCGGCGGATAGCGTCGAGGTTGCCGTATGAAGACCCCGCTCCGATTGGTCCTGGCTTTCCTGATTTTCGCGCTCGCCGCCGCCGGCCGGGCCGACGTGACGCTCGCGCCGCTCTTCGCGGACGGCGCCGTGCTGCAGCGCGACAAACCGCTGCCGGTCTTCGGCCTCGCGACGCCGGACGAAAAAGTGACGGTGGAGTTCGCCGGACAACGGCGCGAGGCGACCACCGGCCGCGATGGCCGCTGGCTGGTGATGCTGGACGCGTTGCCCGCTTCGGCGCAGGGCCGCGAGCTCACGGTCCGCGGGGCCAACGCGATCACGATCCGCGATGTGCTCGTCGGCGAAGTCTGGCTCTGCTCCGGCCAATCCAACATGGCCTTCGCGGTCAGCCGCGCGACCAACGGCGCGGCCGAAGTCGCCGCCGCGAAGTACCCGCTGATCCGGCACCTCGCGATCGAGCGCACCGTCGCCGCCAATCCCGCACTCACGGTCAAGACTTCGGGCTGGCAATCGGCGTTGCCGGACCGCGCGGGCACGTTCACGGCGGTGGGCTACTTCTTCGCCCGCGACCTGCACCTGAAACTCGGTGTGCCGATCGGCCTGGTGAACAGCTCGTGGGGCGGCACGCCGGTCGAGTCGTGGCTCAGCGGGGCGGCGCTGGCGTCGGATCCCGCCTTTCAAATCGTCGACCAGCGCTGGATGCAGACCGTCGAATCGTTTTCCACGCTCAACGCCGACTACCAGGCCAAGCTCGCGGCGTGGAACAAGGCGGACGCCGCCGCCAAGACCAAGGGCAAGCCGGCGCAGGATGCGTTTCGCAAAAAGCAAGTCCGCCCTCGCGCGCCGCGCGGCCCCGGCGATCCGTGGACTCCGCGCGGTCTCTTCAACGGCATGATCAATCCGCTCCTGCCCGCGGCCTTCGGCGGCGTGCTCTGGTACCAAGGCGAGAGCAACGCGGAGCGCGCGGGCGAATACCACGCGCTGTTCCGGACCTTGGTCACGTCGTGGCGCGCGCACTTCGGCCAGGAGGACCTGCCGTTCTACTGGGTGAATCTCGCGAACTTCAAAGTCCCGGCCGATGCCTCGGGCACGACCTATGCTTTTCTCCGCGAGGCGCAGACCAAGACGCTGGCGCTGCCGCACACCGGCGAAGCCCTCGCGATCGACATCGGCGACCCGAACGACATCCACCCGACGAACAAACAGGAAGTCGGCCGCCGCCTGGCGCTCATCGCGAAGACGCGGCGTTTCGGAATCGTCGGCGACGACCGCGGGCCGGTCTTTGACAACGCAACCCGCGAGGGCGCCGCGTTGCGCATCCGTTTCCGGCATGCCGAAGGCGGCCTGATCGCGCGCGACAAGCCCGTGCAAAGCCTGCAGCTCGCCGGCGCCGACGGCGTCTGGCATCCGGCCGCGGGCAAACTCGAGCGCGACACCCTCGTCGTCAGTTCCCCGGCCGTGCGCGAGCCCGTCGCGGTGCGCTACGCCTGGAGCAACGCCCCCGAAGCCAATCTGTACAACGGCGCCGGATTGCCGGCGACGCCGTTCCGCACGGACAAACCGTGAGGCCGACCCCGGCGGGGCCGGCCGTTGAGAGTTGAGAGCTGAGAGTTGAGAGATCGATCCGCCGGGCCACGAGCGCGTGGACTTTTCCCGGACGTCCCAACCGCGAACGCATACTTCATGCGGCCGGCGCGTACCGCCAGCGTTGCGCCCAGGCCAAGATCGGGCGTTCGAACCAGCGCCAGGAAACGGCGGCGACGGCGACAGAAGCGACGAAACTCAGGGCGATGAGCGCGAGGTCGGTCGCGTTGTTCAACGACCGCGCGCGGCCCGCGAGCGCGTAGAAAACGACGCACGACACCGGAATGTGGCAAAGGTACAGCGTGTAGGAAATCCGGCCGAAGAAACGCAGGGCCGTGCTTTCGAACCAACGGGCGCCGGGCAGAATTCCGAAATGGCCGCAAAGAATCGCGGCGGCGAAGAGCACGCCGAAAACCGAGAAGCCGACCGTATGGGTGAAGCGGTCGTGCAACGAAGGCGCGAAGACGGCGAAGCCCGCCGTGATCGCAAAGGTCGTCCCGAGCACCGTCCGCAACACGCCGGGCCGCTGCGCCAGCCAGTCGCGCCAGAACCGATCCCGCAACGCCCAGGCCGCCAGCGCCCCGAGGAACAACGAATCCCACCGGGCCGGCAGCAGGGCGTAGGCGGAGATCTCTTCGCGCGTTTCGTCCGCAAAGCCGAGGCAGGCGACGCGCACGAGCGGTGCCGCCGCGATCAGCGCCAGCAGCACGCGCGGGAGCTGCGCCGGCGAAACGAAACGGACCAGCAGCGGCAGCAACAGGTAGAACTGTTCTTCCACGGCCAACGACCACGTCGGCGCGATCCACGCCTCGCCCCACGAAGCCTGCACGGACATCGCGATGTTCTGCAAAAAGAGCGGATACGTCCACGCGGGGATGGCGCCGGTATCGACGAGTTTGCCGAGGGCGGGAATCTTCTGGCCGAGCCCGGTGAGCGGCACGAGGAGCAGCGGCAAAAGCAAGACGAAGTACACCGGCAGAATGCGGGCCGCGCGGCGCAGGTAGAAAACGGGAAACAGGTTCGGCGCGCCGCGGTGGTCGAGCAGAATGCCGCCGAGCAAATATCCCGACAGCACGAAGAACAGGTCGACGCCGATCCAACCGAGATCGAGCAGATGATGAAAGGGGATGTACCAACTTCCCGGATGCGCCGCCGGGTAGAACAGGTTCTGCAGGAAATGGTCCGCGACCACCATGAGCACGGCGACCCCGCGCAAGCCGTCGAGGTACGGGATGCGGACCGGCGCAGGAGCGAGGTTCGGGGATGGACCCATCCAAACGTACCTAAAGGGAGGAAATCCCGATTCACCAAGGAAAAGTTGCCGCTTACCCCGCGGACGCCGATTCGGAATTCGCGGTGTGCCTCGCCCCGCGGCGCAAAAAAGGGACGCCGGTGAAGGCGTCCCCTTTTTCCAAAACACCAAGCCCGGCCGATCAGGGCAGATCGTAGATTTCCAGCAGCGCGGCCCCGGCGGTCGCGGCCCGGATCTGCACGGTGTAGGCACCGGGCGGGAGCGTCGCGAGGACAGCGGCGTCCTTGCTGCCGGCCGGGAGCGCGAAGGCGCCGGCCTGCCGGGAGGCAACGGATACGTCGGCCACGCTCGAGACCCAGTTGTCGTTGCCGCCGAGTTCGAAGCCCGTGGCATCGTAGAGCGAGATCGCGGGATCGGCCACGGCGCCGACGGCGCCGAATTGCGCGAGCGCCGGACCGACGCCGCGCAGGAGCACGCGTTCCGCGCTGCCGCCGCCGATCACGAAGCCGCTGATCAGGGCGGCGCTGCCGGCGCCGGTGGCGGCGCGGCTGGAGACATTGGCGAGACGGGAATCGCCGCTGCCGGCATCGTAGATTTCCGCGAGACCCACGCCGCCCGTGCCGCGGGCGTCGACGACTTGGGCCGTGTAGGTGCCGGGGGCGAGGCGCACGAGCGCGGCGCTGTCGGCGCTGCCGGCCGCGAGCGGGAACGCGCCGGTGCGGGCCGCGGCCTGGATCGCATTCGCGGCGCTGGCGCCGCCGGTGACCGAGGTCACGAGCGCGCCGGCGGAGTCGTAGATCCGGAGATGGGCGCCGGCGAGGGCGTCCGTGACACCGAAGCCGGCGAGTGCGGGACCGACGGCGCGGACCAGAAGTTCACGGGCTTCGGAGCCGGTGACGGCGAAGCCGAGGATGAGCGGGGAGTCGGCGCCGACGCGGCCGCGGGTGGAGAGGTTGACCAAGCGGCCCGGCGCGGCGGTGCCGGCCTCGGAGGCGCGCGCGGCGATGATCTCGACGGAATCCTCGCCGGGCACCATGCGGACCACGGAGCGGGCGGCGATGCCCGTGACGGGATCGATCGCGGGGGCCGGGGCGGCGGCCGTGACCGGCACGGAAACGGAACCGGCGGCGGCGGCGCCGAGCGGATTGGTGTAAGTGAATTCGCGGACGAGCTCGCTCAAACCGGACGAGGTGCCGGCGCCCGGGAGAATGCCGACGGCGCGGATGTAGAAGAGACCGCTGGCGGGAAGCGTGAGGCCCGTGAGTTGCCAATCGCCGCTGCCGGCGACGCGCGTGCCTTCGCCGAGGCGGGTCCAGGTGGCGCGGTCGGTCGAGCGGTCGAACGTGACGCCGGAGAGTTCGCCGAGCGGGCCGGAGCGCGTGAGCGTGACAGAGTTGCGGGCGGCGCCGACGCCGAGCGTCTGGGTCACGCGGTCGGTGGCGCCGATGCGGGCGATGCCGACGCGGCTGTTGCCGCCGACGGACGAGAAGGAACCGCCGATCATGAGGCGGCCGTCGTTCTGCAACGCGAGCGCGGAGACCGGGCCGTTGGGCGCGGGGACGAAGCCGGTGTCGACAGAGCCGTCGGCATTGATCCGGGCGAGATTGGCGATGGGTTGGCCGGAGATGTTGGCGAAGCCGCCGGCGAGCACGACGCGACCGTCGGCCTGCAACGCGAGGGACGGATTGCCGGTGACGTTGGTCAGGGTTTTCGGGGTGAACGAAGCATCCGCAGTCCCGTTGGCGCCGACGCGGGCGAGCAGGTAGCTGGCGCCGCCGGTGATCTGGGTGCGGGAAAGAACGAGTACGCGACCGTCGCGCTGGACGGCGAGACCGTGGACGCGTTGCACGGCGCCGGCCGCGGGGGCCGGACCGGTGAACGTGGCATCGGCGGAACCGTCGGCATTGAGGCGGACGACCAGGGCGGCGGGCGCGCCGTTGGCGGCCGCGAGACCGACGAGGAGTTTGCCGTCGGCCTGACGGGCGAGCGCGGTGACCGCACTGCCGACCGTCGCGGTGAACGCGTTATCGAGCGTGCCGTTGGCATTGAAGCGGACGAGGCGGGCGCGGGCGGTGCCGGCGATATTGGAAAATTCGCCGCCGGCGAGGAGCTTGCCGTCGGGGAGAACGAGCAGGGCGTGGACGGCGCCGTCGGGCCGCGGCTGGAAGGTCGTGTTGACCGAGCCGTTGTCGTTCAGCATCGCGAGATTCCGGGCGTTGACGCCGCCGATGGAATTGAAGCTGCCGCCGACCACGAGGGAACCGACGACCTGGAGTTCGGTGAACGCGCCGCCGACCAAAATCGTGCCGTCGGCCCGGGCGAGGAGGGCGGATACGGCGCCGTTGACGTCGGGGTTGAAGTCGACGTCGACCGTGCCGGCCGCGGTGACGCGGGCGAGGCGGTTGCGGGTGATGGTGGGGCCGGTCGCGCCGGGTTGGAACGAGGTGAAGGCACCGCCGAGGAGCAACGCGCCGTCGGCCTGGAGCGCGAGGGTGGCGATGGCGCCGTTGGGGTTCGGGTTGAAGGTCGCGTCGACCGCGCCGTCGCTGTTGATGCGGGCGAGGTTGTTGCGGAGGACGGTGGCGCCGCCGTTGGGCGTGAGGGTGGTGAAACCGCCGCCGACGATGAATTGGCCGTTGGGCAGGGCGACGAGGGCGCTGACGGTGGCGTTGGCGTTGGGGTTGAAGTTTTGGTCGAGCGTGCCGTCGGTGTTGAAACGGGCGAGGCCGTTGCGGGCGACGACGTCCGTGCCGTTGTTGGGTTGGACGCTGGTAAACGAGCCGCCGGCGACCGCCTTGCCGTCGCCCTGGAGGACGAGGGTGTTGACGATGGAATTGGCGTTCGGGTTGTAGTTCGCGTCGACGGTGCCGTCGACGTTGAGCCGGGCGAGGTAGTTGCGGGCGACGGCCGTGGTCGTGAGGTTCGGCGTCAGCGTGGTGAAGGCGCCGCCGACGAGGGCGCGGCCGTCGCTCTCGAGCACGAGGGCGCTGATCCGGCCGTTGGCATTGGGGTCGTAAGTGACGTCGAGGGTGCCGTCGGCGTTGATGCGCGCGATCCGATTGCGGGCGGTGCCGTTGATGGTGGTGAAATTGCCGGCGACCAAGATGCGGCCGTCCGCCTGGACCGCGACGGCAGTGACGGCGCCGTTGGGCAGCGGGTTGAAGAAGAGGTCGAGCGTGCCGGTGGCGCTGAAGCGGACGAGGTTGCCGCCGGTGGTGTTGGAGAGATTGGTGAACGAGCCGCCGAGGATGAGGGCACCGTCGGCCTGCACGGCGACGGCATTGATCTCGCCGCTGAGGCGGGTGGCGGCGGCGGCGAAGGCGGCGCGGAGGGTGCCGTCGCGATTGAGCCAGGCGAAGCCGGCGAGCTGCGAGGCGGTGGCGGCGGCATCGGGGCGGACGATGACGGCGTTGACGGGGCCGTCGGTCGCGAGCGAGGGGCTGAACGCCGGGTCCGCGGTGCCTTCGGGATTGAAGCGCGCGATGTTGGTGGTCTTCGCACCGCCAAGGTCGGAGAAATTGCCGACGGCGACGACTTTGTTGTCGGCCTGGACGGCAAGGGCGTTGACCACGGCGCCGGTGGCGCCGCCGGCCACGACGTTGAAAGCGGCATCGACCGCACCGGCGGCGGTGAGGCGGACGAAGCCGGGGCGGGCGACGCGGGCCGGGGCGCCGATCGGCTGGAGGGAGGTGAAGGCACCGCCGACAAAGAGGCGGCCGTCGGCCTGGAGGCGGAGCGAGTCGACGCGGTTGCCGGCGAGTTCGCTGAGATCGAGATTGAAGGCGGAGTCGACGGTGCCGTCGGTGTTCAGGCGGGCGGCGTATTTCCGCAGCGTGAAGGTGGCGGCGGCGTTGGGTTGGAGCGTGGTGAAGGAACCGCCGACGAGGAGTTTGCCGTCGGGCTGCAAGGCGAGCGTGAGCACGTTGCCGTTGGCGTTGGGATCCCAGGCCGTGTCGACCTTGCCGTCGGAGTTGAAGCGCACGAGCCGGTTGCGCGCGGTGGAGTTGATGTCGTCGGTGCCGAAGACGGCCGTGAAGGCGCCGCCGGCGATGACCTTGCCGTCGCTCTGCGCGACGACGGCGCTGACGCGGGCGTCGGTGCTGGGATTGAAGGCGTTGTCGACGGTGCCGTCGGCGTTGAGCCGGGCGACATTGTTGCGGCTGACGGACGTCGCCGAGGTATTGGCGGCGAAGCCGGGGGTGAAGATCGTGAATTGGCCGCCGACGAGGATCTTGCCGTCGGATTGGACGAAGAGGGCGGCCACGGCCGCGTTGGGCGACGGATCGAACGCGGTGTCGAGGGTGCCGTCGGCATTGAGCCGGAGCAGATTGGAACGGGCGGTGGCCGCGGACGCGCGCGCGGGCGTGACGTTGGAGAAGGAACCGCCGACGAGGATCTTGCCGTCGCTTTGGATGACGAGGGCGCCGGCCTGGTTGTCGAGGCTCGGATTGAATTCGGAATCGATGGTGCCGTTCGGGTTGAGGCGGGCGAGGTAGTTGCGCGGTTCGCCGCCGATGGTCGTGAACGTGCCGGCCGCGACGACCTTGCCGTCGGTCTGGATCGCCAGCGCGAGCACGCGGCCGTTGAAGACAGGGCGATAGGTTTCGTCGACGGTGCCGTCGGCATTGAGGCGGGCGAGGTAGTTGTGGGTGGTGCCGCCGACGCTCGTGAAGGTGCCGCCGATCACGACCCGGCCGTCGGCCTGCGTCACCGAATTCAGGATACGGCCACCGGCATCGAGTTCGAAGTCGGCGTCGAGGGAACCGTCGGCGTTGATGCGCGCAAGGCGGTTGCGGACGAGGTCGCCGGTGCGGCCCGCCGGAAAGGCGCGGGTGAAGTAACCGCCGATGACGATGCGGCCGTCGGCCTGGAAGCCGAAGGCGGCGACCTGGCCGTTGACGGAGGGAGCGAAGTCCGTGTCGAGGGAGCCGTCGGGACCGAAGCGGGCGACGTAGCTGCGGCTCAGGGTCGCGCTGCCGCGACCCCAGACATTGGTGAAGGCGCCGCCGACAAGCAGGCTGCCGTCGGGGGCCACCGCGAGGGCGGCGACGGCGGCGTCGGCGCGCGGGTTGAACTCGGAATCGAGGGTGCCGTTGACGTTCAGGCGGGCGATGCGCTGGCGGCCGGCGGGGGCGGCGTCGCCGATCGGCTGCAAGGTGGTGAAGAAACCGCCGAGGACGATCTTGCCGTCGCGCTGGACGGCGAGGGCGGTGACGCCGTTGTTGGCGTCGGGGTTGAACTCGGTGTCGAGCGAGCCGTTGGCATTGAGGCGGGCGATGCGGTTGCGGGTGGTCGCGGAGGCATCGCCGGCGGGTTGGAACGAGGTGAAACCGCCGCCGACGAGGAGCTTGCCGTCGAGGTGCGGCGCGAGCGCGAGCACGAGGGAGTTGGGATTCGGATTGAAGGCGGTGTCCAAGGCGCCGTTGGCGGCGAAACGGGCGAGGTGATTGCGCGGAGTCGCGGTCGCGGCGCCGTTGGGTTGGGCGGTGGTGAAGGTGCCGCCGGCGACGATCTGGCCGTTGGGCTGGCGGAGGAGAGCATGGACCTGGGGCAAGAGCGTGCCGCCGAGATTCGGGTTGAAGGCGGCGTCGACGGTGCCGTCGGCGTTCACCCGCGCGAGCAGGCCACGGGCGATCGTGGCGCCGGCGGCGCCGGGGCGCAGGGAGGTGAAATCGCCGCCGACGAGCAGGCGGCCGTCGGGCTCGAGGACGAGGGCGCGGACCGGGGCGTTGGGCGAGGGATCAAAGGACTCGTCGAGTGAGCCGTCGGCGTTGAGGCGGGCGAGATTGGCGCGGGGGAAACCGCGGACGGTGGCAAATTGGCCGCCGATGACGATCCGGCCATCGCCCTGGACGACGAGGGCGTACACGTTGCCATCGACGTCGGGATTGAAACCGTCCGCCGCGGCCGACTGGGCCCGGGTGGAGGTGAGCAGGAGCAACGAGGCGAGGACGGTGGCGCCGACGGGGTGGAACAGGCGCGCAACGGACCGAAGAAGCGAGACGAGGAGCATGGAAAAGAGAACCGTCAGACGGAGTGGGTGGCGGAAACGGACATCAGGGTTGGCGAGGTTGGGCGCCGGCCGGGCGCAAGGCAAGCGGGGCCTCGCACCGGGCGCAGGACGGCAGCGCGAAGGGGAAGTTGGGCGGAATAACGGCGAAACCGGGGCAATTCCAGGGGTAGGCGGCAACACATGGGCAACGGTGGGAGCCGCGCCGGCGAGGCCGGTTCCGAAAAACTGCCGGCGACCGCAGATCCGGATCAGGCCGCGCCCGCGCCGGCGCAACGCAGCGTGGCTTCGAGCGCATCGGCGGCAAACCGGCTGCGCACCGGGGCCAGCGAATTCGTTTCGAGCGCCGCCAAACCGGCGCGGGCGGCGACGGCCGCTTCCGCCGCGCGACCTTCGGCCAGCAGGACCGACGCCTCGGCCCGCAACTTCGTGGCGGGGTCGAATTCCACCGGGCCGACGCCGTCGAGCCAACTGCGCGCAGCCCGCGCGAGACCGGTCCCGGCGGCGGTTTTCCCGGCGGCAAAAGCGGCCTCCGCCAACAACCAGGCATATTCCGCGCGGGCCAAATCTTGCATGAAGCGCGGGAGCACGCGCTCGCCCGCGATCACGCGGTCGAGGCAACGTTGGGCGGTCGGCAGGTCGTGCCGATCCGCGGCGTGGTGGAACGCGTTGAACTGGCCGTATACGGCATTGAGCGAGCCGTCGTCCAAGGCGGTCGCCGCGGCCACGGTGGCCGGAGCGAAATCCGCGGGCCGCCGACCGCCCAAGGCCAGCACGGTGAGGGAGAGCAACGCGGCCTCCTGTTCCGCCGCCGCATCGCGCCGCCGGAGGGCGAGGAAACGTTTGCCGTCGGTCTTGAATCCGCCGGCTTCCCCGGGCATCGCCGTCACCGCAAAAATCAGCGCCGACATCCCGGCCACGAGCCAGGCGATGGACGATCCCGCCGGCCAACCCAAAGTCGGCAACAGCTGCGCCGCCCCGCAGGCCAATCCCGCCAGCAGCAGACTCGCGAGCGGGCCGCCGGCAATCATCGTTGCCATCCGCCGCCGCACGTCGCGGTCGTCCGAAGGCAGGCACGCCGCCAGACCACCGGCGAGATTCAGCCGGCGGTTCCAGCTGAACCGCACCCCCTGGGGCGTCCGCTGCCAGCGGAAGGGACCGACCACCAACAGCAAAAACCGGCCGCCCACCGCCCACCCGCCGGCCAAGTGTCCGACTTCATGCCACGCCACGGCCAACAACCACACCAAGGGAAACGACGCCACGATCGCGACCTTCGCCACCGTCCCCAAATCCTGCCCGCGGGCCAACATCGCCCCGTAGCGCCCGACATAGAAGCCCAAGACCGCGCCCACGAGCGCCAAGCCGAGCAGCGCCACCCACCCCCGCGCGCTCCGCGGCGGTGGCGCCGGCCGCGGCGGTGGCGGAGCGGCCTCGACGGCGTCAGTCGCCACCGCCGCCTCCCCCGCCATCCCCGCCGCCGCCACTGTCGCCGCCACCGGAATCGGCACCGCCGTCGCTGCCGGCGTTCACCGCCGGATCGGCGTCGCCGCCGGAACCCTTGGCCGGCGCAGGATCGGAGGAGAAAATGCTCATAAACCAACCGAAAAAGCCGTCGTCGCGGCGCCGGCGGGGATCCTTTTCCTCTGCAGGCAGGAGCGGTTGATCTTCCATGCCGCGATTTCTGGCTCGCCCCGATCCGAGCGCCAAGACGGATCAGGATGAACGGCCGATTCGATCCACGGGCGGGCAATCGGGAGACGATCCGGCCGCAAACGGCGCCGCCGGCCGGCGGCGAAGTGGGTTCGCAGCTTGCGCCGCCGACGGCGCCCGGTAGCGTCCGGGCGCCATGAAACTTCCCCGCACGCTCGCGCTTATGTCCCTGTTCTCCCTCCTCTTCGGCTTCGCCCAGGCGGAGCCCATCAAGGTCGGCGAAAAGGCCCCCGTCCTCGCCGCCGTCACCGACGCCGGCACGAATCTCGACCTCGGCGAGACGTACAAGAACAACAATTACACGCTCGTCTGGTTCTACCCGAAGGCGCTGACCGGCGGCTGCACCAAGCAGGGCTGCTCGCTGCGCGATGCCGCCGCGGACCTGAAGAAACACGGCGTCGCCGTCGTCGGCGTGAGCACGGACACGGTCGAGAAGCAGAAGGAATTCAAGGACAAGAACAACTTCCCCTTCCCGCTGCTCGCCGACACCGAAAAGAAAGTCGTGAAGGCCTTCGGCCAGAGCGCCACGCTCTTCGCCAGCCGCGAAGCCTACCTCATCGATCGCACCGGCAAGGTCGTCTATTACGACAAGGGCCAGACCGACAAGCAGGCCGAGATGGTCCTCGCTTTCCTCGGCAGCAAGAAGAGCTGAGCGCGCCGGCGGCAGACGCCGTCGTTTCGATTTCGAGGGCGGATCCGCCGATCCGCCCTTTTTCATGCCCGGACCGCGCGCGGCCTCACAGGTCGTCGTCGTGCGCGCCGGGCAGGGCGCTGGCTTCGGGATCGTGCCGCACGCGTTCGAGCCACGCCGCCATCGACGAATCCTTCGCGGCCAAGTCGGCCGGCCACGGCGCCGCCACCAGATCGATCACGTGCAGTTGCCCGTCGACGGCGCGCACGAGATTGCGCGCATGCAGGTCGGCCACGAGCCACGCGCGCTCCCCGATGAAAAACAGCCGCGGGTGGTCGCGGTTGGCGCGGAGAAAACGCGAGGGGATCTCGATCAGCCCGGCGGGGAGAAACTCCGACGTGTCCGCGCCCTGCGGCAGCGGTTCACCCAAAGTCTGTTTCGCGACGACAATGCCTTCCGGAGTCACCGCGACGACCTCGGTCGCCATGCCGCCGAGCGCCTGCACGAGCAGCAGTTTCTCGAAAAGCGCGCGGTAACCGCCGAGCACAGCCTCGGCGTAGAGCACCGTTTCCTCGCCTTTCCGGAAACCGAATTCGCTGCCGATGAAGTGGCCGTCGCGGGGCAGGAAAAATTTGTACACCGAGCTGTCCGCCACCGCCATGAAGGCCGAGGCCTCGACGCCGCTGTGCAGGTAGTTCAGCCGCGCGTTCGGCTCCTCGAGCGGGTGCTCCACATCGGCGTGGAAGCCGAAATCGTCCAGCCGGTGGATCGGCAGCCGCACGCGGAAATCCCGGATCGCCGCCCCGAGTTCCGCCCATTCCCGCCCCGAATGTTCCAGCAGCGCTACTTCGTCTTCGGCGAGGAGGACGAGGTCCCGGTCCGGGTCCGAATGCGCTCGGAGATCGCATTTTTCTGCTGCCGCGCCGAGGCGAGCGAGCGCTTCCAGTCGTCGCTCGTGATCGTCTTGAAGACAGGCGCGTGCTTCCGGCCCGGGGAGGCGGCGCCCTTGGATGACGGTGGGTTGTCCGGTGAAGGCATCTTGCATGGGTCCGCCATGCGACGGACGGTCGGCGGTCGGATATCGAAACGCAAAGACGATCTGCCGACAAGTTTTTCGCCGGCCGCGCGCGTCACAATCCGGCCAGCAAACCGCCGTCGACCGTGATGATCTGGCCGTTTACGAAGTCGCTCGCCGCCGAGGCGAGAAACACTGCCGTGCCCGCAAGTTCGTCGGGCTGTCCCCAGCGGCCCGCCGGCGTGCGGCCGCAGATCCACGCATTGAACTGCGGGTCCGCCACGAGCGGCGCGGTGAGCTCGGTCTCGAAATAGCCGGGCGCGATGCCGTTGGCCTGCACGCCGTGCTTCGCCCACTCCACGGCCATGGCGCGCGTCAGCATCTTCAGGCCGCCCTTCGCCGCCGCGTAATTGCCCGTGGTCGGCCGCGACACCTCGCTCATCACGGAACAGGTGTTGATGATTTTGCCGCGGCCCCGCGCGATCATCCGCGGCGCCACCGCCCGCGCCACGAGAAACGCGCTCGTCAGATTCGTGTCGATCACCTCGCGCCACTGCGCCTCCGTCATTTCCGCCAGCGGGGCGCGCCGATGGATGCCGGCGTTGTTCATCAGAATGTCGATCGTCGCGAATTCGTCCTCGATCCGCGCCACCGCCGCCGCGACCGCCGCCCCGTCCGTCACGTCGAAGGCCGCCGTCCCCGCCAGGAAACCTTCGGCGCGCAACGCCGCGGCGGCCGCGGCCAGTTTCGCTTCGTCGCGGCCGTTGAGCACGACGGCCGCGCCGGCGGTGGCGAGCCCGCGCGCAAACGCAAGGCCCAGGCCTTGGCTCGAGCCGGTGATGAGCGCGGTGCGCCCGGTGAGATCGAACAGCGGGGACGACGTGGGCATGCCGCACGCTCCGCCGCCGCCGCAGCTCCGTCAACTCCCGCGCCCCGCGCTTTCCTGCTGCAACGCGACCGCGAAACCGTTCTCGTCCGGGCCCCGCTCCCCTGCCCCATGACTCCGACCCCGCACGAGCTCGCGCTCGCGCAGTTGAGAGAGCTTGGTTGAGAGTTGAGAGCAGGACCGTTCGGCTCCTCCCTGTTCCGAGCAGCGACGGCGGCTTCCGCGCCCGATGGCTCGATTCTTCAATCCCCGAGTTTTCAACCGCATGACCCCGATCCCGCCGCTGTCCCGCCGTCGTTTCAATGCCACGCTCGCCGGCGGTCTCGCCGCCCTCGCTCTCCGCGGCCGCGCCGCGCCGGCCGCCTCGGCCCACGGCCCCGAACTCATCGCCGGCATCGAGAAAATCACGCTGCGCCGCGGACGCGACGGCTCCGGCCCCACCTGGTTCCACCCGCGCGCCTGCCTCGTGCCGGGGAAATCCGGGCCCACGGTCTTCATGACGCTACAGACCATCGGCGGCTCCGACTACTTCGGGCCGCTGCACGCGATGACCTCGCCCGATCTCGGCCGCACCTGGACCGATCCCGTCCCGGTGCCGCCGCTCGGCCGCGTGCCCGCCGCGGACGGCGCCGAGGAGGGCGTCTGCGACGTCGTGCCCGAATGGCACGCGCCGTCCGGCACCGTGCTCGCGCTCGGCCACAACGTTTTCTACCGCGGTCCGAAGTTTTCCACCGACCAGCCGCCGCGATGGCCCGTGTATTCGGTTTGGCGTGACGGCCGCTGGGGCCCGCGCCGCAAGCTGGATTGGGCCGATCCGCGCGGCGCGTACATCTACACCAACAACTGCGGCCAGCGCACCGTGCTGCCCAACGGCGACGTGCTGCTCGCGTTCACCTTCGGCGCGACCAAGGCGCAGCCCCGCTCCGTCTGCAGCGTCGTCTGCGGCTTCGACGGAGAAACCCTCGCCGTGAAACAGACGGGGCCGGCGATCCCGCACGACAAAGGCCGCGGCCTCTTGGAGCCGTCGCTCACCTTCTTCAAAAACCGGCATTACCTCACGCTGCGCGCCGAGGACGAACGCGGTTACGTCTGCGCCAGCGACGACGGCCTGAACTGGACGCCGAAACAGGCCTGGGCCTGGGACGACGGCGAACCGCTCGCGATGTCCACGACGCAGCAGCATTGGTTGCCGCATTCGGACGCACTCTGGCTCGTGTACACGCGCAAAGATCCGGGCAACCTCAACGTCACCCGCTGGCGCGCGCCACTCTGGATAGCGCAGGTCGATCCCGCGACCCTGCGTCTGCGCCGCGCCACCGAGCGCGTCGTGCTGCCGCTCGTCGGCGACGGCGTGAAGGACCCGAACCGCGTCGCGCTCATGGGCAATTTCCATCCGCTCAACGTCTCCGCGGACGAATCCTGGGTCACCGTCGGCGAGTGGCAGCCGAAGAACGGCATCAACGGCGACCTGCTGCTCGCGCGCATCCGCTGGACACGGCCGAATCGCGCGCTGGCGGCGCGCTGAGCGCGGCGCGGTTGAAAGGCTCAAGGTGAAAGTTGAAAGCCGGAGGCGGCTCAGCTCTCAGCTCTCAGCGGTCAGCTACCAGCGGTCCGGGCTTTCAACTTTCACCCTTCAACTTTCAACCGCGCGGCGCCGCGCGGCGCTGCCGCGCCCGCCGCATCAGCCTCCGAGCTGCTTCAGGCGGGTCGCGACGTCGGCGCGGAAACGTTCGACGTGGTCGAGGGCGAAGGCCGAAGGCGAGAGCGTGTCATCGGCGACCAGCGGCGTGAGGTCGACGGCGAACGAATACGCCGTGGCCGCGTCGGTCGAATGCGAGGCGAAGAACGTCGCGTTGGCCGTGCGCCGGCCGAAGGCAGCGAGGTCGTAGCGTTTGCCGCCGGCGATCTGGGAATCGAAGACGGCGACGAGGTCCTGCGCCAGCTGCGGGTAGGCGCTGGCGTCGAGCGGCACCTTGCGCGTGTCGTCGAGCCAATCGAGGTCGCGCCAACCCTCGACGCCGAGGACGCGGCGAGGCCGGCGGTCGCGCGGCAGCGCGCGGATCGCCTCGATGCAGCGGAGGAAACAGCCGACGTGCGTGTCGTGCTTGTCCATCGGCTGGTGCAGGTAGACAACCTCGAGCTGCGGGCCGCAGCCACCGAAAATCGCGGCGAGGTCGGCCATCACGCCGGCATGGCCGGCAGACTTCACGTCGCGACTCGCGTGTCCCAGTTGGAGCTGGAGATTGTATTTGCCGAGATCGGCGGCGGTACGCTGCTCCTGGCGGCGGATGCCCTGCATCTGCTCGTCGGTCACGGCGGCGTACTTGCCCGTGCGCGCCGAGCCGGCGCCGTTGGTCATCACGACGCCGGTGAAGAATTTATCGGTGCGGCCGTAGCAGGCGGCGACGCCGGGATAGGCGTTGATCTCGATGTCGTCCTGGTGGGCGATCACGCAGAGGTGCGTCGTGCGCGCGAGCGCGGCCGCGGGCGTCAGGCCGGCGGAACCGGCGGGCAGGTAGATATCGGCGTCGGAGCGGGACAGTTTCATGGCGAACCTTGGATTTCGGCGACGATGCGGCCGAGGGCAACCTCTTGCGTCTCGAGGCCGCGCACGAGGGCGAACTGGGCGCGCGCGCGGTCGAGGTTCTGCGCGGGACGGTGGATGCGGTAATAGGTGTCGCCCTGCAGATAATCGGTGAGGAAACGCAGGCCCTGCTCGTACGCCAGCAGCCGGCCGGCGAACGCGAGGTGCGCGCGCTCGGCCGCGTTGAGCATGCCGCCGGCGGTCTCGAGGTAGCCTTCGACGAGGGCGCGGAAGAACGGCAGCCGCACCTCGACCCGCGCGGGGTCGGGCTCGTCCTCGGCCGCCGCCGCCACCGAGGTGCGGACCATGTCGCCGAAATCGTAGAGCGAGAGGCCGGGCATCACAGTGTCGAGGTCGACCACGGCGACGCCGCGGCCCGTGGCATCGTCGAGCATCACGTTGTTGAGCTTGGTGTCGTTGTGCGTGATGCGCTCGCGGATCTCGCCGCGCGCCAGCAAGCCGAGCAGGCGGTCGGCGTCGGCTTCGCGCGCGACGGCAAACGCGATCTCGGCGCGCACGGCCGCCGCGCGGTTGCACGGGTCGGCCGCGACCGCGGCGGCGAAGGCGTCGAACCGGCGCCGCGTGTGGTGGAAATCCAGGATCGTCTCGTGCAGCCGGCCGCCGGGCAGATCGGCCAGCTGCGCCTGGAACGCACCGAAGGCCCGCGCCGTTTCCCGCGCCTGCGCGGGATCGGTGGCCTGCTCCACGGTATGCGCGCCGACGATGAACCGGTACAATCGCCATGCCTCGCCGGCGGCGTCGCGCACGAAGACCGCGCCGTCGCGGGCCGGCACGAGCTCGAGGCCGCGGGGCGACTTGGCCCGCAGGTGCGTCGTCACGCGATGGATGTTTTCCATCAGCTCGGGGACGCGGCGGAAGACGCGGCCGTTGATCTGCTGCAGGACGAAGCGCGTCCCGCCTTCCGCCGTGAGCACAAAGGTGCGGTTGATGTGGCCGTGGCCGAAGGGCTGCGCCGCGACGATGCGGCCGGCCGCGGGAAAGGCGGCGGCCAGTTCGGGCGGGAGATTTTCGGGCGGCATGCGGAAGTGGAAACCGGCAACGGACGCGCAAGGCGCGGCCGGCTTCAACTGTAAACCCGCACCTCGCAGATCCGCGCGTGGTCGAGACCGTTCGTTGCCAAGACGGTGATCCGCAGGGCCGCGACGCCGGCGAGCGGCTCCGGCAGCCGGTGCACGCGCCGGCGCCGGTAGTTGCCCGTCTCGGTGTGCACATGGCGCCAACCGTCGGCGGTCTCCGCCTCGATCCGGTAGTCGCGCACGGTCTCGGGCTGCGGCCGGCCCCACTCCATCCGCGCGGTGTAGCCATCCGCCTGCGACAGCGTGAGGAAACGATGCAGGCCCGTGTCGAACACGATTTGGAGCTCGGCGACCGCCACGGGCGCCGGCCACCGCAGCTCGAGGTGGGCGGGCAGGCCGGCGGCGGGATCGCTGAGCCAGCGGTGCAAGCCCGGGAAGGCGCGGTCCGGTGGCGCGCAGGTGTGGAGCGCGCGCGCGGCCCGTCTCCAATTCGCGCAACACGTTTTCCCACTGGTTGCCGGCGGGGGTGGGTCCCGTTTCGCCGGAGCCGTGGACCGACCGCGTCTGGCCCGAAACAACCTGGATCGCCTCGCCGCCGCGTTGCGCGCTCGACGCCGTCACCTCGGCCCGGCGCGCGAGATCGTCGGGATCCTCGTTGCGGCAGCCGAGCAGATACGCGTCGTCGCGCAGCAGCCGCTGCCGGATGCGCGCCAGCAGCGCCGGGTCGGCGGCGATCGCGGCCGGCTCGGTCCCGGCCCGCAGGGCGAGGGCCGCGGCGGTGCCGACCCCCTGGCCGATCGCGGCGCAGGTCGCCATTACGCGCGTCGAAGCGAAGGCCAGATGCGTCGCGGACAGATTGCGTCCGGCAAAGAAGAGATTGCGCCGATTCGAGGCCACGCAGCTGCGCAACGGCACATCGTACAGCCACGGCAGGTGGTGCTGGGTGCAGGGCGGCTCGGCGGGCGCGTCGACGCCTTCCGGCGGGTGCGTGTCGATCGGCCATCCGCCGAAGGCGATGGCATCGGGAAATGCCCGCGAGGAAAACAGATCGTTCTCCGTCAACACGTGCTGCCCGACGAAGCGGCGGCTCTCGCGCTTGCCCGGCACGAAGCCGATCCAATCGAGGGCCCAGTGGGCAACATCGAGCCCGGACTCGTTCTTGATGTGGTTCCACACGCCTAGCGTGATGCCGAGCAATTCGTCGCGGATGCGCTCGCCGTCCTTGATCGAATCGAGGCAGCCGCCCCATTCGATCCACCAATAGCCGTACTCGAGCCCGAGATCGGCGCCGCTCTTGCCGAAGGGCCGCAGCTTGAAATCGGCGGCGGTGAAACGCCGGACCCAGGGCGGCGCGACAAACGGCATCGGCCGGTCGTGCTTGCGCGCCTGAAAGAGGATCGTGGAGCCGAGGGTCTTCGTGTCGCCGGCGGCGGGCGCGAGCGGCTCGCCGAATGCGTCGCGGCCCTCGCGGCCCCGCATCGCAGGCACGCCGGCCTCGGCGCCGAGGCGGCCGTCGCCGGTGCAATCGGCGAACATGTCCGCCGCGATCCGGAAACGGTCCTCCGTCGACGGCCGCTCCGCCGTCACCTCCGCGATCCGGCCGGCTTCCACCCGGGCCACGACGACGGTGGTGTTAAGCAGGAGCGTCAGGTTCGGCTCCGCGCGGCAGAACTCGTACAAAATGAGATCGAAGACCGCGGGCGAGCGCTGGGGATTCCGCACCGCAAGCTCGAGGCGGATCTCCTCGATCAGGCCTCCCTCGCGCGGCTCGAGCCGCAGCGGCAACCCGGCGTGGAGCCCCGTGGCGCCGACGATGTGCATGCGGATTTCACTCGAGGCGTTGCCGCCGAGCACGGGCCGGTCCTGCACCAGAATGACGCGGCTGCCGAGCCGAGCCGCGGCGATCGCGCAGCACACGCCGGCCATGCCGCCGCCCGCGACGAGCAGGTCGCAGCGCAGGGAGGTTTCGGTGACGACACTCATGGGTGGCGGGCGAAGAACTCCGCGGCGTCGGCGAGCACCAGCGGTACGGCGCTTTCGACCAAAGCAAACTCGTGCCCGCCTTCCAACCGGTGCACGCGCGCCGGCAACGGCGGCCGGGCGGCCGCGAGAGCGGCGAGGAAGCGTTCGTTCATCGTGAGTTCAAAACCGCGCGTCGCGAGGACGAGGGTCAGGGCCGCGCCGCGCAGTTTTTCCACGGCGCCCAGCGGGTTGAACGCGGACCAGACCGCAGGATCGGCGGTGAAACGGGCCGTCGGCACCCGGTAATTCTGCCCCTCGGGCAGGTCTTCGGACCGCGGGAAATCGAGCAGCCCGATCACGCTCGCCACAAAACCGAAGCGGCCCGGCTCCGCCTGGGCGGCCCGCACCGCGCCGTAACCGCCCATCGACCAGCCCGCGATGCCCCGCCGCGTCGGCGTGCGTCCCACCGGCAGGGTACGCTCGGCCCAGGCTACAACCTCGGCAAGATACGCCCCGTAGCGCGCGGCCGGTTGCGCGGGCGAATCGATGTACCAACCGTCCTCGCCCTGCGGCAGCACGACATGGCAGCGGGCCTGCAGCAACGCGGCGCGGGCCGCCGGCGAATCCAGCAGCGAACGATGGTGGCGGCCGCGACCATGCAGAAAATAGAGCACGGGCTGGTCCGCCGCCCCTGTAGCGCCCGCCGGCGCCACCACCGCCACCGGCAGGGTTCGGCCGAGGGCGGCGCTGCGGACTTCACCGAAGGTGATGCGCGCGGCCGCGGGGTCGGCCGCGGCCGGCAGAACCGAAGCGAGCAGCAGCCCGCCGCGGCAGAACCACGACTTTGTCCGCCGCGGTGTCATGTCACTTCACGTCGGCCCAACGGAAATCGAGCCGCACGATCGCCGGCGGCGTCCCGGCGAGGCCGCGGTACGTAATGATGTGCACGAGCTCGTCGGCGCCGCTGCCCGAGAATTCCGCGACGGCATAGTAGCCGTCGGTCACGCGCCGGTGGTCGGCGTTGTCGAGAATCACGCAGGCCTCGGGCGCGAGGGTCTCGAGGTCGAAGCGGATCAGGCAGAGTTGCATCGGTTTCGCCGCCGCACCCTTGGCCGTCGGATTCGGCTCCGTCCAATTGCGGCCGAGCAGATAGCCTTTGCCGTCGCGGATCAGCAGGCGCGGCCGGCCGATCAGTTTCTGGATGTACGGCGTGGGCCCGGTGAGGTCGCGTTGCCGGAGCAGTTTGAATTCGGCGTCCGTTCGGTGGAGTCGGGCGATCGAGTCGTAGCCGCGGGTCGTCACGATCCAGCCGTCGCCGTGGCGCACGAAGCCGCTTTCGTTCGCCGGGATGCGGCCGAATTCCTCCGTGAGATCGCGGACGAAATTCCACGAGCGACCCGCGTCGTCGCTGCGCAGCACGTCGACGCCCCAGCGCCCGCCCTGCATGTAGCCGAACTTCATCACCAACTGCCACGTGGTCCGGCCCGCGGAAACGAATTCGAACGGATAGCCGTAGCGCACCCCGGCGACGAGCGGGAAGGGCTCGGGGGCCCCGAAAGCCCGGCGCGTTTCATCCCAAAGAAAGACCTCGGCACCCGCGCGATAGTGGCGTCCGTCCCAGCCGACAGCCTGCACGTCGACATAGATCGCGATCGTGCCATCGGGCAGCCGCGCAATCTCGCCCATCTGATAGAGCTTGGGCGCCGGCGCGGGCAGCCGCTGGATCAACTCCGTGGTGCCGCTGCTCAGCGAGTGCCGCACGACCTCGAGGGCGGCGCCGGCATCGGTCGCGTGTGTCTTGCCCGCCTTGTAGACGATCCAGACTTCGTCTGGGCCGACGCGCAGCGCGACGGGAAACGCGGTGTAGCGGTACTCGGCCGGCTGCGTGGCCTCGGTGACGAGCAGCTTTTCCGCCCGCGGCGGCACGACGCGCACCGCCGGGTCGGCGGCCCGCACCGGCGGCGCAAAGCAGACCGCCAAAAACACGGACAGCAACGGGGCGACGCGGCGCGACAGGGGAATCATGGCGGCGGCAGCGAGCGTCGCGGTGGTATACCACAAGTCAAACCCGCAGCCGGCCCGGGGTCCGCCGGCGACGCGGCCGAACAAGGACTTGCTCTGGTATACCATCGCCGCATCGTCCGCCGCAGCCCGCCCCTTCACCGCCGCGCATGAGTTCCTCCCGTCTGCACCGCCCCGGCCCGCATCTGATCGTCGCCCTCGTCACGCCCTTCGCCGGCGCCGGGGAAGTCGACCACGCCAGCCTGCGCCGGCTGGTCGCGCACCTGCAGGCCGGCGGCGTCGACGAATTTTTCGTGAACGGCTCGACGGGCGAGGCGCCCTTGCTCGACGAGGACGACCGCCTGGCCGTGCTCGAGACGGTGCGCGCGGCCGCGCCGGACGGCACGGTCTACGCCGGCGTGAGCGGGCTCGGGCACCGGCACGCGATCCGCAACGCCCGCGCCGCGGCCGCCGCCGGCGCGGATGCGGCCGTGGTGATGAGTCCTTTCTTTGTCGCCCTCGACCAGCGCCAGCTCGGGGACTTCGCCGCGGCGATCGCCGACGCCAGCCCGATCCCGCTCGCGGTGTACCACCACCTGCGCATGCCGACACCGTTCGCGGTGCCGACGGTCGCCCGGCTCGCGGCGCATCCCAATATCTTCGCGGTGAAGGACACCAACGGCGGGGACCAAGACCGCTGCGCCGAGATCCTCGCGGCGACTGCCGGCCGGCCGTTCCGGTTTTTCCAAGGCGTCGAGAAACTGGTGCTCTCCACGCTGCAGGCCGGCGGCCACGGTTGCGTCGTCGCCCAAGGCAATCTCGCGCCGCGGCTCTACCGGGACTTGTTCGACGCCTGGCAGGCCGGCGAAACCGCGCGGGCCGCGGGGCTCCAGCAGCAGATCGATGCGCTGTGGGCCATCTTCACCCGTCCGGAAGTCCGGCAATCGTTCGCGCACTTCCTGCACACGCTGAAGCTGCCGCTGCACGAACGTGGCGTACTCGCGTCGACGGCGGGCGCGTTGCCCGGGGTCGCGATCGAGCCGGAATTCTCCCGGATGGTCTCGGAATTCATGCAAACGCGGCTCGAGCCCGCGCCGGCATCCCGCGCGCTGTGAGCCGGCGCGTTGCCATCGCCGTTCGCTGGGGCGCGGGCGCCTGGTGCGCGGCGGTCCACGCCGTCGCGGCGGCGGCACCGTGGACCGCGGAGACTCCGGTGCCCCGCGGTCTGGCCGGGCACGCGGCCGCCGTGCACGAGGGCCGGCTGATTGTCGCCGGCGGCAGCTATTGGTCCGGCGAGACGAAACGCATCGAGAACGCGGTTCACCGCCGGGCCCTGCGCGGCGCCGACGCCGGCCGCTGGGAAACGCTTACGCCCTTGCCCGCCGGCTTCGCGCACAGCGCCAGCGCCGTCGGCGCGGGGGCGCTCTGGTTGGCCGGCGGAACCACGGACGCGATCCAAAGGCTCGACCTCGCCACTGGCGCGGCGCGGCAAATCGGCGCGTTGCCGGAACGGCGGACCTATGCCGGGGCCGCCTTCGCGGCGGGCGCCGTTTGGATCGTCGGCGGCACGCCGACCGACACGGATTTCTCCGCTGCCCGGGCCACGATGCTCCGGATCGATGCCGGAACCGGAACAGTCACGCCGGCGCCGGCCGGTCCGGCCTGGATCAACCCCGTCGTGCTCACCCTTGGCGACGAATTGCACGTCCTGCCGGGCAGCCTCTGGTCCGCGGAACGCCGCCGGCTGGAAGCGCCGCGGGAAACGTGGATTTTTTCCCTATCGGCACGGCAATGGACCCAGCGTCCCCTCGCGGCCGACCTGCCCCGCGGCCTCTCGGGCGTCGCGCTGGACCGCCACCGTGCCGTGCTGGTCGGCGGCGTGCGGCCGGACCAGACCGGCGCCGACGGCGGCCCGGCGCCGATCAGCCGCGAAGTCTGGCTTTACGACGGCCGCACCGGGGCGCTGCAACCCCAACCGCCTCTGCCTGCGCCGCGGCTCGCGGCGGCGTTGGCGGGCGCCGCCGGCGACGTTTGGCTGAGCGGGGGCGAGGACCGGGCCCGCGGCCGGACCGACACGGTCTGGCGGTGGACGCCGCCGGCGGAAGGCACACCGTGAATCCGGGGAAGGTTTCCGCCTGGCGCGAGGCACGCTGGCAGGTGGCCGGGTTTCTCGCCTGCGCCGCGGCGCTCAACTACGCGGACCGCGCGGCGCTCTCGGCGGTGCTGCCGGCGTTGCGGAGCGACTTTGCGCTGACGGATGTGCAGCTCGGTCTGCTCGGGTCGATTTTCCTCTGGGCCTACGCGCTCGGGTCGCCGTTCGCCGGGATTCTGGCGGACCGCTGGTCGCGCCGGGCGCTGGTGGTGTGGAGCCTGGCGCTGTGGAGCGCAGTGACGGCGCTGATGGGGGCGGCGTCGGGGTTCGTGGCCTTGGCGATCCTGCGCGGCGCGCTCGGCTTGGCGGAATGCCTGTACCTGCCGGCGGCGACGGCGTTGCTGGCCGACCATCACGGGCCGGCGACGCGCGGCCGGGCGATGAGCCTGCATTCGGTCGGCCTGAACTTCGGCGTCGTGCTCGGCGGCGCCTTTGCGGGCTACCTCGCGGAACACTTCGGTTGGCGGGCGGGCTTCTGGGTCCTCGGGCTGGGCGGCGTGGGACTCGCGCTGACGGCGCGATTCTTCGTCACCGACGGTCCGGCGGCGCAGGCGCAGGCCGCCCGCGCAGCGCCGCGGGCCACGGTCGGAGAAGCGCTGCGTTATCTGCTGCGGGTGCCGTCGTACCACGTGCTGCTGGCCAAGGCCATGCTCGCCGGCGTCGGCGTATGGGTGTTCCTGAACTGGCTGCCGCTGTATTTCCGCGAGGCCTTCGATCTCAGCCTCGGGGCGGCGGGCTTCGCGGGCACGTTCATGCTGCAGATCTCGACGGTGCTCGGCATCGCGCTCGGCGGCTGGATCTCGGATCGGGTGGCGGCGCGCGGCGCGAGGCAGCGGCTGCTGGTGCAGGGCCTGAGCTACCTCGCGGCCGCGCCTTTCCTGCTGCTGTTTCTGGCACGGCCCGGATTCGCTGCGGTGACCGTCGCGGTATCCGTCTTTTCGTTGCTGCGCGGGGTCGGCCAGGCGAACGAGAACCCGGCGCTCTGCGAGCTCATCCCGGTGCAGTTCCGCTCGACGGCGATCGGCGTCATGAACACGTGCGCCACGGCCGCCGGCGGCGTGGGCGTGCTGCTCGCGGGCGTACTCAAGCGGACGCTCGGGCTCGACGCGATCTTCGCCGGCATCTCGGTGCTGTTCCTCCTCGCCGGCGCGGCGCTGGTCGCGGCCTACCGCTTCGCCGCGGAACGCGACCTCGCGCGGGCCGCGGCCGCAAGCCGGTGAACGGGCCGGATACAGTCGGGAGTTGAGGGTTGAGCGTTGAGCGCTCGATCCGCCGCAGGCCGGGCGGCGCGGCCGCGGACGGGCAGCGGTGAAACGATTCGGTTCAGCGCTCCACGCTCAGCCAAGCTTCCTCAACGGCATGCTTTCGGCCGGGCCGCGCTCAGAACGTGCCCTTCACGCCGATGGTCCAGAGCGCGCCGTAGTAATTGTAGGTGCGCGGCCGGGTGTAGGCGGGCGCGTTCGGCGAATAGGTGATGAGCGGCCGCGGTTCGTTCGTCAGGTTCCGCACCGAAGCGTAGACGGCGAACTTGCGGTGGAACCGGTACTCGACGCTGCCGTCGGCGACCATGCGCGTATCCTGAGCCTGATACGTGCCGGGCGGAACGGTGGCGCTGACGTTGTCGAGCGCCGCGCGCTGGCGGCCGATCCGGGAGACATTGTATTTCAGCAGAAACCGGGCGTTCGCGTAGCTGGCGCCCCAGTTGATGATGCGCGGCGAGTAGCCGGAAAATTCGGCGGCGCCGGCGCCGCCGACTTCGAGGTGCGTGCCGTTGACCCAGAGCTGGATGCCGCGGCTCCACGCCGGCAGGCCGGCGAACGGCTTGAGCGACTGGCGCCAGCTCCATTCGAAGCCGTCGACACGCACGGAATTCGCGGAGTTGCGGGTCGTGATGACGTCGTAGTCGAGGTAGTCGTCGTTGAGCCCCATCTCGGCGAGGAGCGCGAGGGTGGCGTCGGTGCGCGTCGCGACGAAGAAGCCGGAGATGTTTTTCCGGAACAGGCTGAGGGCGACGGTGGCGCCCTTCACGCCGTAGGACTCGAAACTGAGATCGTAGTTGTCGGCGGACCAGGGCCCGAGGCCGGGGTTGGTGGCGTTGATCACGCGGTTGTTTTCCGCCGCCGCCGGATCCGCGATCGAGCGGGTGGGCACGATGAAGTTGACGTCGGGCCGGCCGATGGTGCGCGCGTAGGCGGCGCGGGCGACGAGGTTTTCGGAAAACGAATAGCTCGTGTTGAGGCTGGGGTAGGTGTCGCCGTAGTGCTTTTTCCCGGACGCGGCGCGTTCCCGGTACTGGAGCCGCGCGAGCGCGAGGGCGTCGCCCGGGACGCGGACGGGTTGGCCGGCGGCATTGCGGATCAGGTTGCCGGCGGCGTCCTGCTGGTAAGTGGCGCGGATATCGTTGAGGCCGCCGACGCCCTCGTTGTCGGTGCGTTCGTAGCGCACGCCGCCGGCGATCCAGAGCCGGTTGTCGAGGAACTTGAAATCCGTGCGGAGGTACGGGGCGGTGATCGCCTCGTCGAGCACCTGCGAGCCGTTCACGCGGGACGTGTGGTTGGCGGCTTCGTTGAGCACGAACCAGGACGGGTTGGCCGTGTAGAGGGCGTAAACCTTGCGCGGATCGATCCAGCGCACGCGGAGCCCGCTGGTGAAGGACCGTCGGTCGCTGTAACCCTGGTTGATGAGATCGTAGCTGCCGGCGAGGCGCTCGGGCGAACCGGCGGCGAAGGTCGGCCGGAAGTTCCAGGTCCGCGTCTCGGTGCGGAGATCGCGTTCGTTGAGGGACCAGTCGATGCCGGCCTTCACGAGGATGGGCAGGCGGAACGGCAGGGCGCGGCTGACGGCGAACTTTGCCGTCGTGAGCGCGTTGGTCATGAGCGGTTCCTGCGGGGATGTGGCGGTGTTGAGCGTATAGAGGCGGCCGTCGCTGATATCGATCGCCTGGCCGGTGCGGGTCCTGCCGGCGACGGTGGGCGGCGTGCCGAAGCGCTGTTCGCCGAAGTTGTCGGCGCGCAGCACGAGGCCGGTGAGCGTAGCGCTGGTCGTGCCGAAGAACTCGCGCCCGGGTTCGGCGCTGCGGGTGCGGCGGCGGGACTGGGAGCGCGCAAGGGTGGATTCGATTTTCCAACCCGCGCGCTCGAAGCGGTGGCCGAGCGCGCCGTGCCACGTGTCCTTGAGCTGCTCGCGGTAGGTGGTGGCGAGGGTCGTCGTGCCGACGCCCGTGGCCGCGCCCTGCGTGAAGTTTTCCCCGCCGGTGGCGCCGGCGCCGTAGGCCTGGGTAAAGGTGTAGATGCGCGACGAGACGTTGTCGTTCGTGAACTGGAGATTGGCGAAGAGCGTGTGGGAGGCGTCGGGCCGCCAGTCGACGCGCACGGAGGCGACGTTGCGTTCGCGGGCCGCGATCTGCGCGGCGACGGAGCTCTGGGTCTGGATGCCGGCCACGCGGTTCCAGGTGGGCGCGAGATTGTCTTTGTCCTCCCAGCGCACGTTGCGGCCGCCGCTGAGCGACACCGCGAGGCTGCGGTTGATCGGCCGCACGTACGTGAAATCGAAACCGGGCCGGAAATGCGCGCCGCCCGTCGAGGCGTCCGCGCTGCCCGAGGCGAACAACTCGCGGCCGAGCCGGGAAAACGGCTCCTTCGTCGTGAGCAGGCCGAAGACATTGTAGGTGAATTGGGGGTCGCGGCGGCTGAAACCGTTCTTGCCGACGACGTTGATCATGCCGCCGACGGCGTTGGCGGGCATGTCGGGCGTGGGCACCTTCGTGATCTCGATGCGGTCGATGTTGGCGACGTTCGAAGCCGTGAAACCGGCGCCGCGGCCCGCGGGGCCGTCGGAGGAAAGTTCCACGCCGTCGATCGTGAGCAACGTGCCGCTGCCGGGCATGCCGCGGATCGAGGCTTCGGTGGGAATCGCGGGCGACATGGCGACCTGGATGCCGGGGACGAACTTGAGGAACTCGCCCGGATTGCCGTCGCCGAGATCGCCGAATTCCTCGAAGGCGACGACGTTCTTCAGATTCGGCGCCGTGCGTTGCTCCTGGAGCGCCGCGGCTTGGGCGCTGAGCTCGCGCTCCGCCACCGTGAAGGCGTCGAGTACGACGGTCTGGTCTTTGGCCGGGGCGCCGGGGCCGGCCGGCGCGACGGGGCGGCTCCCGAGATCGAAATCCTGCCGGACGGTGCCGCCGGCGGCAACCCGCACCCGCACGGTCTGCGGCGCGAAACCGGCCACGGAGGCGCGCACGGTGACTTCCCCGGCCGGCACCCCGGCAAGACGGAACTCGCCGGCCTCGTCGGTGAACGCCTCGAGCACCGTGCCGTCGACCGCGAGCCGCACCTGCTTGAGGTTGGCGCCGGCGGCGGCGTGGATCACCCGGCCCTCGATCGTGCCGGCGGCCGCCTGCGCGGCCAGCCGGGCCGGCAGCAGCAGGACGAGCAACAGGGCGCAGACGGACGGCAACAAGAGCTTGGGCGGAAGCAGGGACATGGCGGGAAGGGAAACGGCCGGGACATCCGGAGCGCGGGGCGGGAACACCGGCGCCGTCCGGGCGACGCCATTTAGGTATACCAAACGGCGACGACCGAAGTCGGTCAAGGGGTTTCCCGGTCGTCTCCCCGAATTCACACAGGAGAAATCGGCCGCGCCGGGCGGCGCCGGCGGCGGCGGTCTGGCATACCACAGGCGCGGTCCCGGCCGCGATTAGGCCTTTTCAGGGCCGGGGCCGGCGTGTTGGCTCCCGGGCGAAATGCCGAAACGCCGCCGCGTCTTTGAACCCCGGATCGACCGCACGCCGCCCAACCTGCAGAAATTGGTGCGCCTGATCTTTTCGGAGGCCTACCTGCCCGGCGACCGCCTCGTCGAACGCGACCTCGCGACCAAACTCGAGCTGAGCCGCATTCCCGTGCGCGAGGGCCTGCAGAAGCTGGTTTCGAAAGGCATTTTGCTGAAGGACGAGGTCAACCGCGGCCTCCGCCTGCGCGACTATGGACCGGCCGAGGTGACTCATCTCCACGAATACCGCGAGGCCATCGAACTCGCGGCCGCCCGCGCCGCCTGCCACAACCGCACCGCCACCGACCTCGTGCAGCTCGACCTGATCTGCGACGCCATGGTCCGCGAGGCGCCGAACGCACCTTCACCGCGCTGGCTCGAGCTCGATTGGCAATTCCACCAGACGATCGTCGAGGCGAGCGGCAACGAGAGGTTCGTGAACGACTTCGATCTCCTCATGATCGAGTGCAATTACGTCTTCTACCGCCTCCCGGAGACCCGGATTCCCGCGACCAGCCGCGATCATCCCCTGCTCGCCACGCTGGTGCACGGCGTCGTCGAAGCGCACCGCGCGATCGGCAAACTCATCGCCGCCCGCGACACCAACGGCGTCGTCGACGCCATGCGCCTGCACCTGGCCGGCCTCAGCAACCGCGTCCACCGCGACGTCGTCAAAACCCAGCTTGGCAAGCCCGCGCAGGGCCGCTGAAGCTCCGCCGCGCGCCCGGCGGCGAACCGCCTCAGCTCCCGGCCAACCGCGCCGGATACAGCCCGCGCGCGACCAAGTCCGCGATCGCCGCGGTCACGCGCGGCTTGTCCTCGCGGTACGTGACGCCGAACCACGTGCTCGCTGTCGGCAGCACGCGCACCGCGGCCTCGCCCCGTGCGATCATCGTCGAGACCGCGGCCGGCAGGTAGAATTCGGACTTCGGCTCCTGCCCGCGCGCGGCGAGGAAGTCGCGGAACTGCGCGTCCAGGCCCGTGAACAGCGCCGGCGTGAAGCCCCAGCAATTCATCGAAACAATCTCCTCACCCGAGAACTTCAGTCCGGCTCCGACTTCCGCCGGCGCGATGCCCGTGTGTTCCGTGATCTCGCGCAGCGTGCCGTCGGCATCGGCCCGGCTCACGCCGCGGGAAACGACGCCGTGTTCCGACAGCGTGTTGGCCAACCGGAACCCCACCATCGCGAACGCCCCGCCCTGCGCGCCGCGCAGGAAACCGGCGAGTTGCGCGAACGAATCCGCGCCGTAGAAGTCGTCCGCGTTGATCACCGCGAAGTTGCCCGCGAGCGCGTCGCGCGCGCACCACACGGCGTGGCCCGTGCCCCACGGTTTCTCGCGGCCGGCCGGCGGCGTGCAACCCGGCGGCAGCGCGTCGAGGGATTGGAAAACGTAGTCGACCGCGATGCGCCCGGCGTAGCGCGCGCCGATCTGTTCGCGGAAGAGCGCCTCGAAATCCCGCCGGATCACGAAGACCACGCGCGTGAAGCCCGCGCGCAGCGCGTCGAAAACCGCGTAGTCGAGCACGGTCTCGCCGTGCGGCCCGACGGGATCGATCTGCTTCAGCCCGCCGTAGCGGGAACCCATGCCGGCGGCCAGAACGACGAGCGTTAGCGACATAAGCGCGCAGAGAAAGCGGACGCCTCCGGTCGGGTCAATCCGCGACGGGGCGCGACGGCTTCAGCCGGGATCATGCAGTTGAGAGTTGAAAGCTGAGGGTTGAGAGATCGATCCGCAGAGCCACGGAAAACGCAGCCGAAGCCAGCAGCCTGACGAACCGAACGGTTTTGCTCTCAACTCTCAGCCAAGCTCTCTCAACTGCATGAGTTCGGCTCAGGCGCCCCAGAGCCGTTTCTGCAGATCGACAAAACGGCCGACGATCGGGCCCTGGTTCACGTGGCGGCCGCCGTTGATGCGTTGCCGGCCGCCGATCCAGACGTCACGGATCGCGCGGCGCTCGAGATTCGCCAGAAGCAATGCGGGCAGCGTTGCGAGGGAGCCACCGGCGAGTGCCGGATCGAAGAGATTGACGGTGAAGAAATCCGCCGGCCGCCCTACTTCGAGCGCCCCGCCCGTCGCACCAAGAC
>JACCDS011014066.1_pt1 | contig 34112 bp, 30 predicted proteins | sample 7446441 | NCBI WGS metagenome assembly JACCDS01 (sample SAMN15323445, study PRJNA562643) | freshwater metagenome | isolation source: river surface water | place: USA:Blue River Watershed | collected 2017-08-17
GAGAAAATAGTGTATTTGGTACCAAAAGTGGTAACAGTAATTCTTGTAACTCACTAAACCACAACAAAAAACCCCTTCTAAATAAATAGAAAGGGTTCTTGTTTTCATTGAAGTGGTAGATCCCGGACTCGAACCGGGGACACACGGATTTTCAGTCCGATGCTCTACCAACTGAGCTAATCTCTAAACAGCATTTTTACGTGTTTTAAAAGTAGCTGAGCCACAATCTGGGTCACTTAATGCAAATCACACCTAAAATCTTCTTCAGTGAAGACCTTTCCAAACGGTCTTACGTGTACTTCTTCATCAACCAAAAGCGGATTCGCATCTATCAAGGTGCACAGTTTGGTAAATCGTGCGCACCAAATCTTAAAAAGACAGCTAAATCACGACTCAGAGAGCTGATTATGCTAGAAGACATAGTTATTGCTGAGCTAAAGAAAGGGTGGCTTCCTGGTCAAAAGAGGTGGTTAATTGGTGAAGTACTCACGTCAATGCTTGTTGAGCTTAATTCTTCATCCTATTCGAAGAAGTACATTCGAGATACCACCATTGTTACCCAAGAGTTCATTGATTATGCATGTGATTTAAAGATGATAGACAAGGAAGTGGATGTTATTAACTCTGCTACTGTGGAAACCTTTCTATCGAGGTTCAATTCTTCTAGTGCTTATTATGCCATCAAACGTAGAACCTTATCTGCTGTGTTCAATAAGATCATGCAACGAGGCATTATGAAGATTAATCCAGTCAAAGGTACTTCCTGTAGGAGAGTTGAAGCTGTCCATAACCAAGCATTTACAGAGAAACAACTAGAGGTCTGTTTGGAAGCTGTACGCGACGCAAGTAATAATCTCTATTTGTGTGTCTTGTTTGTTTATTGTATGCTGTTACGTCCTCACAGAGAGGCGAGATTGCTTACTAGAGGTAACTTCAACGAGGATCTGACAATATTAACTCTTTCTGGAGAAGAGAATAAGTCAAAGCGGATACGCTCTATCCCTGTTCCTGATAACATTAGGACAATCCTCATATCTAACGGTGTACAAGCTCTATCTGATCAGTTTAACATCTTTACTAATGAGCTGAAACCTCTTAATGAATGTTATTTCGCTACTTGCTGGGCAAGAGTAAAAACCAAGCTCGTTCGAAACGGTGTAATTACTTCTAACCATACCCTATATTCATTTAGGCATTCAGCTGTTTGTTCTGTATTCAAGAGGGATAAAGACCTGCATCTTGTACAGAGATTATGTTCTCACCAATCAATGATGACCAGTTTGAAGTACCTGCGTAGTTTGGGAATGGAGCAGGTGGGTACTTTGGACGAATTACCTCAATTGAACCACTAATTTTTGAAATTAATCACTTTGATACCTTATAATGTTAATAGTAAAATGGTTATGTAAAAGAAGATACGTAATTATGCAGATATGATCTCACTATCTCTTGGCCGGCATCGGATAAATCTGACCTATTAGGCAGGAAAGGAGTATTTGATTCACTCATGGGAAAATGTTTTTGTATAGTCGTTATAGAACCTAGTTTACTTACTTTAACCAAAAGCTTAAGAATAGACATTGCATTGTTTTCACTTTTAATGGTGTGAGTAATGCCGTACAGTTGAAGTAGTTTATTGATTTTCTTATTGATGACCTCTTTGGTCAGTTTTTCTTTTAAAGGAAACAATACTTGAACTTGCTGCTTTAAAACGTTTGATACTGGTAATAGATAGATGAAGTGTTGGGTAAGCATCCTATTTATTAGTTTGTACGGTGATTTGTTCGAAGTAAGGTCACCTAGTTGTCTGATAAACGCCGTATATTCATAATGGTGTAGAAGAAATAGACATTTCTTAACGATTCTTAGTTGTGCTTCATTGAACTGCTGGAAGCGAACATTATCACTTAATTCTATTGTATTTTCCGAGGTACTTAGAAACTCTATTATTTGCTGATATTCAGCACTTTTATCAGCTAATGTACTCTCTTCTGTAATCGTTAATTCAGAATGTTTTTCTATGGCAGTTACCCGATGACCCAATTCGCTTAATTTAAGCTCTAATTGTTCGGGTTTTTGGTATAATTCAAGACGAACTCGTTGTGTCTCTAACACTGCGTCTATATTTAGAAACGATACCTTAAATTCTTCTTCTTCATCTAATCTGACATATCTATTTTGGGTTGAATCGAATGAGGAAAGTAGGTTAATAAGGTATTTTCTGGTGTATTTAGAAAGGTAAGGGTCTTTATCAAAGCTTGATTTCATACAATTCAATGCAGAAACCTGAACACTTGCTATTTTAGCTAGTTCATCCTTTGTCAGTAGTGTCTCAAACTCAGGCATAACACCATAATCGTGAACTATAGTATGGCTAATTAATCCAGTTCTTGATCTGCCGGCAATCTGTTTGATACGACTTTCTGATAATAGTCTCCAACCCCTGTTTTGGCTTAAACTAATAAGATGGTATGACTCGTTTAAATCAAAACCAGTGAAATACGCGGAAGTTACGAAGTTAAGTTTAGAAGGTAGTAAATCGGAATCAAGCTCGTGGAAGTATTCCTGTGTTGTATTTTTGCTTCTCTCACTTGCACCGCATAATATCTTTACATCTGATTGTTCTAAATGACTATTATTTCTGAGATATTTAATAATGGCCATACATCCAGATGGGGAATTGAATGCTACGAAGTGTTTGTCATCAGGATAGGTAGTAAGGTTTGCAATAATAGCTTCCGTAGCATTACCCATAAAACTATCTGGGAAACCTCTAATTAAATTAATTGACCTTTCTACTGGTTTGTCATAGCTGAAAACCGTAACTGGTTCATTAATTAGATCTGGATCCGAGAACTCGATAGGCGTTGCGGAAAGCATTGCTCTTAAATGAACCGGATGATTTTTGTATACATCGATAACTTCCTCCATTGATCTTCGGAAAGTGCTATCTAGCTGAAAGGAATCAATTTCGTGTATTAAAAGAAAATATGAATCAATTGATGCTCCTAATGCTCTTATTAATGTTGGCAAGCTATCAGCAACCACCAAAAACTTTTTGAATGATATTGATTCATTTTCAATGTATGCCTTTAACTTGGTTAAGTCTGTTCCTGATTTATGATATCTGGTCTTTGACCCAACGTAAAAATAACTCATCTCAGAATTATATGCTTTACTTGAAGCAGTAATCCGAATGGGTTCAATTATGATTGAGTTTCGTGGAGACTTAAGTTCTAAGGTAGTTGCTCCCATACCCGTTTCCTCCTTGTAAACAAGTCCACATGGGAGAAATTCGAATAATTGGGAAAGTTTAGTCTCAGTTGTTGATCCGCAACCGGTTCTTTTAATTTTGATTAATCTTTCTCCTCTCGTGTTTTTAGTTTCTCCAACTAATAAACTGCTGTCTTTAATAATGATATCCATATTCAATTAGAGCGCTACTTACCTAATTTGATTTAATGGACGTTAAATTATTAAGAATATGAAGAAATATCGACAGATGAATTCTGTTAGTTCTATTCTTTACTACTATTTGATGCTAAATAGAGAACCAAAATCTACCAAATAGTAAAGATTAGTAGTTTAAAAATACAATACCTAGATTGTAAAGATAGGGTGTGGATGCGGAACAAATATTCTATAAATCAGCCGATTAGCTCAGACTTAACCTTTATTAATAAATCCTTACTTAAAACGGAATCGTATTTCCTAGCAAACAATTTCTTAGAAACTTTTAGCCTTGGAAGGTCATCTAAATCAAGTGGCTTGGGGTATAAATCATCTGGCCTATCCCAATGAGTAAATGTTAAGTTTTCGTTAATTATCTTACCACGTTCAGTTTCTGTGGCATTTAACAATATAGTCTGATAAAAGATCTCATCTGGTATGAATGACTGTTTGAAGAACGTCAATGAATTTGATGAGCAATAATGATTTATAAAATTGGTTGCTTTGTAGCTCAGCTTGACCCAATTTGATCCGAAATACAACGTTTTATGTTCCGAAATGTCCCGCGGTAATTTTAGGGGTTTAAGATATGCTAGTAATATATTTATCAATGTTTTCAGTTTATTGTTTCCTGAATACGGATATACAATTAGTTTATTATTAGGTAAGAAAAAATGGTATTTTGAAACACGATCCAAGAGATGAGCGCATTTGTCTTGAAAATTTATGTGGTGAACAAAACTAGTTTCGTCGTAATTAGAGAAATGACCCATAATTTCATGATTACTAACAAGAGGAAAATCTTGTCCGCTAAGAATTACCATATGGTCGAATGTAAGCTTATCTAGCAGAATCTGCTTAAAACCATTTAGATTTGATTGGATTACACTAAAGCTTCCCCAACGGACATTAACACGGTTGTTCACAAACCTAATGGGGAACTTTACTTTTAGGTCATCTAACTCCCTTATATCTACCTTTCTATCAACATGGATGTAGATTAAAACATGTTCATTAATTATCTGTGAAATTAAATTACTCAATTGATCTTTGTCTTTATGATAAATGATCAAATAAATCAATTTGTAATGTTTTAACATTTATTTAATTAATTTCTTTACTTGATGAATCAATAAAAATGTAAAACTAATGAGCCTGCTGTATGACTTGAAGTAGTTTAAAATCAAGTAATTATTGTTTCTTATCCTTGAGAATGCAAGTTCTTCTCCATTATAATTTTGGTTAACCGGTCGGCCATCCAACATATTAATCAAATTAGCTTTCACGGCATATTCCCCTGTAATTTGATTGGAATATAGGGGAGAATAATAGATACAATCCTCGAAAAATACGTGAGTCACCTGAGATAGTCGCGTTCTATTGTCATCAATAATTTTACTCCCACCATGAATGACATTAGACGACCAAATTAATACATCTCCTTTTTTAGCTTTAAAGATGAACTTGTTTTGATCAATTACTTTCACATATTCCTCCATGTATCGCTCATATTCCGAATAGTTATTCCACGTAGCATACCCAGATGTTTTCCGTACGTGTTGAAATTTGACTTCAGGTAATTTATGTGACTTGGGATAATAAAACAGTGGGCCATTTTCCTCATCCACATCTTCTAAAGCGACCCAAATCCCGCACATATATTTCTCTGGAAAACTAGAAAAATGAATGGAATCAGAATGCGCCGCTTGTGTACTCCCTTTCTTGAAATTCAATGTCTGAAACGGTATTGGATTCCTTCCATATAACACTTTTAACAAGCTCAGTATTCTTTCATCGGTTGCAATCTCCTTTGAAATATTGGATACCTTCCATAAGTCCTGAATTCTATTCTCATCAACAGCTATTTCATCGCTACTTCCATTGAAACCTTTGTCAAAGATGTCATTTACTAACTGATCCGTTTGTTCAGCTGAAAAATGATTTTTTAATACGACATATCCATTTTCATTATAAAATTTGGCAATCTCGTTTTGCTCACTGTTTAGTTGTTTCGATTCAAGAATCTTTTCAAAAAATGGTGATTCAATCCAGGGTAAATTACACGTTATATTTTCAAGGTTTTTCATTCTGATATTTGGTTCAATAGTAAACTGTTTTAGCCATTAAAACACCTTTAATTCTAAGTAACTGACCTTAGAACTATTGGTATTTCAATGGCCGCATTTTGTAAAAATTAAGAGAGTAGATCCATTTTAAATAGTTTTTAAGTTAAGATTCCATCGAATTCAATCGAGAAAAAATAGTATTCATCGGTACATCAAGCGTATTGGTAAGTATGTAGATTTGGTAAATACTTGTATTAATTTTACCCAATTCAATACGACTAATCTGTGTGTAATCAATCCCTGATTCATGAGCAAGCTTTTCAATTGTTATGCCTTTATCCACACGTATTTCTCGAATATTAGAACCTACGTGCTTGCAAACTTCTTCTTTAGTTAAGCCCATATAGCAAATATGTGATATACCCTAAAACCCTACAATGGCAGATTTGCCATATTGATTTTACGGTATTGAGTATAGGATGCGGTAGTTTGTCATTTTCCATTTCTGATCTAAATAAAAAGCCCCCTAGATTTATCTAGGAGGCCACATTGATTGTATTAACCTACCTTAAAATGGTGGTAGGGATACCATTTGCTCCCAATGCAGTAGAGGATTTTATGTTTGTTATCTTTTACGATAGCATCGATATACACCTTAGTTCCTTTTGGAAGATTCCCAATCTCACGAATCACTTCTGCTCTAATCGGCGTGTATAATTCAAGGATGATTCCCTTGGGCGTAATAACTAGCAGTACATTGGGATGGAGAAACTCTACTTTCTGTTTCTTCATATCAGTTCAAGTACCAATTATTAGTACCTCCCGTGAGACCAGCTTGCAACTGATGTGTGAACTCAAATGCGTTTATACTTCGTTCTAGGAAGCTATCCACGTAACTTGACTTGTTCGCACCCGTAAACAGATTGTACATCCTCCATAGGTTAATATCTCCATTCTCATTACGGCAGAAGCTTTGATCTTGAAAGTAGTCCTTGGCAACAGAACCCAGCTGTGTGTCAGTGAACAAAAGAGGAGGTATTGCTTTCTTGATGTCATTTGGCAGATAGTTGTACAAGCGCGCGCGACCTAACACCTGAGCAAATTGAGCTTCAGTGAGGTTATACTCTGTTAATCGCTGCATCGCCCTCAGGTGTTGATCTGGATTATATATGCTGATCATCGACATAATCGCATCCATAAGTTCTCCTTGGCTTCTAACTACGAGTTTTACCTGTGCGCCGTCTGACCAAACACAAAGGTTACTGCACACCTTTACTGAGAACCCAATGAAGATTTTGAAATGCTCCGAAGATCCTTTCTTGTTGTTTAGCTTATCATCCCCGTAGCACTTAACTCCACCTATGGTTAGACTTAGCGTCTGCCCATCGATGGTTCGCTGAATGCTGGATATCTCGAATACAAACATTGCCCTCTCGTAATAGATAGTTCTTTCGTGATCTTCAAGCTGGTTTGCTGGTTTATAGCGTGCTTCTGGTGTTCTTCCTTTGATCGGATGAGAAACACGTATGCTAGGAGAAAGAATATCCTCTCCTTTGAAGCAATGATTAATTACATCGTATGTGGTCTGGATGAAATCCCCGTGACTAATCAAAGGTTCATTGTCCTTGCTAAATACGGGAATGATGTGCTGTCTTTGTATCTCTTTTAGATTAACTTCTATGGTATTTGCACCGATAAATGCTGAGCTACTTGATACGATCTCTTGCTCTTCTATTTCGATATATGAAGCGTATTCTTCCACCTCTATAGATGGATTAACTGTTAGTTGGTTGTTCATTTGGAATGGGGTTTAGATTGCCTTGAAAGGCACGATTTTTAGCTTGTCTTAGCTCTTGCTTTCTCTTCTCATAATAAGGCAATAGCAGGTCATTAAACTGGGTGAACTGGTTGTACAATCCCAGTAATTCGATGATGGTTGAAGAATTATTAATTCTATCCTTAACATACTCGATTTGAGGTTCCAATTCCTCCATACACCATGTAGAGATGATGTTTCCTGTCATGGCGCTTAAGCGATGTTCAGGCTTACCAAAGAACAATCCTGTACGGTCTTTGCTAGCGTGTGCAAGGTTCTTGTTGTCTAAATCAAACACGAGCGTGAACTCGTAATCCAATCCATCACGTTGAACTGATTTAAGCCCGACCTTTTCTGGAATGGTTTTGCCATTCTTCTCTGTTAGCACATAATCCTGCTTGGTTCTAACCGTAGCAATGATGTGAACTGGTGCTTGCAGGATCTTCTGTATAAAGGCATTGTGCCGCGGTGTTACCTTGTTCCAATTAGTAAACGAGTTACCAGAAAGTGAACCGTGGTAATCAAGCAGGCATTCCCATTCGTGCGTGATTGAATCGATGATAACCACCTCTATCCCTGATGCCACACAGAAATCAATGGCTTCTATGTACTTCTCAGGTTCGAACGGAGCTGAAATGCCTAACACCTTGTATCCGCCTAAATGAGCATACAGATGAGATGATTCATTCTCTGTATCTATAACAGCCACTTTTTCCCAAGATTGAGATAATCCGTGAGCAACAAGCAAGGCAGAATATGTCTTACCACTACCACTGTGACCCTGTATAGCCATCTTGATTTTAGCCCTTTTTCGTTGGGCAGTTTGTAATTCCATAACATATATGTTTTGAATAAATGAAAAAAGGGCACAGATTTCTCCGTGCCCCTCAAAGCGAATAATTAAATTGATTAGCCCTTAAGCAGTTTGATAATTAAGTTGGTTATTCCCTTCCTTAACGATTTCAATCTGCGATTCACCTAATAGCTCCATGCTACCCTTGGGTCTGTAGGCGTACGAATGCGCTAATGTCAAGATTTCTCCTGTGTTTGGATTCGTGTACTCATAAGCAGGAACCTCAACACGAACAATATCTCCTTCAATCTGTGAGCCAATCATTCGCTTGGCGACTTCCACATTAAATGTTGATGGAATGCGGCACTTTCGTGAGGTGGCGTAAAAGTTCCCAGTATTCTGGGATTGAACAAGCTCTAGTCCTCCTGATAGTTCAAGAAGGACAAATGTTTGGCCACTCGTCGAGTTGACCTTTTCCATGTAATCTGATACAATTACCATAGCGTTAAATGTTTAAAATGATTAATTGCTAGGTCAGAATTGACCCAGGGGGAGACACCCGCCTGCCCAAGTCTTGGGAGGGGTTGCAGTCTGAAGTACCTTGTGAATGAGGATATTGAGAAAATTGTACTTTTAAGTTTGTAGTAATGATCATATCACATTACTTAAGGAACTATTGCTATATATTATAAATGACCGGCGATATTCTAATTCAGGCTTAAATGATTATTTAAGTTAGAAGGACCTCACACTCGATTTGACGTACGTAAGAGAAGTTCTTCTTTGTAAACTGAGCCAATTTGTTGCTTAGGCAATCAGAATAGTTATCGATATTGAGGCTTAGAGTCTATTTAGTTCTTTATTGTCGGAATAACACTTGGGTCAGGAGGTGGGTCACCAACTAAGATTTTAGTCCATATATTGGTTTAGGTGGCACTTTGATTAACTTTGGTTAGTTATATTGTTCAACTGGCAAACGTGCTTAAAAGACACTAAAACACTGTTTAAAACAAAAAGGCCCAAGCTTGCGCAAGGGCCTTTTTTAATTGAAGTGGTAGATCCCGGACTCGAACCGGGGACACACGGATTTTCAGTCCGATGCTCTACCAACTGAGCTAATCCACCTCAATTGCCCGTAGGGTAACGGGACTGCAAAAATAGGAGAAAAATTAGTTAATCCCAATCACCCTTCGAAAAATTGTCAAAAATTCTCTAATCAGACCAAATCAAGCAACAAATCAACCGTTCACTAAACACCGTTTGATAAATTCAAGTAAAACTCCGTACTTTAAAACTAGATTGAACCAAATCCAATGATTCTTAGCATACTCGTTAGCCTTTTCACTTCACTCGTTACTCCGGTTGACACCAGCATTCACACCACAGTAGAAGCTCAGGCCATCGTTTCCGATGCAGGTGCGACACCATTTTTTTTAAGTAGATTACAGTATGGTTCGGTTCCGTTAGATAACCCAGGCTTAATCTTGCGGACTTGGAATGGTAAGGGATATAATCTCAAGAAAAAATACGATTGGAAATACGAAGTCGAAGCGACCGGATGGACAGGGAGGCAGAATGACTTCTGGCTGACACAAGCCTATGTCAGTGGAAGATGGAGAAAATGGGAACTTTGGGCAGGTAGAAGAAAAGAGGTGTACGGATTGGGTGATACAGTAATGACAAGTGGATTTTATGCTTGGTCGGGTAATGCTGTTCCTGTTCCAAAAATTCAGATAGGAACTAGAGATTACATTGACTTTGCAAAAGGCCATTTGGGTATATTCATGACCTTTTCACATGGATGGCTGGACAATAGAGGGCCTGTAATTGATGGGGTTTTACATCAAAAAACCTTGTATGGCAGAATAGGTAAGCGCAATGCAGTTATAAATTTATTTGGTGGATTAAATCATCATGTAAAGTGGTCGGGAATAGGCCGAGACGGAACAAAATTTGGTTCTGGATTAAATACATTTTATTATGTAACCACTGCAAGTAAATCAAGAAGCGTAATCAAAACTGACCCAAATTCTCCAGCAGGTGAATTAGGTTATCAATTTGGAGATCATTTAGGATCAATTGATTTACAAATAAAAATACAATCTGAAAGAGGTAATATTTCCATTTACAAACAAACTGCTTTTGAAACTGGAAGAATTGCACGATTAATTACTGCAAATGATGGAATTACAGGAATTAGTTTAAAACTTAACAAAACAAAGTTAATTCAACGGATAATATTTGAATATATTTATACAGCAAATCAGGGTCAATATTCTTCAGGCATATCAAAATTATTGAGTATGAAAGATCCGCATGCTAACGAAATTGAGAATAACTTTAATGGATCACACGGCGGGTGGTTTTATATGGATCGTGGGATAGGAACCCCATTTGTTGTCTTTGAATTGGAAAGCAAAAGTAGAATTGGATATGGATTCACATTAAATGCTGTAAAAGGCTATTATTGGGGAATACAAGGATTATTACCAAAAGATTTATTTTGGAAATTAAACGTTGCCTACAGCTTGCACACATATCCGAGATACCCTGGATTTCCCATCAAAGAATATAAAGGATTCATACCTCAAACTTCTTTAGGTTTTCAAGTATCAAAAAATGCGTCTAAAAATTTAACTATCGAATCTGAAATTGGATATGATCGCGGATATAGAGTAAAAAATACATTGGGATTAAAATTAGGTATAAAGTATCTAATAAATTAAATTGACCATTATATTAAGATATATTATAAGTACCCATCACAATCTTTTATTTTTGGGAGATGAGTTAAAACATCATTCATAGAATAGAATCGCTATATCTTACTTTAAAAAATATGCGATAATTCCTATTTATTATCAGAAAGAAAAGAGTTGAAAGTTTTCAATAGGCCATCTTCAGCAGATATAGGCAAAGATTTCCCAAGAGCCATTTTTATCTTTTGATTACTTACCACATAAGATTCGGTTAACTTTTGAAGTCGTTCAGTTGTAAGTGGGAGCTGAAATAGATTCCCTAGTTTAGCTATAAATAGAATTAGGCCTTTTGATACTTTCAAAATATTTGCTTGTCTACTTTTTGATTTTGCCAAAATCGAAATTACTTCATTTGTAGAAAGTGCATCATCATCCGCCACATTATAAATACCCGACGGTATATTATCCCGTTTAATTAATTCTTTAATAATGAAGCATAAGTTGTCGATGGATAAATAGGATCGGGCATTATCAAATAGTCCTAATGGCCAGGGAATAGATTTTGAAGCAACCCGATATAAGAGATTAAGATTACCTTTATTGCCAGGACCATGAATCATACAAGGACGTAAAATATAAATCCTTTTATCTTTAGGTATTTTCTGAGACAAAATGTATTGCTCAGCTAATAATTTACTTTTACCATAATGCGTAGTCGGATTAGGGATCATTTCTTCTGTTAAAACATCATTTAAATGATCTGAAACAGCTTTAACAGAACTTAAAGTTATAAATACCTTTGCATTTGATTTTAAAAAAGCATCAAAAACTTGCTTAGTGAAATCTGTATTAGCCTCATAATAAATCTCTGAATTTGAGACATTTTTAAGATCATGCGATTTCCCCGCGAGATGAATAACAACATCACTATTTATAGAAATTTTAGATTCTTTTGAATAAAATCTAAAATTATAATCCAAGTTTTTATATAAATATCGACCTATAAATCCGCTACCCCCAGTTAAATAAATTACCATTAACCTAAAATATTATTAAATATACTATCATACTTATTGATTATATCAACCCATTTATATCTAACTTTTGCAATGGTATTTAACGATTTACCAACATGTCTAAAATTTAAATTACTATTTTCAAATTCCACTATGATTTCTAAAAGTTTCGCACCGTCCTTAAAATAAATAGCTTGATTTTCTGTTGTTACGCGATTATAATCTACATCAAATACTATGCAATTTAATCCTAAATACATCGCTTCTACTAAAGATGGGTTAGTGCCTCCTACGCTGTGACCATGTATATACAAACCACAATTTGACCTCAATTCATCTAATTTTTCTTGATCATAAATTGGATCTAATAATATTAAATTACTAAAAGCTTTAAACTTTTCACGAAGTTCAATTCCGTAACTACTATTATTCCAATTACCAATTAAAATAAGCTTTAGTTTAACTTGACTAAAAACGTCTAATATTAAATCAATATTATTTTCTGGCTCAATTCTGCATACTTTAAATGCATACAAACCCTTAATGATATCAAAACGGTTTTGAATTTCAGTGGATAACTGTTTAGACAGAACATGATCCCCTCCGTATTCTATTAATGTGGAATTTTTATTATAATAATTCAAAATATGATTTTGAATTATTTGATTGTCTGACACAACTACCTTTGCAAATTTAATTCCTATATATTCTGAAAGTTTTAAAAATTGTTTCACAAAAAAATTCCATTTTCCACGCTTCCACTCAGCACCATCTGGATTCAAAATTATATTAGAATTGAAAAGTCTGATAAATGGTAAAAATATACATCCAGAAGTACCTAAAACAAGCAAAATATCATATCTGAAACTTGATTCCAACATTGAATACCCATCGTAAAATATACTTTGAATACCATTTGCTTTTAAAGGAAGAACTCTAATTTTTGAATTATTATATTCTTCCAATCCTGGAACAGCATTGTACTTACTAGTATAAACAACTATCTCATATTTATCAGAAAGTATACTAGTTAAATGATTTAATAACTGGTCCCACCCACCATATCTGCCTGGTAAGCCATTTGTACCTATAATAGCAATCTTATGCATTATTTTTATTCATTAAATATTTCTATAAATATGGAAGCTGTATGATGCCAACTATATTTTTGAGAAATTATATTTTTAATTTCTGATAAATTATTTGCCTCTCTATTTATATTAGCAATCTGATGACTTAGATTATCAATAGATGGGAAAATATGAGTTTCAGAATAAAAAGAAAAATCTTCCATTGCCGTAGTATTAGAACAAATCACATGCTTTCCCATTGCAGAGGCTTCTAAAGGAGGTATTCCAAATCCTTCTAATAGAGATGGATAAATAAAAGAACTACAATGAAAATAATATTCCATTAAAAGCGAATTGGTAACGCCGTCATGTAAAATTCGCACATGCGATTTCACTTCTTCATCAAGAGAATTAAAATAATCATAGAAATCGGAACAATCTAAAGTTTTTGAACCAATATAAACTAAATCATAATCATGATAATGTAACCCTTCCACATAAGCCATTAATAAATTAAGATGGTTTTTTCTTGGTTCAAATCTTGAAACAAATAATAAATAATTTCTAAGATTATTAGCAAATAAAAACTCTTCAGAAGTAACAATCGAACTATATTTAAAATAATTCTCGTTGACTCCATTTGGAGTTAAGTAAACAACTTTTTTTGATTTAAAATTTCTCTCAATACTTTCTACACTATTTCTACTTACAGAGGTGATCACATCAGATAGTAGAAATGATATATAAAATAATATATAGTTTTTAATTCTATATTTTAATGGAAAAAAAGAAGGGTTATCACAAAATAAAATGTCGTGAATAGTATTAACATATTTGCAAAACTTAATTGGTGGTACAATATACTGAAAGTGTGCTAAGTTAATTTTATTTTTAAGTATGATAATTGGATATTCAAATAACAATCTAATTATCCTATTTTTAAATTTGGGTTTTATAAAAACAAGAAAGTCATAATTAATAAATTCATCTTTTAAATTTTCAGATTCGTAACAAACCAAATAATATCTATTTCTTTGATATGATACCTTTAATGATTCTAAATAAAATAATTTAGTATAAACTTCTTTAATGAATGTCCTGGTACCCTGAAACTCTCCCTCAAATACATAACAATCAATAAATACGTTATTCATTATACAGCTAATTTATTCACATTCTCGATATCTTGAGAATAATATTTCTTTGCTAAAAATGTTGAAAATATATAGAACCAAAATAATTGGGTGTTAATATTAGTATTAATAAGCAATAAAAATGCAAAGGAATATTCAAATATATTATGCTTAATAATACAATTAGAATAAATGAAATAAATCAAAATAATTGTTATTATAATCCCATAGTCTACAAAAAATGAGGGAATAAATCCACCCTGAAAATTAGAATCTAAGTCTAGCCCAAACCCATCAGATATAAGCTCTTCATTAAAAAATTCAGAAGATGAACCAGGGCCAAAGCCAAAGAAAAAATGAAAATTATTACTATCAAACATTTGAAAATAGTGAACAAGAGGGTAAAAACGAAATGACCCACTTGGCTCAATTGATGCTAATTTTAAAATATCAAATTCAGTCCAAATGAAAATAACAAGATTAGATATTCTTGTTAAAGTTTCACTGGCACTTAAAAAATAAATTACAATTAAGGCCCCTAAGATTAGTTCCAAACTAAATAACTTAGGAAATCTTTTTCTATGAACAACAAAAACATAGGCAAGTAAGGATATATAACCGAAAACACTTCCAAATATCGCCATCAAAATTAATGCGAGCAATTCAAATACATATTCATATTTCCTAAAAATAGAATTACTTACGTTAAAGAGGTACATCAATAAAATAATTAGTTGACTTGCCATTGATGGTTCAGGAGAAAATGCATTTAATCTAAATATAGACGTATTCTCTTTTGTTATACCAAAGCCATTAAATATCGGAAGATGGCCAATAACACATATACCTTGTATTATGTAAGCCCCAAGAAATAGAAAAAATATAATTGATAGAGTATTCGCAAAATCTTTTTTTCCTAAATTATTTATACAAAAGTTAATTTGTATTGCTGCAGAAAAAGTTAAGTACAACGTAAGAAAAAATGAGGAATATTTAATTTCAGAATATAATAAATAGAATAAAAGTAGAAATAAAACTACAATTAGTAATGTTGTAACTTTTTTAGATAAATATTTAATCTTAAAAAGGATAAATAAATCCAAAAATAAATTATTAAAGAGCCAAAAATAGTTTACATTATTAATTTGAAATACTACAACGTATAAGGCAAGATTTAACAATATAAATTGAGCAACTCTATTATTACCTATTACAAACATTTCTTATAAATGTTTATCATTTCACTTTCGAAAGAGTCAAATGAAAATCTATTTTTTTGTAATTGTAAATATGAATTGAGTAATAATACCTTACCTGGACTATTATAAAAATCATTTAAATATTGAGCAATTCCAAAAGGTGAAAGATCAGCGCACAAAAAAGAGTACTCTCCGTCAAACAATTCTAAACTTGATGGTATATTCGAACAATATATAGGTATATTGTTTTCAATTGCCTCAATTATAGGATAACCGAATCCTTCGTCAATTGAAAAATAAAAAATCCCTTTAGAATTATTTAGTAGCAATGAATATTCCATATCAGTTAGATATGAAATATCCATTATATTTTCATCATAAAAATGTTTCAGAGATTCATCAATCCCGCAAAGTACAAGCTTATATTTATCTTTATAATACTCAGATGCAGAAAAACCTTTAATTGTGTTTTCTATATTTTTCCGGGGATGCCTATTTGAGGGTAGTACAAAATAATTAATATTTTCGTCTAAAAGTCCAGCTAAAGTGGGATTAATAGATTGACTCATGCTATTATCCAAATTGCCCCTCATAAAAGTAGAATTCAACACAACTTCTACCTTACATTCTAGTTTAGGATAAAGATCTAGCAAACATTTTTTTGTATAATTAGAAACACACAAAATCAAATCGGCTTTGTGAACTGCAATAAATAAAGAAACCCTAATAAATAGTAATTCTAGGAAAGGGTAATCTTGTGGAGACTTAATAAAAATTAAGTCATGTATAGTTATTATTTTTTTAGTAGATCTAGGTAAAAAAAAAGGTAAGGATGGGAATGGAGAATGATAGATATCAAAATTCTCATCAATAAAAATCGGATGAAAAAAATTCCAAATTAATTTGGAAAATTTTGAATTGAAATTACTACTTGAAATAAAATCAAATTTTGAGTCCCAAAAAATATCAGAATTAGGGGTAATTGCTACTTTTTTATAATCAGAATTAATAAATGAAAGAGACTGAAGATATCTACCTACTCCAGTGATGGGTTTGTTTAAAGTATATGCATTATATCCAATTTTCATAAATCAAAAATATTTTTAAGCTTAATAAGAGATTTAATGAGAAAACTCGGAGTTAGTATTATGGTAATTGAAACAAAAAGATAAACGGGGAATATTTTATAATATTTAATTATCCTTTTTAATGCAACTACTGTATTTTGATTATTTGTTTTTCTCCAAAGTAAATCAGAAATAATATATTCACGCAAAACGGAATATTTAGCCCTACGAATTGAACTAAGCGTGTAGCCAGAAAAACTAAGTTCATCAAATATTTTAGAACTACCTTCTACAAAACATTTATACCACCATTTAATATCTGCTGGATGATTTGCGCCTCTCTGTTTAATAATAGAATCACAAATAACTAATGCTCTCAAATCATCTTTTAGGGAAGAGTATAATGCAAAAACAAATGGAAAACCAAATGGCCTGTATTTATCAAATTCATCGATCGGCATTTTTAAAAATGAATCTCGTTTAAATACAACGCACGAAATAAAACCAACTTTTAAGCCTAAGTCACTTAATAACAAATTTTTATCATCAAAATGCAAATCCTTGCTAATTGAGAAATAGTTCTTTTTCTTGAGAATATTTAAATCATTATCATATAAATCATAATTAGCAATAACAAGATTATTTCCGATAACTAAAGCGTCATAAATCAATTTAACAGCATTTAAACGCAATAAATCATCATCACTAAACAGCCATACATAATCTGTTTTGGCTCTTTGTGCGGCAATATAAAAGTTAAGTTCATTAACATTTTCTATATTTCTGTGATAACATATGAACGGATAATTATTAACCAATTCCAAACAATAATTCTGAGTATCGTCAGTGCTGCAATTATCGGATATAATTATACTCACTTCATGACCAGAAAAAAATATTGATTTAATAATAGAATTAACCGATTCCCTTAATAAATCGACTCTATTGAAAGTAGGAATACAAATGGACAAACTTAAATCCGAACTAACCATTAGTAATTTTTTTTCAATTTATATAACCAACCAAAAACAACCTTAATAAAGTGAAACCTAGAAAGAATAAATATAATTTTAACCCAAATTAAATAATAATAATCTTCCTGAAAGATAATATCAAATTCTTTTTCATATTCTGACATTTTAAGATTAGAACTCTTCAAACTCTCAATCAATATAGCTCTAATTAAAGATCCCAAAACTAACTTTTTCCTATATTTAAAATCATCAATATGTATAATGCCATCCATATAAAATTGATGATATGATTTAATATTATCCAAATAAAGATGTTCTAATATATTATAATCGATAATTTCTGGCTCCCGAACAGCTAATAACCGATTCCCATAAAAAAAAGACTTGCCCGTAGAGTTACTTAAAGATAAATGCATTAGTGAACCTATTATACCTCTAAATTTTTCATAATTAATATCACGTTTATCATTTAAAAGCTTTTGAAGATTTATTTTTGCTATATCAGATTTAATAATAAAACCAGACCAGTGACCAACTGAAGGATAATTTAAGATATCATAAGCTCTATTAAATAATACATCATTGGTGGGAGCAAAATTGTCTCTTTTAATAATACGAAAATCATACAAAAAAGAATAATAGTTTAAAGCAATAAAATCATAATCATAAGTACTTATTAAATCCAATAATTCTTTTACAAGACCATCTAAATAAACATCATCATCAGATAAAAATGCTGTGTATAACCCAGTCGAATACTCATAACATTTAATTTGATTACCTGTATAACCCAAATTAATATCATTTTTAAAATATTTTAAATTTGGAATTTTTGATTCAAAAGAAGTCACCACATCGATAGTATTATCAGAAGAAGCGTTATCGATAACAATAACTTCAATTTGATTGGATATGATTTGCTTTTCCAAATTGGCAAGGCAAACTTTTAAAAATTGTGAACGATTATACGTAGGGATACATATACTTAACTTTATCATAATAATATTTCTTTCCTACTAATTATATTTTTGATATATCTATTAATAAAATAAATAAGTAAAATTCCCGAAGGAATTGTAGAAAACACAACCGAATATTCGTTTAAATAATTTTTTGTAACCAAAAAGAAAAAACAAAAAAGCAAAAATGAGATTAAAGCAAAATATATTTGATACATAAAATGTCCTAAAGAACTTAAAAAAACAGAATATATGTTACCAATGCTTAAAATGAAAAAAGAAAGAAAAAATACTGAACAAGCGTAATAATCTTTAACTTCTAGAGAAGTCCAAACTTTAAAAATTATTGGATGAAAAATTAATATTAAAACACCTAAAAATAAGTATAACGGGATAGTGAACCTAAAAATCAAATTATTAATAATGAATTTATTTTCACTCCAATTATCTTGTGCAACATTAAATATAAATTTAACTGTATATGGACTAATATAAGCCAAATGAAAAGTATTTATTATAGAAAATAATCTTTGAAACAGGAAAAAATTAGGAGCAGATTTAATTCCAAAAAAATAGGTGACTATTAATATTTGTGCAGTACCTAAAAGATTTGCAATTAAACTCATGACCCAAAATAAAAGACTTGGTCTAATTACTTTTTTTAATGCTAAAAAAGATGACTTAAAATTAAGTATATGTATACTAATCCTCAGCTTAAAAACTGTAAAAATTAATAGTAGAATAAAAGAAATGGTATAAGTAATAGAATAACTTAGAAGGTAGGTTTCTAACTTAGAGGTATTTTCAATTAAAATAATTGAAAGTAGTAAAAACAAGCTTTGAATAGCTCCTAGAAAATTAGCGGTATTTATTTTTTTGTATGAATACAAAATTGACGAATACGACTGAAATGGGACAGAAAATATCAGTAATGTTGCCAGAATATTAAAATTCGAAACATTATTTATTAATAAAAATAAATATTTGATTTTAATTGAATTAATAACAATAAAATACAGCGTAATTAAAAAAAAAGATAAAAATAATTGAGATAAAAAAACACCAGAAATAAATGTATTATTTTGTGATTTCTTACTTTTTTGGGAATTTATATATGTTAGTTTATTTACTAAGCCAGTTGTAACCCCAAAATTCAAAAGTGGCGTTAAATTGACAACAGTAATAAAAATTGTCCAAATTGCGAATTGATTAGCATTAAGTTTACGGGTAATAATTGCAGTAATAATATAAAGACTCAACGCGCTACAAGTCCTATAAAAAACAGAGAGAATTGAGTCTTTATTTTCAATTAAATATTTTATAAAAAATTTACTTATCATTTAGCATCCCCCATCTTAAAATTGAATCCTCTTTTATATCACAATCTGATACCATACCAATAACATCTGAAATATATTTTGGGCTAATACCATGTGCAGGTCTTTTCCATGTTAAGTCTGTTTTTTCTATTATTTTTCCTTTTGGTATATCTTTAATAGCCACAAGACTTCTTCTAGCATTGTTCCTTGCGGATTCTTCATCTAATCTTATATTTGGATTTGAGCATCCGTATAAGTTTTCAATTCTCTTTATATTTTCTCTAAAAACTAATAAGTCATTATAATCCATCGCATGATAATGATCATTACCTGGCAAAGTTTTATCATGTGTAAAATGTTTTTCTAAAATAATACTCCCAAGTAAATATGAAATTTCAAGTGTTCTCATATCTTTAGGAAGAGTATGATCAGAATAACCAATTATATTATCAGGAAATTTATACCTCAACGTATTTAAAATTCCTAAATTAGCATTTAAATCATCTGTCGGATAATTTAGAATACAGTGTAATAAAGCTAATTTATTCCCATTTTCAGAAATCCACATTACTGCATCTTCGATTTCGGAATTAAACGAAGCGCCTGTTGATAAAATAATAGGTTTATTAAAATCACATATAAATTCGATAAATGGTTTATTGGTAATATCTGATGAAGAAATCTTAAACGCAGGCATTAGATCATTTAAAAAAATAGCTGATTCAACATCAAAAGGTGTACTTAGAAATTCAATATTAACCAAATCACAATAATTTTTTAATTGCTCAAACTCAGATTTCCAGAATGAATCATGTTTTTTAAATAATTCAAATTGACTACGGGTTGGCTCTTTCGAAGTATCCCAATAAGAAGGAGAAAATTTGGATGCTAAAGTTTCAGCTTTATATGATTGGAATTTAATCGAATCTGCCCCACCTTTTTTTGCTTCATCAATTAATCGTTTTGCAATATTCATGTCACCTTCGTGATTAACACCTGCTTCAGCTATAACATAAGGCTTATATTCAAAATGCTTTTTAAATGTATAATTATCAAATAATTCAATAAGTTTCATATAATGTTTAGTTAAGATGTTTTAAAATCATTTTTACTACTCTTTGTTTATTTAAAAGAAAATTTTGTTTTTTCATTTTTTGAATTTGATTTTTTCTAAAAGTATTATTTTCTACTAATTTCTTTAAAGTATCTAATAATATGTTATAATCCATTTGAGATTTCAAAATCCCTAAATTTATAAAGCCATTTTTTATATTAGAGAAATGATGTAAGGTTTCACGCTGATTTTGAGAGACTATTATAGAAGGAATATTCATATGTGATAGTTCATAAATTGTCCTACCGTTCGAAGAAATAGCAAGTTGTGCTTTTTCCATAACCTGAGACATGATGTTTGTAGCCCAAGTGAACGTAATATTTTTTTTTGTCTTAAGATATTCAGCCAATTCAATTTTGTGTGAATAGCCAGGTCCAGCTACCACAATAATATTAATACCTTTCAGAATACAATATTCATAAATAGTGTTTAATACATTAATAGTATAATTTTGAGGATCTGTTCCTCCAAAAGTGATCATTATTGTTTTTACTTTAATTAAATACTCATGACGCTTAGCACCATTAAATTCATCTCTTAAAAAAAGATATTTATGACCCCAAAATGTATTTTTTGAGCTAAATAAAGGCTTATCAAATAGCTCATTAAATGTCAAATCACTTAATAATGCTCCATTACTTAAATCCTCAAAATTAACAACTTTAACATCATTCAACTTCAATAATTTTATATATTCTTCCCCTGTATCTAAAAAATCATTTATAACTAAATCTGGATTTAATTTTAAAACCTCATCAATTAAGTTTTCTTTTTGAAAAATGGTTTCATAAAATTTTTCAGCAATTTTTTTTAATGCTAACTCGCTTTCTTTCGTACATAGAAATATAATTTCATGATCATGTATTTCATGTGCTAATGTTAGCGATCTATAAATATGACCCATACCTATATCTGCATTCCCTGCAACAACAAAAACTATTCGTTTTCTTTTTTGAAATTTTTCACAGATCCACCAATCCTGATAATTTAATATTTCTACAGCATTATTCCCTAAGTTGTATTCATAAAAAAATTCAGTTCTATTTTTTCGTAAAATTGAACCTGCTTTAATAATAATAAAAGATTTTATGTCCCTTATTATTGATTTAGATTTAGACTCTTTGAATAAATCTTGAATAGTGCAATTATGATGTAATTTTATTAATTCATCCTTTTTTGTAACTAAAACATTTTCAGGCCTTGTTTCAAATTGTTTTAGAGCTTGAAGTACATCACTCTTTTTTATTAATGGTGTATTTGGCCACAGGAAAATAAAATATTGAATTTTTTTTGCAAATATTTTTAAAAAATTTGAACTTAAATCAATTTCAGCTGATCTAATAGTTGAAACCCCATTTCTGCTTGCAATTAATTCTACCTCATCAATGTCAGTTATTAAAAGTATATTATTATCTTCAACCATTTGCTTTGATAGAGAAATTGCTATCTGAACTAATGAAACACCATTTAATTTCCTAACATGCTGATCAGGTAAGGCTTGATCACCTGAGAAAGCAGGAATTATGACTAATACTGACTTGTTTCGAATCATTACAGATTATTAATTTTTAATTTCAAAAACTCAAGATTTTCATTTTTCTCATCCTCTGATATAAATGGAAACATATCTTCTAAACTTGCTTCAGTTATCCCCTCTTTATTAGTCCTAGAAATAACTTTTGGCCTTCTTTCTTGAAGCGGAGATATTTTAACTCTGCATATAATAGGCCCCTTTGACTTTAAACATTTCTCAATATTTTCTTTCAAATTAATTGAATTTGTTATTTCAAAATATTCAAAATCATATGCTTTTGCTAAGAATTCAAAATGAGGATTGAGAATTCCCGTCTGTGGGTTTGATCCAATGTATTGACCACTAAAATATGCATCTTGTGTAGATCTTATACTTTGATATCCATCATTATCAAAAATGAAAATATAAATAGGCAACTTCTCATACCTGATAGTTTGAAGTTCTTGGATATTAAATTGAAAACTTCCGTCTCCAGTAACAAGAATTGTTCTTCTTTTACCTGAACCGATACATGCCCCTATTGATCCAGGAATATCCCACCCCATTGACCCATGGTTTATATTAGTGAATATTCTTTGGCCAAACTTAGTTTTGAAAGAATGAAATATAGACCAGATATCTAGTGCGTTACCGGTTGTAATTATATCACTAGCTTCTAGTTGTTCAGAGAGTTCATTTACAAATTCATAAGAATTAACACAATTTTCAAACAATTGAAGTCGAGTCTCTAAAATTGGATATTTATTTTTGAAATAAAGTTGAACTTCTTTCCATTTATTATTTGGAATTATTTTTTCGTTTTTAATTAGACAAAGAAAGAAATCTAAAAAACTATTTACATCTGCAATTATTGGTAAATCTATTTTTAAGGTTTTTTTATAAATTTCATTTCTATCAATATTGATCATCACTTTTTTTGCTTGAGGGGCAAATTTTTCGAAATTAAATCCAATAGATGCAATTGATAAACTAGCACCGACTGCTATTACTAAATCGGAATTTTGTAAAATATAATTTGCTCTTCTTTGACCCAAAGCCCCATATCTACCAATATTGAATTCGTCATCTTCGTCTACATAATCTAAACTACCAATTGAGGTCAAAACAGGTATTTGTACCTTTTTATAAAAACTTATGAAATTTTCTAACGCCCCAGAAAGCCTAACACCGTTTCCCGCAACAATCACAGGCCTCTGAGACTGCTTAATAATTTCTAATAACTCAATTGATTTAGAATTAAGATACTCAATATCAAGTTTTTCGCTATTTTCAGGTATAAAATTATTCTTCTCATTAAAGTCTTGTCCTTGAATATCAAGTGGAATATTTAGCCAAACAGGGCCTGGACGACCTTCTCTAGCAATTTCCCAAGCAAATTCAATTTCTTTTTGTATTGTATTTGGGTCAATTATTGTTTTAAAATATTTCGTAGCAGAAGTTGCCATCTCATCTATATTAATTTCTTGTGGCCCAAGCTGTCTTTCCTTTTTAAAATCAGCCATTATGCCAGTTCGAACTTGACCTGAAATTATTAATAATGGTACAGAATCAACCCAAGCACCAACAACCCCAGATAGCGCATTTGCACTGCCAGGACCTGTTGTAACTAGACATACCCCCGTCTTATTTGACATCCTAGAATACCCCTCTGCAGCAATTGCACATGCTTGTTCATGATAATTTGAATGCACATTAATTGAAACTTCCTTCCTTAATGAATCACACAAGTGCATAATCCCACCACCTGAAACCATAAATACATCAGTTACTCCTTTTTTAACTAATGTTTGAAAAATATAATCTGAAACTTTAATCATATAAAATATTTTTTATTCCAATTTATCATTTTTGTGATACTTTCCTTTAGGCTGTATCCGATCTCTACTGAAAGTTCTCTTTTTATTTTTTCTATATTTGGGACGTAGGACTCATTATTTCCAATATTGTCTTTCAATATTTGAACACGATTTTCAGAATAATAAATTTCTGAAACACTTTGTGCTAATTCAATAGTATTAATTTCTAGATCTGAACCAACATTATATACTGAGTTATTACCCTCAACTAATATTTTCCATAGCCATAAAGCCATATCAGCGCCATACAGAAAAGACCGATATACCTTTCCAGGGTTTTTTATTAATAAGGGATCATTATTTATTACATTATTAATAAAATTTCCAATTACATAATTACCTTTTAAAGGAAGAAACGCCCCAGAAAAAGAAAACAACCTGGCCACTTTAAAATTAACATTATCTCTCTCAGCCCATTGAAAACCAAGAAATTCGGAAGATATTTTGCCTAATCCATACCCTAAATTTTTATACCCAGTATTAAAACGAGCTGCATCTTCTTCTTTCAATTTAATGAGGTTTTCAGGGTTTTTTCCGTAAACTGCACCTGAGCTTGTAAACAATATATTTTTGACTGAATTAGAGTCTAATAGACTCCAAAATTGCTGAAACATTTGAATGTTATCAACCAATTGCAAATCTCCAGAAGTACTGTCTGTTAAGGTCGCCAAGTTAACAACTTGGTTAATCCCCAATAATTCAGATTTTTGAACTTCCTGTAAAGATTTATAAATAGGGGATATTTTGCCTGAAGAGATAAAAGAGCCAAACCTTTCTATTGTTTTTTGCTTATTCCTGCTTATAATGGTAATTGAAATACCTAAATTAAATTTAATGTCTGCATATAAAATGGCTTCAGTAACCCACATCCCAACAAAAGATGTGGAACCTATAATTAAAATTTTTTGCCCTCTTAACTGATTAAATGCCGACTCACCATTTTTGGAAACAAATTCTAAATCTTCAACGTCAATAAAAAATTGACTTTGTTTAGTTGACATCATTTAAATCACCTTTTAAAATAATCCTACTAATTGATTGACAATTAGTTAGTGCATTATTAATTGTTAAAATTTTTCTATTTAAAAATTAAGTCCAAAAAATTCTTCTAACTTTTCGCCAACATATTCAAAATGTTCTTGATTTAAGGAAGGTTGAACCCCTATCCAAAAAGTATTATTCATGGTGATGTCAGTATTAATAAGTTCACCAACAACCCTATAATGAATATCTTTAAAATAAGGCTGTTTTAATAAATTCCCAGCAAATAACAGGCGTGAACCAATTTTGTTTTCATCTAAAAACCTTGTCAATTCTACTCTTGTTACACTTGCTTCGGGCTTAAGTGTTAAAGGAAACCCAAACCACGAAGGATTACTATTAGGAGTTGGCTCAGGCAACTCTAAGAAATCAGATAACGTTTCTAAGCGATCTCTTAAATAAGAGTAATTTTCTCTTCTGCGCTTAATAAAAAATTCCAGCTTATTTAACTGAGCCAAGCCACAAGCTGCTTGCATATCAGTTATTTTTAAATTATATCCTAAATGCGAATAAACATATTTATGATCATATCCAAATGGGAGATCCCCGTGTTTTTGTTCGAAACGACAACCACATGTGTTATCGCAACCAGGTGCACAATAACAATCACGTCCCCAATCTCTAAACGATTCAGCAATTACTTTTAATTCAGGATTATTCATAAAAACTGCTCCTCCTTCGCCCATTGTCATATGATGTGCTGGATAAAAGCTTAAAGTTCCTATGTCACCAAAAGTGCCACATTTTTGACCATTATATTCTGCACCTAAAGCATCACAAGTATCCTCTACTAACCACAAATTATATTTTTTACATATTTCTACTACTTTTTCTAAATTAAACGGATTTCCTAAGGCATGAGCTAACATTATAGCTTTTGTCTTAGGTGTAATTGCGGCTTCAATTAAATCAGCATTGACATTGTGTGTTTTAATATCCACATCAACAAAAACAGGTATAGCTCCAAATTGTACAATAGGATTCACTGTCGTTGGAAAACCGGCTGCTACACCAATTACTTCATCGCCTTTTTTGATTGCTCTTTCACCAAGTTTTGGAGATGTTAGCGTGCTAAACGCTACCAAATTTGCAGAAGACCCTGAATTTACTGATAAGCAATATTTTACCCCTAAAAAAGCGGCTAATTTTTTTTCGAATTCTGCATTAAACCTTCCTGTTGTTAGCCAACCGTCTAGGGATGCTGCAACCATATTTTGTAATTCTTCTTCTCCTATTAACTTGCCAGAGGGAGGTATTACAGTTTCTCCAGGCACAAATACTTTTGTCTTATATTGTTCTTTTGCATACTCTTTTACTAGAATTGCAATTTCTGATCTTAAAGTTTCTAATGTATTGCTCATTTTTTAATCATTTTGATATTTTGCTATTTCAAGCAAACATTGTTCTTGGATATTTTTTTGCGATAAATAGTTTTGGTGCCAATTTATTATACTTTCTAACGTGTACTCCAAGTTCCACTTTGGAGACCAATTTAAATGCATAGCAGCTTTAGAACAATCTAATTTCAAAAAACCTGCTTCATGCGGATTATTGTTTTGATCTAACTCCCATTTTGCTCCACATCCCCATTTATTTACCATTGTGTCTAAAATCCAGCTTACTGGTTTACAATCTTCATCTTTGGGTCCAAAATTCCAACCCTCTGCAAAACTACTAACTTCATCAAATAAATGTTGAGCTAAAACTAAATACCCTGAAAGAGGTTCTAACACATGTTGCCAAGGCCTTGTTGACAATGGATTTCTGATAATAACAGGTTCATTTTTTTCAAACGCTCTCAAAATATCTGGAATTAATCGATCTTCAGCCCAATCTCCTCCACCAATCACATTCCCAGCTCTAGCGGAAGCTAATAAAGCAGTATCATTTTCATTAAAAAACGATTTTCGATATGCCGCTGTTACTAATTCTGCACAACCTTTACTACTACTATATGGATCGTGGCCTCCCATAGGCTCATATTCTCGATAACCCCACGCCCACTCTTTATTTTCATAACATTTATCCGTTGTAACAGATACAATTGCTTTTAAATTAGTACACTTTCTCGCAGCTTCCAATACGTTAACTGTTCCCATTACATTGGTAGCATAAGTTAAAACTGGATCCTTATAAGATAGTCTTACTAATGGCTGTGCTGCCATATGAATTAATATCTCAGGATTGAATTCAGTCATTGACTCAGTAATAAGATTCAAGTCGGTTATATCTCCTATTTCAGAAACCATATTTTGAGCCACATTAGCTTTCGTAAAAAGATTTGGGATTGTGTTAGGTTCTAAAGCATATCCCTTTACTGAAGCACCCATATCTTGTAACCACAGAGATAACCAGCTCCCTTTGAAGCCAGTATGCCCTGTAATAAAGACCTTTTTGCCTCTCCAAAAAGTTGGGTCTACCTTACCGTTTAATCTTCCCATATTTTCCATGGTGCAGTATTCGTTTCTAATAATTCCTCTAAATATAATTTATCCCTCAAGGTATCCATTGGTTGCCAAAAACCTTCGTGCTTGAATGCCATCAATTGATTTTCTTTAGCGAGCCCTTTCAAAGGTTCTTGCTCCCAAATGGATGAATCCCCATCTATTCTTTCTAATACTTTTGGAGAAAGAACAAAATAGCCGCCATTTATTAAGGCACCGTCACCTCTTGGCTTTTCTTGGAACTGCCTAACTTCATTATCTATAATTTCTAATGCACCAAATCTTCCAGGAGGGTATGTTGCTGTCAAGGTAGCCTCTTTCCCATGTGATTCATGAAAATCAATTAGGTCTCTTATATTGATATCTGCAACACCATCTCCATATGTTAAACAAAAACTCTCCTCTCCTTTTAAATAATTTGCAACTCGTTTTAATCTTCCACCTGTCATTGAATCATCTCCTGTATCAACCAACGTTACTGACCAAGGTTCAGCTCTTTCTCTATGAACAATCATATTATTTCCTTTCATATCGAAAGTAACATCTGATTGATGTAAAAAATAGTTTTGAAAATACTCTTTAATCACATAGCCCTTGTAGCCGCAACAAATTATAAAATCATTAATTCCATAATAAGAATAAGTTTTCATAATATGCCACAAAATGGGTTTGCCACCAATTTCAACCATTGGCTTTGGTTTAGAAACTGTTTCTTCACTTAATCGTGTGCCTAAGCCTCCTGCAAGTATTACTGCTTTCATTTTAATTAGTTTGATTGTACAAATGCATCAGAGAAAAAGTATAATTTATTTAATCCGTTATCAATTAAAATCTTTTTTGAAGACTCTATCATAGCATTAGAACCACAAGCATAAACTTGTGAATTTGCTAGCGGTATATTCTTTTTAATGACAATATTTTGCACGTATCCACGTTCTCCTTCCCACTCTTCTTCGGCTCCTGATAAAACAGGTATGTAATTTATATTATTAAAAACTCCCAAATCCTTAGGATCCCAAAATAAATCATTCTCATATCGAGCCCCAACAAAAAGCCAAAATGTGTTTTCTTGAGATAGTGCTTCAGATTTGATTAAATTTTCTAAAATAGCCTTAATTGGAGCAATCCCTGTACCTGTAGCTAAAAAAATTATATTTTCTTTATGATTTTGTCTAAGAAAAAAGGACCCAAGTGGCCCCTCTATTCGAAGTAAATCATTCTCTTTTGCCAATTCAAACCAATAATTACTCATCAAACCATTTTCATATTTTTTTATAAAAAAAGTAAGTAACCCATTTTGCTTAAATGGGTTTGCTATTGAGTAACTTCTTTTGATATTACCTTTAAAAATATTCACATATTGCCCTGCGTTGTATTCGAAATTTGAATTTGGGGGCAATCTTAAGCCAACCTCAATAACTGAATCGGTTATTTTATTAATGAAATTTATCTTAGCAGGAATAATCTTTTTTTCAAAAATTTCAAATCCTGTCAGACCCTCAATTTCTAATGTTAAATCAGATTGTGGAAATGCATTGCACGACAATATCCATTTCTCAGATTTTTCTTCATTAGACAACACAATATCATCTAACTTATCTTTAGTTGACCCACTATTAATTTTAACAGCACAGCTTCTACATCTCGCTTTTAAGCACGAATGTTCCAAAATTATTCCACTATTTTTCGCGGATTCAAAAATAGTAGTGGTAGAATCACAAAGAAATTTTACCCCATTCTTTAAAGTAATTTGAAACATAAGAGATTTATGACTACCGGAATTAAAATAATTTCTAAAACTATTTAATTTGATATTATTATTAAGCTCAAATTTTTAAAAAACAAATTAACTCCTGAAACCGCTCAATTATATGAATGTCCACGTGCATATTATTCGGACAAATTGGGCACACGTATATTCTAGTTTTAAGCAATTTTCGTATTACATTATTTCAAAATAAGACTAAGGCGTAATGTCGGAATTATTAAAAGCTTCGCTGTCTTAAACTACGAGTTTAAAACCTCAAAAAAACATGTAAAGATAAGAAAAATGATGGGAATGAGATCCAGAAATTATTAAGTGGTGACACTTAGACTTCAAAATCATTCAATTCTTAAGTTGTCCCCAAGGTATATTTTCCTATTTTTACCCCTATGATTCTTCGGACAGAAAATTTAGTTAAGAAATACGGGCAGCGATTGGTGAATGACCATATTTCGTATCAGGTGGCTCAGGGTGAGATTGTTGGCCTATTAGGCCCCAATGGTGCTGGAAAAACAACGTCCTTTTACATTGCTACTGGTTTGGTGAAGCCGAATGAGGGCAAGGTGTATTTGGATGATGTGGATGTGACGGATTTGCCGATGTATAAGCGGGCACGTTTGGGTATTGGGTATTTGGCGCAGGAGGCTTCTGTGTTTAGAACCTTGTCGGTGGAAGAAAATATCCTCGCCGTACTTGAAATGACTTCGTTATCCAAAGCCGAACAAAAAGAAAAAACCGAAAGCCTTCTCGAGGAATTTTCCCTCACTCATGTTCGTAAAAGTTTAGGCCAAGTCCTTTCAGGTGGAGAGCGCCGCCGTACCGAAATCGCTCGTGCATTGGCTGTGGATCCCAAGTTCATCTTATTGGACGAACCATTCGCTGGGGTAGATCCCATTGCTGTGGAAGAAATTCAAAGTATTGTCGCGAAATTGAAATACCGAAACATTGGCATCTTAATCACAGATCATAATGTGGATGAGACTCTTTCCATAACGGATCGCGCTTATTTGTTATTTGAAGGTAAGATTCTGAAGGCGGGGACGCCGCAGGAGTTGGCGGATGATGAGCAGGTGAGACGATTATATTTGGGGGCAAATTTTTCATTAAGAAAAAAGTCCGAAGTCCGAAGTCCGAAGTCCGAAGGAAAAAGTACGGAGTTGTAATAGACGTTTGATACTAGATAAAATTCCGAAGATAAGGAGTCCGAAGGAAAGTAGTCCGGTGTTTGAAGTGATATTTCTATTTGAGAATAATCCGTTATTTTTGGCAAAATATACGTGACCCTGGGCTAACGTCCAGCGTCTAAAGTCTAATGTCTAATGAAAAAAGAAACCCAAGCCATACACGCTACCAATATCGTCGATGAGACGGCTGGAGCGATAGCTACGCCTGTATTTTTAACGACGACGTTTACGCGGGATTTGGATGGGAGCTATCCCAAAGGGCACATGTATTCCCGGAATTCGAATCCCAACCGCGATGCACTGGAGAAAGGACTTGCCGCTTTAGAAGGTGGCGCTAAAGCATTCGCCTTCGGGTCTGGACTCGCAGCTGTTTCTGCCGTATTTCAATGCCTCGCTTCTGGAGACCACGTATTAATGCCCGCCGTGGGTTATTACGCCTCCGTTAAATTAGCCGAGGAAATCATGGGACCCTGGGGTTTACAGATGACGCAAGTGAACATGGAGGATTTGTCGGCTGTTGAGGCGGCAATTCTACCTAATACCAAATTAATTTGGATTGAAACACCTGCGAATCCTTTATTAAGCATCACTGATATTGCATGCATTTGCGCTTTGGCACAGGCCCGCGGCATCCGCGTGGCCGTGGATAATACCATTGCCACACCTATCTTACAAAATCCCATCGAATTAGGCGCTGATTTCGTCATGCATGCCACCACTAAATACATTGGTGGACATTCCGATGTACTTGGCGGCGCGATTGTGGTTCGTTCAGAAGATGCCTGGTCAGAAAGATTAAAACGAGTTCAAATCCTGATGGGTGCCACCCAAAATCCATTGGATTGTTATTTGTTGGCCCGCGGCCTAAAAACCCTTCCTCTTCGCATGCGGGAACATTCTGCATCCGCATTGGAAATGGCTTCACGTTTAGAAAAACATCCAGCGATTGAGCGCGTGCATTACCCGGGTTTGGCATCACATCCCCAACATGCCTTAGCGTTACGCCAAATGCCTCGTGGATTTTCGGGTATGATTTCGATACAGATTAAAGGCGATGAGGCGCATGCGCGGACGGTGGCTGGGAAGTTGAAACTGTTCCAACAAGCCACCAGTTTAGGCGGCGTGGAATCCTTAGTGGAGCATCGTCGGTCCATTGAGGGACCTTCCAGCACAACTCCGGGAAATTTATTGCGGATATCCGTGGGCCTCGAGCACGTGGATGACCTTTGGGCAGATTTTGAGCAGGCTTTATGAAACGAATGTTAGATGTAGTGGTCACGCTTGTGGCCTTGGTTGTTTTTGCGATTCCGATGATTTTTGTGGCTTTGGCCGTGCGGTTAAGTTCCCGCGGGCCTGTGTTATACTGGTCGGACCGTGTGGGTAGAAATAACATCATCTTCGCCATGCCTAAATTTCGCACGATGCGCGTGGACACCCCCGTTTTACCTACCCATTTATTGCAAGATCCTGCTTCTTTTTTGACGCCCATTGGCTCGTTTTTGCGTAAGAGCAGTTTGGATGAATTGCCCCAATTGTGGTGTGTGCTGATCGGCGATATGTCGCTGGTGGGGCCGCGGCCGGCGCTGCATAACCAACAAGACTTATTGGACGCCCGCACTGCTGCCGGAGTGCACGTGCTTTTACCGGGTTTGACTGGTTGGGCGCAGGTGAACGGTCGGGACGAAGTGCCTATGGAAGTTAAGGTGGGCTATGATGTGGAGTATCTTGCTAAACGTTCGTTTTGGTTGGACGTGAAAATTCTTTTTCTGACTTTCTGGAAGGTGGTGATGGTGAAGGATGTGGCGCACTAGCGCGTGCGCGTACTTTCTTTGTTAATTCGATTATAGATTATTTCAATACGAAGCTTGCATTCGTATTCATCCCTTTTGGCAGTTCCTATTTTGCCAATGTACTTGTTCGTCATTTCGTGAAGGGAATAAATCTTCCATTCTTTCGGTTCCATTTGATTTAGTTTGTCAAAAATAGACACAACTAGCTGATATTGTTTATGTTAGTCAAAATATGACTTGATTAGTGGGTTGAGTACGTGTACTTTTGAATATTCAACCTGAAGCGCATGAAAATCACCACAAGAAAACCATCGATTACAAGTCCGGAATTCGTATTTCAAGCAAACAAAATTGCCAACTATTTAGAATCGCAAATGCGCATGGAGCGCGCATGGATTTTCGGCTCATTTGCCCGAAGAGAGCAACATGAATTAAGCGATATCGACCTGATGATTGAACCAAGTTCTGAATGGTCCATCACCTTATTTGACTTAGCAGAACTACAATTTCAATTGCAAAAAATCACACGCAAAAAAATTGACCTAGTCATGCTGGGAGCGCCGTTGCCTGAAATAGAAACCCGTATTAACCACGATAAAATATTAATTTATGAAAGCGACATTTCCCGGAGAAGCAGAAAGAATAAAACATATACTAGAGGCAATCGAGTACATTGAAACTTCTGTTCAAAATCATACTGAATTAAGTTTCATTAGCGACCACAAGACGGTTAATGCATGCATTTATAAATATTCAATCATTGGTGAAGCAACAAACTGCATCAATCGAAACTTATTAGCAAAATACCTTTATCCTTGGCATCAGGTAAAATCGTTCCGGAATTTTGTCCTACATGAATATCATGCCGTAAGCATACATGTAATTTGGAATACAAGTATCAAATCGTTACCCGAGTTAAAAAAGTCATGATGCTAATTCAACGGGATCACTTTCCAACTATTTAACACTAAATAGGTTTATTCATTATAAGCCCCAGGTTTTAACCTGGGGATTCAAAAAACCTTCCTAAATTAGCCCTTCAATTAAACAAGATCGTTGCCAACGAATTTGGCCCGCCACAGTAACATGCTCCAAGCCAAAAAAATCTGGAAATTTGTCCCGGAACCCGATGCCCACGAAGTAGACCAATTAGCCCTCGAAATGCCCGTCACTAAAAATCGGCATTTCCTGAAATTACTCGTCTCCCGTGGTATCAAAAGCCTCGCTCAAGCCAAAGATTTCATGGTTCCTAGCCTCGAACATCTCCATGATCCTTTCACCATGCAAGACATGGACAAGGCTGTCGAACGACTGAGCAGAGCTCTCGAAGATGGCGAAAAAATACTTATCTACGGCGATTACGATGTAGATGGAACCACTTCCGTCGCGCTGGTATACGGCTATTTGACAGAAGAATTAGGCGCAGAAGCAGATTACTACATTCCCGATCGCTATGCCGAAGGTTATGGTGTCTCGCAAGCGGGAATTCAATATGCGGCCGACAACAACTACAGCCTCATCATCTCACTCGACTGCGGCATCAAAGCCCACGAACGGGTCCGCTGGTGCAACGAACACGGGATCGATTTCATCGTCTGCGACCATCATTTACCCGAAGAAACCCTCCCCGAAGCCTACGCCGTCCTTGATCCCAAACGGAAGGATTGCCTATACCCATTCAAAGAACTCACCGGTTGCGGCGTCGGATTTAAACTCCTGCAAGCCTTTATCCAAGCGAACGACCTAGAGCTCGATCCGCTTTATGCTCGATTGGATTTATTGGCTGCTTCGATTGCGGCCGACATGGTTCCGATCACCGGAGA
>JACCDS010254751.1_pt1 | contig 34098 bp, 20 predicted proteins | sample 7446441 | NCBI WGS metagenome assembly JACCDS01 (sample SAMN15323445, study PRJNA562643) | freshwater metagenome | isolation source: river surface water | place: USA:Blue River Watershed | collected 2017-08-17
ATGAACAAGACATTGCTGTAAAATCGGGTTATTGGCCCTTATTTCACTACCATCCGTTAAAACCGAAAGGCGAAAGATTTGTGATTGACTCCAAAGAACCTACCATGAACTTAAGCGAATTTATGGATCATGAAAATAGATTTAAGGTAATTAAAGCCAAAGACCCCGTTTTGGCAGAAAGATTTATGGAACAATCGGAAGTGGCTAAAACCGAACGATGGAGCCGCTTGCAAACACTCAAAGGCCTGTAACCATTGCTATACTGTGAAAAACAAAAAAAGGGAATCGAGCAATAAGCAAGATTCCCTTTTTAGTGGAGCGCATTTGGCAACCACAACTCATCTATAAGGCTTTAATATAGTCGTGTTTAAATAAATTGGCTATTCAAGTTGGCTACACATTTCCATCCAACACCACGTTTAGAAATGTTTTGAAAAAATTGGGGAACAAAATGCAACCCAAAAATCGTCAAACATTTTTCACGCTGAAACGGGTGGAAGAAAAATCATCCCTTACCCTTCTATGCCAAATTTTTGCAAAACAGAAGTGCTTACACCCGTAGTGCTATAACCTCCATCGTGGAACAAATTTTGCATGGTCACCATTCGGGTCAAATCTGAAAACAGGGTGATACAATAATTGGCACAGTCTTCGGCGCTAGCATTACCTAATGGGGCAATGGTATCTGCATAATCAAAAAAGTCGCCAAAACCTTTAATGCCATTTCCGGCAGTGGTTTTGGTTGGCGATTGCGATACAGTATTGATACGCACTTTCTTCTGCACACCATAATGGTAGCCAAAACTACGGGCAATACTTTCAAGCATCGCTTTAATATCGGCCATATCGGTATAAAACGGATACGTACGTTGTGCCGCCATATAAGTAAGGGCTACTACACTTCCCCAATCGTTGATAGCATCTAATTTATGTGCTACAGCAAGCATTTTATGAAATGAAAGCGCAGACACATCAATTCCTTTTTGATAATATTCGTAGTTTAACTCGGTGTAAGGCACTTTTTTACGGATATTAATACTCATACCAATAGAGTGCAACACGAAATCAATTTTACCACCTAATATTTCTTGCGATTGGGTAAACAAATTGGTTAAGTCTTCTACACTTGTGGCATCGGCGGGAATGATGCTAGAACCGGTAGCTTCGGCCAATTTATTTATTTCGCCCATGCGCATAGCAATTGGTGCGTTGGTTAATACAAAAGTTGCACCTTCTTCGTGGGCTTTTTCGGCCACTTTCCAGGCAATTGAATTTTCGTCTAAAGCACCCGAAATTATGCCTCTTTTTCCTTTCAATAGGTTGTATGCCATAGCAAATATTGTTTGGTAGTAAAATTTTAGGCGGTAAAAATAGAGAATCTTGCGCAAACGAGGCCAAATAGGTTTCGGCCGTTAGCCATCACAATAAGCAGTTAGCGAGGAATTAGCTACCCAATTACCCAATCCCCGTTTAATGCTCGAGCATTTCTTTTGCATTGGCCAATGCCGCTGCACTTGGTTGCTCGCCGCCAAGCATTTGGGCAATTGCTCGTATGCGTTCGGCAGGTTGCAGCAATTTAATATTGGTTTGTACCGTGTTGTTTTTGTCGGTTTTATACACAAAGTAGTGGGCATCGGCCTTACCTGCCATTTGTGGTTGGTGGGTAATGCAAATAATTTGCCTATTGGTAGCTAACTGCTTCATAATGGAGCCCACTTGTTTGGCAGCTTCGCCACTAATGCCGGTATCTATTTCGTCGAAAATAAGTGTGGGCATATCTATATAAGCAGCTACCAACGATTTGATACACAACATCAATCTACTTAATTCGCCGCCGCTTGCCACTTTTCTTATTGGTTCAAAGCGATTGCTTTTATTGGCATCAAACAACAATTCAATATGGTCGGCACCCCATTCGTTTAATTCGGCAGCAGCAATAGACACTTGTAGTCGTGCATTCGGCATTCCTACTTTGGCAAGCAAGGCATTCACCTGCTTTTCTAAAGGCGCTGCTTGTTTGCTACGCAATGCCGACAGTTGCTTGGCTAGCCCCACAGCAGTAGCTTGATGGCTATTCACCAATTGGGTTTGTGCGGCTATTGTATCGTCTATATGCAACACCGCCTGTAATTTTTCTTCCAACTGTGCTTGTAAAGCCAACAATTCCGTTGTGGTATTGACGCCATGTTTTTTAAGCAATTTGTAACCCAATGCCAGTTTTTCGTTGAGCAAATCAATGCGCTTGGCATCGTATTGAATATCATCGCTCATGCGCTCGGCTTCGTAGGCAATATCTTGTAGTTCTATTTGAGCAGATTGCAATCGCTGTACAAGTGAGGGAATTTCAGGGTGTAACGTGGCAAAATGTTGCAACTGTTGGCTAAGCTGCTTCAGCAATACCGTTACCGGCATATCGCTTTCTTTGATATCGTAATACACTTTTGCTAGAGCCGTTTTAATGCCCTCGCTATTGCTGAGCAACTTGATTTCGTTTTCCGCATCTTCCAATTCGTTGGGTTGTAAATGCAAGTCGGCTAGCTCGTTATACAAAAACTGATGATAATCCAATTCTTTTGCAAAATCGGCTTTTTGTTGGGTCAACTGCTGTAAGGTATGTTTAGCTGTTATCCACTGCTTGTAGCTGTGCAGGTATTCCGTTAATACAGTTTCATTTTGTGCCAAAGCGTCTATTACTTCGCGCTGAAAGCGTGCTTCACCAATTTCTAGTGTATCAAATTGTTGGTGCAAATCCACTAATAAGCTAGCCAATGCTTTTAGCTGTTGTAAAGTAACGGGAGTATCATTGATAAATGATCGGCTTTTGCCACTTGTGGCTATTTCGCGTCTCACCACCAAAAGGCCGTCGTTATCAAGTTCATGTTGGTGTAAAAATTGTTGTACCAAGGTTTTGTGTGCCACATCAAAATAGCCTTCTATGCAGCACTTTTTGTCTTGCTTTCGCAAAACATTGGTATCGGCACGTTCGCCCAAAATGAGGTTAAGCGCACCCATCAAAATACTTTTTCCGGCTCCTGTTTCGCCGGTAATAATATTGAGTTTGGCCGAAAAGTCGATGTCTATTTCATCAATAATGGCGTAGTTCTGTATGTGTAGCTTTTGAAGCATTGCAAAAAACAATTTGGTGAAAAGGCCAACGAAACCACAATAGGTCTATTGACCCTGCAAGTTAGTATTTGCAACTTATTACCCACTACAAGTAATTAAAAATACTTGTTACAAAAATCTTTTACAGATATTTGCAGCCATTCATTACCTCATTCTGATTAATACATTATGATAAAAAGAACTGCTGCAATTACTGCGATAGGTGGTTATGCCCCAGAAACCAAAATTACCAATGCCGATTTAGAGAAGATGGTTGACACCAACGATGAATGGATTAAAACCCGTACCGGTATTAGCGAACGACGCATTTTAAAAGAGCCCGGTAAAGCCACAAGCGATCTTGCTGTGCCCGCAATACAAGAAATATTGACCAAAAAAAATATTGATCCTACAACTATCGACTGTATTATTTGCGCTACTATTACTCCCGATATGGTATTTCCCGCCACTGCCAATATCATTGCCGATAAGGTAGGTGCTGTAAATGCTTTTGGATTTGATTTAAGTGCTGCTTGTAGTGGTTTTTTATATGGACTTACCACTGCTGCTGCGTTTATTGAAAGTGGCCGCTACAAAAGAATTATTGTAGTGGGTGCCGATAAAATGAGCTCTATTGTGGATTATACCGACCGCAACACCTGCATTTTGTTTGGCGATGGCGCCGGTGCTGCCCTTTTAGAGGCAAATGAAGAAGGTTATGGCATACTAGACAGTATTTTAAAAAGCGATGGTAGCGGTAAAGATTTTTTACACATGAAAGCAGGTGGTTCTTTAAAACCGGCTAGTGTAGAAACCGTACTTGCACGCGAACATTTTGCTTTTCAGGAAGGAAAAACCGTTTTTAAATTTGCCGTTAAGGGGATGGCCGATGTAAGTGCCGAACTGTTGGAACGCAACCAACTTACAGGCGACGATATTGCATGGCTTGTGCCACACCAAGCCAACTTACGCATCATTGATGCCACAGCCAATAGAATTGGTATAGCTAAAGAAAAGGTAATGATTAACATTGAAAGATATGGCAATACTACTGCGGCAACCATTCCTTTGTGTTTGTGGGAATGGCAAGACAAAATTAAAAAAGGCGATAACATAGTGCTAGCGGCTTTTGGCGGCGGCTTTACTTGGGGTGCCACTATTATTAAATGGGGCTTCTAATACCACCTTTTACAATCTTTTTTTACAAAAACGGCTTACCTCGCTAAAATGGGTAAGCCGTTTTTGTATGCGCAAATCAATAAGAAAGACCCTGTGGTCAACCTTTTTTAGCGTCAGCCAACTCGGCTGAACGTTTTTGTGGTATCGTTTTGCTTCCGCCAACTCCGCTGAAACTTTTTTGTCTCTTTTTAGCATCAGCTAACTCCGCTGGCTATTTTGTACGCCTTATTAATAGTTTCCAATAACTGATATACCCAAGATGCAAGTGGCTTGAAGTTCAAACATAATGTAGGCAACCCAAAAAACAACATTGAATCAGTTACAATTCCGTTTGGCATAATTAGACGCGGTGGGCACATTATGGCTGAGAAATCCGTACTAAAAAAACAACAAGCATAAAAATATAGCCGCAATTACACATATCAAATCAACCAACAACATAGTAGATAGTGTATAACGGGTATTTTTTACTTTAATACTACCAAAATATACCGCAATAACATAAAAAGTAGTTTCGGCAGCACACTGAAACACGCAGGCCAAACGCCCCGTTAACGAATCTACCCCATAGGTTTTCATAGAGTCTATCATAAAACCTCTTGAACCGGATGCATTAAAAGGCCGTAAAATGGCAATGGGCAATGCATCTACAATTTGCTTATCAATACCGAGCATTAAAAAACCTTTGGCCAAAACGCCCGAAATAATTTCAAATACACCACTGTTTCTAAACAAGGAAATGGCAACCAACATCCCCAAGATATAAGGAAAAACCGTTTGACCCGTTTTTAGTCCCGAAGCGGCTCCTTCAATAAAAGAAGTAAACACATTTTTCCCTGCGGCATCAAACATTTTCTCCTTCGAAAAAGCGTAAGCCAATATAGAAAAGATAATAACGAGCAACAATACATTGGAAATATTATTGGTAAAATGGTTTTTTTGAATCAAATCCAATCGGGTAATATAAAGCAACAGCCCGGTAATAGTACCTACCACTACACCAATGCTGAGTAATAAAGCGGTGCTTTTAAAATTGATGCGTTGCCGAATGCCCACAATGACTAAAGCCGCAATGGTACCAATAAAAGAAGTGATAATGCAGGGAAGCATTACATCGGCGGGGTTTTGCGCATTTTGTGCTGCTCTGTAACCAATAATGGAGGTGGGAATGAGGGTAAGCCCGGCAGCATGCAAACACATAAACATAATTTGCGAATTACTAGCCGAATCTTTTTCCTTATTCAATTCTTGTAAACTTTCCATTGCTTTAAGCCCAAAAGGAGTGGCCGCCGAATCGAGCCCCAAAAAATTAGCCGCAAAATTGAGCATCATGTACGAGATAGAGGGATGGTTGGCAGGCACTTCGGGAAATACCTTAACAAACACGGGACTCAAAAAGCGGGCTATTTTTTCCGATGCCCCGGAGTCTATAAGTAGTTGCAGTATACCGCAAAAGAAAGACAAATAAGCTACTAATGGCAGCACCAAATCGAAAATGGTGTTTTTACAAGTGGGCAAAATGCCATCGGTAGCTTGCTTGCCCACCGCTATTTTCACCACTTGGTTATCCAAAATATACAATGTGTCTTTACTGCTTGTGGCATAACGATGGTCTTTGGCTTTTTGCAAAGTATCTTGCAAATACAACGGCAGTTGTTGTAAATACATCTCTTTTTTAATGATTGGATCGTCTTTTTTGCCATTCACCACATAATCAATGGTATAGTTGCTGCCCAATGCCAACAAGGCCAATATGTACGCTACCGATAGTAATATAATGGTTAGCCAAAATCTGCTAAGTGCCATAGTGGAGTATTTTGTACGGCAATATATTTGAAAGTTGCGGAATATGCTTATTTGGGGGCAATTTGTTTTCGCAACTAGCTATTTGAACACGTTTGTAGTGCTTTTGGGATGGGAATTGTGCGTCGCAACAAGGACGACGGGCAAAAAAAGAGGGAATGGAACGCAAGCTTTGGTTCATTGTTGGGGCATCGGTCCCGCTTTTTGCTGCTACTCCTCGCCGCCACCTTTCAGGTTGTCGGCTGTGGGGTATCCGCGTCAATCGGGCGTAATTGACCGAGGGCCATGCAGCAATGTGTAGCTTGTATTGTTTTTGGTAGATGCTGAGCCTTGCCTACGCTTGCAGTTCAATAGTAGTACTTGCCTTGAACGGTGCCAACGCCGCAGTTGCTTCATAGTAGTACTAGCCTATGGCCCATCATAAAAAAAGAGGTTACCATGTAACCTCTCGTGCTAGTTTTTATTATTGGTGATTTAGTTTGTAGTAAGCCTTTTATTTCAATGCTTTGGGCTTTACAATAGTAAACACTCTAGATATGTTAAAGCCAAAATGAATATCGCCTTTGCCCCACTGACCAGTTGTTTCGGTAATAAAGGTACGTTCTGTCATACCGGTACTGTTGGTAAAATGCAGTTGAAATACGTGTCCGCCGGTTTCTATATCAAAGCCTACTGCCAAGGAATTGTAGTAACCACTTAGTTTGGTAAATTGGTTGTAATATTCCAAGGTCAAGTTTACGCGCTTACTCAATCGCTGACGCATACCAATGCCTAACGACCATAAATCGTTTGGATCTTTTGCCAGAGGTACAATATTGTAGTGCACCATTGTAGGCATTAATTGCAGCGAAAAATAATCGTTGAATTTGCGCGCCACAATTAATTGATGGGCATAAAAGAGCCTATCGGAAAAATTGGTTTTTAGGGTAGGATCTTCGTTTTTCAAGGTTTTTAGCATACCCGAAGCCACGTACGATAACGAAACGGGCATGTTTACCTTACCGGTACTTTGACGTAAAATGCGGTATTTGACAAAAGCATCGTATTGTTTTTCAAAGGTACTGCGTCCAATACCCACCATGAGTCTGCTATTAACGCCGTAATCGAGCCCCATGCGCATAGTGGCATTATCAAGCCCAAACAAATTGTAAGCACCCGAATTCAGGTAGCCGAAGCGGTGATTGATTTTTAAATCCAAAATACCACTACCTACATTTTCGATAGAGTGTCCATTAACAAGACGAGTGGTTTTGAACGTAGCAGTCGTAATATCGGTGGTTTCTTGAAGGGCTTTTTTATCTTGTTCGTCTTGCTGTTTAAACAAATCTATTTCTTGAGCAGCTAATGGCGTAGTACATGCTGCGAAAAATGCTACCGCAACAAAGGCTTTTTGAATAAAAGTAGTTTGCATGTGCAAAGGAAAATTTTGGTTGAATTAATCGTATTTACAAGTGAGAGTTACAGCGGCATCGGCGGCTATTTTATCGCCAATATATAAACCGGCAATGCCGTACTCTTTCAGTTTTACTTTAAAGTTGGCATTAAGAATTACTTTTCCATCGGCCACGGTTAGTGTTCCCGGAATGGTTACTTTTTTGGTAACTCCATGAATGTTTAATTCACCCTCGGCAGTTACATTGTGTGTTCCATCTTTGGAAAAGTTAATGGCGGCTGCCTCTTTAATATAACCCTTGAAATCGGCTTTTGGAAACTTGGTACTTTCCATATAGTTTTCGTTAAAGTGGTCTTCCATCAATTGATTGGCAAACTTGAAACTTTTTATCAGCATGCTAAACACTACCTGTCCGGTTTTATCCACCATTTTGCTGTTTACTTGATTGTTTTTGGCCGCAATTGCTTCTAAACCGCCGGCAGCATCAAACTTTATCTGAGCCGACTTAGTGGCATATACTTTTTGAGCTTGTAAAGTGGTACAGCCAATTAACCAAGCGGCTATACTAAGTATGGTATTTTTCATAATAGTGCATTAAGAAGGGGTTATTTATTCGGGCATACCTTTATTGATCCAAGATTGTATTTTGTTCAAACTGCAATCGGATAGTTTTGGAGCTCCTTGCGGCATATTGGATGCCAAACCATTTTGTAATACCGAATTCAAGAGTTTGTTGTTAAAGTTAGCATTTTTGGTTTCAGCGTAGGTGTCTAGTATAATGCCCCCGCTAGGATTATTGGCACTATGGCACGAGGTACAATTGGTAGCCATCAACGGTGCTATATCTTTTGTGTAAGTGGTGGTTAGCGTATCGCAGTTATTGGTTGGATACACCAATTCTTTTTTGTCGTAATAGCAACTTGTTAGTACAGAAGCTATCAAACAAGAGAATATAACTTTTTTCATTGAAATGTAATTGATTAAAGTGTCTGTATAAATAGGTTATTGCGTAAGGCAAGTGGCCAATAGTTGTTCAAAGTAAACCAAAAGCTTCGTTCCAATTTTCCATTGTATAGTTACGCAAAAAATGGATAGTGGGTTGCTGTTGCACATAAAAAAGTTTATTGGGGCATTCCATTGGCAATCCATTGGTTGATGAGTTGTAGATCACAATTACTCAACTTGCCGGCGGGCGGCATGTTTTTACTACCACCTGCTGTATAGTTAATGGCATTTAAAAGTACGGTTTGGCTACCCGATGCCAAGGCAAAAGCAGTGTTGTAATTGTGTAATTGTATTCCCCCCGAAGCCAAATTGGCATTGTGACAACCTACACAATTAGCCGCAAAAATGTTAGCAACGCCCAACGAGTAGGTATTGTTGTTCGTATTGCAGTTGTTGGTTGTGTATAATGTGTTTTTTGCACCTTCATTAATCCATTTGGCAATTAAGGCAATTTGTGCCGACGATAATTTTGCACTACGCTTTGGAGGCATTTCTCCGGAGGTAATAATTGTGTAGTATTCGCTTTCGTTTAAATTTTTACTGCGTATACCTTTTCGTATATTAAAGTAGTCGGTGGTTACCACCCCTTCTTTGGCACTTGCTGCACTGTGGCAGCCCGAACTGCCGCAGTAGGATTGATACAGTGGCAATATTTGAGTTTGAAACGATACAGAATCGGTACTGCTTAATATTACCACTTCGCTAGAAGTGCCAGGCTCTACCATTTCGTGTTTGCAGGCGGTAAATGCCGCAGCTATTATGATTAATAAAACTATTGGTAACCGCATGAGCTTTTTGAAATGTTTGTTTTGAGCATTTAGTAACATATTGGATACGGCAATGTACATTAATGCTGCTTTGCTTAAGAAGATTTGTCATCAAAATGTCACAAAAAGCAATTACTGTACTAAGCAGATGCAGCATTATTGTGAAAAATAGGCAATACTACCACCAACCCAATGACTATCTTGATTGAATCCAACACCAATCATTTCTCCTTTTGTGAGGCGCGCAAGGTTACCTGCTGCAATAGGCCTTGGCGAGTCCGGGGGCCAAAAATAAAATAATCGCACTTCTGCTTTTGACGGTACTCCGTCGGGCGATGGAATGCAAGGGGCATAGGTTACCTTCTTTTGCAAAATCCAATGTTCGGGATGATTAATTTGGGTTAGGTGTTGTGGCGTTACGTGCATTACAACGCCTTGTCCTCCAAATGAAAAAAGTGGTTTTAAAACAAAATTTTCCAAATTTTCGGGTATTTCTGTAAGTTCATTTACAAAAAAAGCCTCCGGCACATTGTTGTGCTTGATGTATGGAAGTAAATATTTGCTGATTCGATAAAACCAATTGGGGTGAACCACCCACGATACTTCTAGCGGTTTGAATAAAATACGTGCAAGCGATTGAATATCAGTAGTTTGTTGCGCTAATTCATCAAAAACAATCCTGTTGTATATTCGTTTAATACGTATTTTTTTGCCGTTTTTAAAATAAAAAAGCTGATGATTTTCTTCTAGTAACTCAGTAATACACACAATTGAAATGCCTACATATTGCTGCGTACAATAAAAGTCAATCTTTGTTTTTTGTTTGTTTGGAAACAGCTCTAATAGTACCACCGATTCGGGTTGTTCATCTCCCAAGATCAATTTTCTGAAGGTTTGTAAATAAGTATCCTTGTTAAAATGGTTTAAATATGGACTCAGTACTTGGGGAAGTTGGTAGCTATGCCGCATCGCTTCATCCATCAATACTTGAAAAGCAAATAACGAAGGAAATCCTTGCATTTCTACCAACTGCGGCGTTGTTTCGCCTGTTGGTGAATAACAAATACCAAAATCGAAGCACAAAAATTCAGGATGGTCGCTTTGATTGGGTACGACAAATTGGGCAGGCAACGCCGGTTGAGATAGCTGATTAAAATTGGGATGTACAAGCATGTCAATAATATGTTCGCAAGTAGCTAATGCCGTATTAACGAACGTATTACTAATAAAAACGGGTGTTTCGGCCAATCTGAAATGAATGGCATTCGGGTATTGTTGTTGAAAATAAGCGCAGTACTGCTGATAGGCGGCATCGGTGAACTGTTTGTTAAATGCATTTCTTACTTCAGCAATCATATGGGTAGCACAATAGCATTGAAAAAATTAACTTAGGTATTTACCAACAATAGGCACCCTGCGACCAACACCAAATGCTTTAGGCGACACACGAATAATTGGGCAAAATTGATTCCGTTTGTACTCGTTGTTGTTCACCATTTTTAGGGTTCTATCCACCAATGCCGTATCAAAACCTTGTGCTTTGATGGCATTTGGACTCAGCCTTTTCTCAATATATTGATACAAAATTTTATCCAATACTGCATAATCAGGCAAGCTATCGCTGTCTTTTTGATTAGGTCTTAGTTCGGCACTAGGTGCTTTGGTTAAAATGTTTTCCGGAATAATTGTTTTTTCTCTGTTGATGTGTTGAGCTAATGCGTATACCTGTAATTTATAACAGTCGCCCAAAACGCCCAATCCGCCGGCCATATCGCCATACAGGGTTCCGTACCCGGTCGACAATTCGCTTTTATTACTCGTATTCAGTAGAATGTAACCAAATTTATTGGCAATAGCCATTAACAAATTTCCCCTTGTACGGCTTTGCATGTTTTCTTCGGCCAATCCAAAAGGCAAGTTGTTGAAAATAGGGTCTAGTGTTTGTAAAAAGCTGTGGTATACGGTATCTATCCGTACTATATCGTAAGGATTACCCAAATTGGTACTTAATGCAACGGCATCTTGCACAGAATGCTCGGTTGAGTAGGGTGATGGCATCAGGATGGCACGCACATTTTCTGCCCCTAATGCTTCGCATGCCAATGCTAGTACTACAGCACTGTCTATACCACCGGATGAGCCAATAATGGCTTTTTTGAATCCCATTTTGGTAAAATAATCCTGAATACCCATGATTAATGCAGCGTGTATTTGGGCTATATTCAAATGTTCGTTGAGTACAGGCCAATTGTGCAAGGGTGTTGCCACTAATGGGGGAATTGTGGAATGGGTCTCGTTGCCAATAGTGCCGTTGCTGTGCACTTCAAAGCCTTCTAATGCTTCTTGAAACATGGGAAGGGCTTTGTGTAAACGTCCATATTTGTCGAATATTAAAGAACCCCCATCAAACACAATTTCGGTTTGACTGCCAACTGCATTACAGTACACTAACGGTATACCATACTTTTGCACGTTGGCAAGTGCCACGTTATGTCGGTCTTCGCAATGCGTATAATCGAATGGGGATGCCGATAAATTAATCATGATATCGGGCTGTTGTTTGGCTAGTTCGTCCATTGGACAAACCCGATACAACGGATTGTTGCCCAAGTTCCAAATATCCTCGCAAATGGTAATAGCCAACTTTTTACCCTTGAACGCAACAATGTTCCACTCGTAAGCGGGTTCAAAATATCGATATTCATCAAATACGTCGTAGGTTGGTAGCAGGGTTTTGTGTATTTCAGCTACTATAGATTGGTTGTATAATAAAAAGGCGGCATTAAATAAATCTTTCCCTTTTGGATTGGGATTGCGTGCCGGAGATCCAATCAAAACACCAATGGTATCTGCATGCATTTTAATGGTGTCAATGGCAGTATAGCATTGGTCTACAAAATCGGAAAACTCTACAAAATCCCTGGCCGGATAGCCACACACGCTCATTTCACTAAAAACAATTAAATCGCCTCCCTGCTGTTTAGCGGTTTCAATAGCTGCAATTATTTTAGCCGTATTGCTTTCAAAATTGCCAATATGATAGTTTTGCTGTGCCAGAAAAATTTTCATTGATCAAAGGTAAGAAAGATGTAGCAGCAACTACCAAGTTGACAAAATGACATAGCACCCTAATGCTTTGTTGAATATTTTTTCAATTTCTTTAAACAAAATTACACTAACGTGGTTATAATATCCTACGTAGTTTTGCAAATAGGCTAGGTTGTAAGGTTGGTACAATTATTGGCCTAGTTACAAATTATGTATTGTATTACTAATTTTCTGTCGCTCCTTATCAAATGCAAGGCCACTTGGTAAACAAACTTTTTACGCAGTGCCGGGCAGTTAGTAATAGTAACACCATTTACGGTTATTTGACATCCAAATAACTTTAATTTAAAAATCAAATTTGTTTGCAGCCTTAGCTGTGAATACGCACGTACATGAAAAAAGTAGCGGTATTTAGAAAAGAACATTTCAATGCGGCACATCGTCTGCACAATCCATCGCTTTCAGATGCCGAAAATGCAGCTCTTTTTGGAAAATGCAATCATGTAAATTACCATGGGCACAATTATGAACTCATTGTACAAGTAATAGGTGAACCAAGCCCAATTAGCGGCTATGTTATAGATATGAAGATATTGAGCGACTTAATTAAAACGCAAGTCCTCGACAAATTCGATCATCGCAATTTAAACCTCGATACCGCAGAATTTGCCAACCTCAATCCTACGGCCGAAAATATTGCTATAGTAATTTATGACTTGCTGCGCCCACATTTAAACACAGATTTAGATCTTAAAATAAGACTGTATGAAACAGAACGAAACTTTGTCGAATATCCGGTTGAATGCCGATAATAAAATAGATTTGAGCGATTTGTTGATAGAAGAAATGGGTGATAACCACATAAGTACATCCGCAGATACGCCTATGGTACCAGGCGCTTTCGATAAAACCGATGCCGAAAAAATTGCCATTATTGAACAGCATTTCAAAGGCATTATGGAAACACTTGGCTTAGACCTTTCCGATGATAGCCTGCAAGGCACCCCACGCCGGGTAGCTAAAATGTACGTGCAGGAAATATTCAACGGATTGAACCCTGCCAACATGCCCAAAGTGGCCTTGTTCGATAACAAGTACAAATACAACGAAATGCTTGTAGAAAAAAACATCAGTTTCTACAGCAATTGCGAGCACCATTTTGTACCAATTATGGGCAAAGCGCACGTAGCATACATTAGTAGTGGTAAAGTAATTGGGCTCAGCAAACTCAATCGATTGGTAGATTATTTTGCCAAGCGGCCTCAGGTGCAAGAACGCTTGACCGTACAAATTGCCCGTGAATTACAAAAAATTTTAGGTACCGACGATGTGGCAATTGTAATAGATGCCAAACACTTGTGTGTAAGCAGCCGTGGTGTTAAAGACGATACAAGCAGTACAGTAACCGCTTTTTATGGCGGTCAGTTCAATAACGAACAGAGAAAAGCCGAGTTTTTGCGTTACTTAGAACTCAATACAACGTTCTAATTCTCTCGTACATATTTATAGAAACATATATTAGCCGCAATAAATTATTGCGGCTTTTTTATTAATACGGCTACACGGTAGCCTATTATAGAAATGTATGAGCCAAGGGCTAGTGCTACTATTAGGCGCTATTGGCGTTGGCACCATTCATCTTTTTTTAATCCTATTGGGCTGCTTGCAACTGTGTATTCTGTGCTATACTAGTATTGTATTGTGCAACAATACTTACTTTTGCCCCTCAAAATAGGAATTATGAGCCAAAAAGCCTTTATTTTTCCCGGTCAGGGTTCGCAGTTTACCGGTATGGGAAAAACTTTGTACGAAGCACATCCTACTGCCAAGCAACTGTTTGAACAAGCAAACGACATATTGGGTTTTCGTATCAGCGACGTAATGTTTAGTGGCACCGACGAACAACTCAAGCAAACCGATGTAACGCAACCTGCTGTGTTTTTACATGCCGTTATTGCTTACCAAACCTTGTCTACCGAAACGCCTAATATGGTAGCGGGTCACTCATTAGGTGAATTTTCGGCACTTGTTGCCAATAAAACACTTCTTTTTGAAGATGCCTTACGGCTAGTAAGTATTCGGGCAAAAGCCATGCAAAAGGCTTGCGAAACAACACCTTCCACTATGGCGGCGGTTTTGGCACTTGCCGACGAAACCGTAGAAGAGATTTGTACCGATATTCAGCAAACTACCGGCGAAGTGGTAGTAGCTGCTAACTACAACTGTCCGGGACAATTGGTTATCAGTGGAAGCATTAAAGGCATTGAAATAGCCTGCGAAAAAATGAAAGCAGCCGGTGCCAAACGTGCTTTGGTATTGCCGGTGGGCGGCGCTTTTCACAGTCCCTTAATGTTGCCGGCCAAAGAGGAATTGGCAGCAGCCATACAAGCTACCACGTTCCATACACCTATTTGCCCTGTGTATCAAAATGTGGTTGCGCAAGCCGTTAGTAATCCGGAGCAGATTAAACAAAACCTGATTGATCAACTGACCGGAGCGGTACGTTGGACACAAAGCGTTCAAGCCATGCAAGCCGATGGCGCAACACATTTTACTGAATTTGGTCCCGGAAAAGTATTACAAGGATTGGTACAGAAAATATTTAAAGAGGCTGTTGTTGCCGGTATCAATTAAGTTGCAACCCCAAAAAACATGTTCTAAAGCAATGTTCCACACCGGGGCATTGCTTTTTTATTTCTCATGCGTATACCATCTTCTGCAAGGAAAAACAACTCCCTTTATCACACCTGATGCAATGAGGGGCTGTGAACAGCTGAAGCTAATGGAGCAGTGGTTCCGGCCGGTTGGCGGTAGTCCTCACCACCAATCGCCCGTTGGTTGTTGGTGGCTGTGGGCTACACTGCCACCGTCGCGGCAGCCCATCATCAGCATACCACTAAGGAACAATAATTACTGTATTAAGGAGCCAACGAAATGCGCACTTGAAAACCTGCTCTTGTATTGATTGTTGGGGCCGATGTGGAAATATACGGCGTTGCTCGTCGTTGATCAAAATACAGTTTTAAGTTTACCCTACTACTAAGCACGTAATCAATAGAAGGTTGAATGGTAATTACTTTTTGTCCACCGGTGCCATATGCATTTTCTTGATCCAAACGGCTATTGGTAGTAGCATCGTTGCGCATCGATATATCAAATTTAATGCTTAAGTCGTTATTGAGTTTTTTGGCATCGGTAAATGGAATTTTAAAAGGCAAACGCAAGCCCTTTTTGCGATAGCCAAATCCAAAAGTCCACTCCGTGCTATTGGTTTGACTAAGTTGGTAGTCGACTAAACTTAAACTCAATTGCCTGCTTTTTTTGTACTCAAACTTTATATTCACTTGTTTGGTAGTTTGAATATCTATACCCAAAAGAGGGCTAAAACTTTCTTGCATTGTTAAGTTGGGTAATAGGAAAAAGGGCACATAATTACCGCTTACGGTATCTAAAAAACTGGGAGAACCCAATCGCAATGGATCGTAATAATTGAGTGCGCTTGTAAAACTATTCATACTCAACGTACCTGAATAGCTATGCGATAAAGCGATATTGGAAAAAACGCGTTGCAAAGCCGGTATTTTAGTCAGTCCGGTATACGTAATTCGCCAATTGGGCTTGGGTATTATTCCACTTAATGGATTGCTACGAACGTTTTTATTGCTTTGCTTAATCAATGCAATGGTATTGGGATCTTTACCTGTATAAGCTGCAATAAATGCGGGTATCAACACATCTTGGCTATACCTTCCATACCCTTTTGCATATCCATCGGCCGTATATCGTTCATTAGCAGCCAATTGTTGCCAATAGGGATTGGTTTGCGCTGTTCGGTTCGAAAGTACCATCCGATTATTTTCAAACTCTTTAAAGGTTGCAGATACCACATTGGGATTTTCGGATTTAAATAAAGTGGCAAACGAAATATAACTTACGCTAAATCCACCGGCTGCATATGGACTCAAATGCTGCTGACGGCTGCCATTGTTGAGGGTGTCTTTGTACAGTTGGGTGTATTCCTTACTAAAGCTTTTATCGAACGAAATATCAATCATCAGCTCCTTGATAGGTTCTATTTGGGCGGTAATCGTAAACTTTTGTGTAAACGTTTGCCGAAAATAGGAATTGAAGGTGCTATCGCGCGTAATCAATCCTTGTGCACCTTTTGCATTTAACCAAGCGGTATCCGGCTGCCGACCAAACACGTAGGCTAACCCCGGTTGACGGCTTTTGAAGTTTTGCCCCAACATTTGTGTACTATCCATATATCCGGGAATGCGGCTGCTAAAGTTTTCGGAGTAATTGGCCGACACCCGTTTTAAAACGGTTACTACTTTTCCGGCCAATAAGGCGGCACTACCCAACTCAAGAGGTTGGTTGCGTTTTTGCAAACGTTCGGCCATACGGGCATCTCTTTTTTCTTCCCTCCATTTCCGTAAGGCCAATTTTCGGTCTTTACCTGTTAATTGTTTGCCCGTTTTTGGATCGGTGAGTACTTCTGCTTTTGTACGGATTACGATGCCTTTGATTACAGGAGTGCTTGTTAACCTATTACTTGGTTGTTTATTTTTGGTTTTGCTTCCCGACATGTTGTCAATATTGCGCAACCACTTGCTTTTGGAGTAAAGACGCGTAAAATCAAACTCCGCGTTAAGGTTGTTTTCCTGCGTGTTTTCTATGGTATTGCCTAACGATATAGCAAGGCGGCTTGCCGCAATCCAATTGTAGCCTGCACCATAACTGTAACGTGCCATTATCCAATCGGTTAATGGAAGCTTTGATAAAGGTATGTTGTAGTTTATTGATGCTTTTTGGGTATACTGCGTATTACGTCCTCCATTGAAAAAGTTTTTCCAAAGCGAATCTTTTTTCTCCTTGGTATCAATTGCACCATTGGGCTCATCCACACGTGCATTATTGGTGGCTGTAAAATCAAGATTTACGCTGCGGGTAATATCCCAACGCATATTGTAAAATCTATCAAATGTAAAATATTTATCAAATGTTGTGTCTACACGTTGTACTTTGGTAACCGTTAAATCGGTATTGACAATGCGAGGTACATATTGGCCAAATTGTCGGTTAATATCTGACCGAAAACTAAGTAAAGATGGCTTTAAATTAAAATTCACGTCTTTTAGCAAGTTGAACCATTGACTGCGACTTTTGATTATTTTCTTAAAGGGTTCTACGTATTTTGATGCATTGTTATAGGTATATCCTACGCCTGCACGATACTTTTTTACCAAATTTTCGGCAATTAGCGGGCTACTTTGTGTTGTAATGGTGTAGGAATAACTGACATCAAAATTGCTAATACTCACAATAGAAGGTCGGCCTTTGGGCTGAACCCTTACATTGGTAAAATTGATGGTTTTGATGGTAGTTTGGTCGGTAGCTACAGCTTTGATGGAGTCTTTTTGGGCTTTACTTTTTGCACTACTCAGTTTATCGGCATATTTCACGTCTTTATCGTAGGGGTCGTATTCAGGCTTGCGTATTGTTTTATTGATGCTTGCATAAATAGGCACTTTCAAGCGAGCCTCTTTGGGTAATAATTTACCACCATCTATTGAAAGGGCGGCATCAAATTGGGTGAAATTGTCTCGAGCGCGTTCCCCTATTTTTTGTTCTATGGTTCCCCATCCTTGGGTGTACATGTTTCCCGAAACAGATAATTTTCCCAAATCGGCCAATTGTACATCAACCCTGCCTAATGCAGCATAAGCACCTGTTTCGTTGATATTGGATAAGCGGAGTTCATTTACCCATACTTCGGCATTCATAAAGGCATCGCTTGTAGGCATGGAATTTTCTACCCCAATTAAGATACCTTTTACTTCGCCAAGGTTGGGATTACCCATTACACTAACTGTTTTATTGCCCATTATTTCTCGATAAATTTGGGTAACAGTTGTTCTGCTACTATTCCTACGGAGCTTCAAGGCAATCAAATCTTGCAGGGTAAAGTCTAAATTGTTTTCAATAGGCCATACTTTTTCGGCATCGGCTTTTACGTATCTGCCGGCAGGGGTAACCTTTAATGGAATTTTTATTTCGTAATAGTTGTTTAAAAAGTCTTGTCCTAACCGCACAACCAAGTTAAGATCACCATCTTTTAATTTGAGGTCATTAGCCATGTTTTCCGCATGTGCAAACATGGATAGCTTTCCATACTGTCTAAAATCTAAATTCAATGTTTTAAACACAGCCCTAGCATCGCCCGATTTTAGGTTGCGCACTTGTATGCTCATTGCCTGCTCGTTTTGCAATAGGTTTACACCATTATTGCTGAGAATTTGTACCCGTTCTATGCCCGGAGGCACCAAATAATTGACAGGTGTACGGCTTCCATTTTCTTCTAAATTAACAGCCAATGTATTGAATGTGGTGATTGAATTAGTGATAGGCGTGTAAGCACCAATAGTATCTAAATTGTAAATAAATTGGCGCCAATTGTTGCGCACCAAATCCAACTTAGCAAAGCGCAATACCGTGCTGTCTTCGAAATCGGTAAGGTACATCCTTACAAACCGAATAGATTTGAAATCGGGAATTTGCCCTACTTTTTGAGTATAGTCTTTTAAGGGAACGCGCAGTAAAAACCAATTTTCCGAACCGGTTGTACCGTCGGCGTATTTTACGGTAACGGTTCTTCTGTCAGTTACGTATTTATCGGAGCCAACCGACATATTGGGGCGAATATTGATTTGGTATTCGTAGTATTCTTCTGTTTCGTTGAGGGTGTTATCTCTATTCAAATCTTCATTGTCCGGATACATGGTAGCAGCCGGTGCAAAGGCAGAACTACCGGAAGAAGTGGGCGAATTGCCTTGTGGATTGTTGAAGTTTTTGTACCTGCCCAAAATGCCCACACCTGATGCATCGAAAGAATTGTCGCGATACCATACATAATCGTCGTTAGAGGGGTCTTTTAAAGCACTTAAGTAAATGGGAGAGTTGGTACCAAAGTTATTGGCAAGTTCGTTCAAATAGGTTTTGCGTTTTCTTTGTTCTTCCTCATTGGTTAATCCATCAAATCCCACATCTTGGTAGGGTCTATCGGCTGCATTGTTGCTAAAAGCATTTGTAACTTGGATAGGATTAACAGGAGTTTTTCCCCAAATGTTGCTACTATCTACGGATGATGGTAACAAAGGGGTATTCATGCCATTTTCAAAAAAGCGCTTACCATCCTTTAAAATGTCTTCACTAATATTTCCGAAGTTCAAAAACAGCTTTCCTCCGGTGGCATTTTTATTGGCAATAAAAGGGTCTTGCACCCACATTTCCACAAACTCAAAGTTGTTGGTTTCAAAGTCGGTTTGGTCAATGGCTCGCATGAGCCCTCCCCATTTGGCCTTAGGATTTTTAAACTTGCCATTGGCATTAATTTGCAACGGACTGGTTTCAAAGTTATACGGACCTAAATCGGTAGGATAATAAGCCAAATCGAATGTAGTAGTTTGGTTATTGGTGATATTAGTAGTTTGTTGAGGAAACAACTCGTTAGTATATACCAACCTTACCCTAGGATCGCTAAGTTCTTTTACATTTCTGCGCAGCGGATTGGTGGTACTGTTTTTGTCTTGCATGTTGGGCTCAATATTGTACCACGCAAGTTTTGCTCTATTTTTTCCGTAGGCTAAATCATCGGTGAGGGTGGCTTCCGGAAAGCGCGAAGTGCCTTGTGGGGTACTTGCAAGTGTCCATGCAATCATGGGAAAGCGCAAATCCAAACTACTTCTAGCACTTTCAAAATCATCTACATAAATCAATCCATTTTCGCCGCTACCAATTTGAGGTGGATGCCCCGGCTTTAAATATGCCATTTCGCCATAGGCAGTAAGGGTACTCATGGTTTTGGTAGCATAAAAAGGCAGCTTATTTAGCAATCGAGTAATGCTTGGGAAATCATCTTTATACGTAAAGTCAGCTCCATACATGGTATTACGTATTGGATCTTCGCCAATGCCTACTTTGGTAAAAAATGGACGTTCATTTAATCGAACCATCGAACCTCCAATTGTAAGCTTTTTGCTAGCAATATAATCGGCTCGCAATGCAGAAAAACCCCGTTGTTGCATTCCAAATTGTGCATTGTTTTCAAAAGAAACGTTTACAGCAACCCCCGAATTGATAATGGCTTGATTGATGATTTTTACACTTCCTAAGTTGTAATCTATTAAGAAATCAACGCCTTCTGTCAGCAGTTGACCACCGGCATTCACTTTTACCGATCCTTGCGGAATATTAAAAGCACCCAAATAAATTTCGCTACCGGCACCGGTACCTTTTGCTTGGCCTTGCATGGTAAAGCGGTTAAGATTGGCATAGGTTTGGGCAATAGCTTTGATACTGTCGTATAGCTGACGATATACATATTTATCTTTTACAGCTTGCGGCATTCCTCTAAATGCTAGGGAATCTAAATCGCGGCCAAAGGGTTCTAATACGGGGAAAATGATTTTACCTTGTTGAGAGAGCACGGTATAGCCTTCTAAATAATCGAATACACCGTCGGGTTGTGGATCGTTTCGGTTGTTCAACCTATCTAAATTCAATACACTAATGAGTGGTTTCCCTTCCAAGGAAGGAGCCGATTCGGGCAAGTACCTATTCAAGCCTCCACTTGGCTGCTCGTACAAAACATTCAGCTTAAAATCTTCCTTGCTGACACTTGCCAAATCGAGCGAATACACATTTTTCATCATCAAACGCCAAATAGGCAAATTGGTACGCGCAGAGGTTGCTTTGAGCAATTTTAAAAAGAGCACCTTTTGTATGCCGGATTTTCCTTTAGTGGTATCTAAAGCTACATCCTGACTAAACTCTCCCACTTGGTACACCCTTCCGTTAGCGGTGTATTGGTAAGCTACTGCTAATACTTCGTCGGGTTGAAGTTGGCTATTGAGCGATACAAAACCAATTTGGGGATTGAAATAATATTCGTTGGCATTTAATTTTCGAGCAAAGGTTTTTTCAAAGTCGTTTACGGCGGTCAATCCTTTTCCCAATAAAAAATTGGTAACAGCCGAAGGGTCTCTATTGGCATTGAGGGGGGCATATAGCGAGTTGGCGCCATTAAAAGGATAATTACTAGAAGATAGCGATTGAATAGCGGCATTGGCAGGTTTGCTTTCACCCAAATCGGCAAGGCCTACAATGGTACGCGCATCGGTGGTAGTACCGGTTTTGTTGGTAATCCACACCTCAATACGCTGAATTTGCACTTGGCTATTTACTTGGGGTAAATTGCTCATGGCTTTGTTGTAATTGCTATTGAAGTATTGTGCTAGCAAAAAGTGTTTGTTTTCTTCGTATTCATCCAGCTTTTTTTGAAAATTTGTTGTAGCAGTACCGCCCTTCAATGTTTGGTTTTGCCTTTGGCTACGTTGGCTAGCAATTGCGCCGGTAACAAATAATTTTCCAAATTGCAATTGTGTTTTTAATCCAAATAAATTTTGTGCACTTGGCATCAGCGTTCCTTTCGATTGCCAAGCAATATTACCTGCCTCAATGCTTTTAATCATTTCATCATCCTTACCCTTATAATCGAACTTTAGTTGGTTGAGGTAATCGAAGTTGGCAAGTGTATTGTAGTTGATGGGGAGCTTCAGTTTATCGCCAATATTGGCTTGCACCTGCAAATTGGTGTTCATGTTAAAATCGAAGCCGCCATTGCTTCGCGCCCTTTCGGGCAAAGTAGGATTGAGCGTTTTTTGTCCTTGATAACCCGCCAATAAATCTACAGAACCTTGCGGACGAATATCGACTAACAAACTTTTAGGTACCAATTTGCGCAGGGTAGAATCTTTTTCTTTCAGTGTTTTTTTGGCGTTGCTTACTTTATCGGCCATACCGTTGGTCAATTGATTCACCATTTTGTCGGATGCGCCAAAAATGCGGTCGAATAGGCTATTGTAAACAGTTGTTTTAGGGCGTTCTACCGGTTTGTTGATGCTCACCAAAATATTGGCTCTTGCTTTAAAATATGCGGCTTCGCGTTTTTTGGCTTCGAGCAAATACATTTCCTTGAATGTAAGATAAGAGGGGTTTCGATAGCGACCGTTTCCAATTTTTTCGTTGATTTCGTATTGCTTGGTGATAGGGTTATAGGTAATTTCTTCTTTTACAAAGGCGGTATCCACCAAATCGAATGGATTTTTTTGTTTAACAGAAAATCTGTCGCCTCTACGGTCGATGAGTGGAAAGCGCAAGGTATCGGCCTTACGCACTACAAATGGTGAATTTTGTAAAGATTGTGCAAAGGAGTGGCGTACGCTTAGTAGACTAACCAAAGCGGCTGCAAAACAAAAAGGGAATTTTTTAGCAAAAATCAAAACTGGTTACCTTAGTTACGTATAAATGTGCGATACTATAAATTTTTTAGTGCTTGTTTAATCATGAGTTCTAATGAAATGTCGGGCTGCGTAGCTATTACTTTTTTCACTGCATTTTCGGCCATTGGTTTGGCAATTCCTAATGCAATGAGCGCTGTAACAGCATCGGCATCGATGGTATGTGTAACAAGGTTGGCTAGTGGATTGTCTAAGGCTTGTTTACTAAGTTTGTCTTTTAGTTCTACTATCAATCGTTCGGCACTTTTTCTTCCAATGCCTTTGATACTTTCCAACTGCTTAGCGTTGCCTTGTACGATTGCTTTTGCTATTTCGTCGGGTTTCATTCCGGAGAGCATCATACGCGCTGTTGCTGCCCCTACACCCGAAACGCTGATGAGCATCAAAAACATTTCTTTTTCGGCCTCGGTAGCAAAACCATAAAAAGTTTGTCCATTTTCGAACAAATGCAGGTAAGTATGCAGCGTGCCTTCGTCGTTATTCACTATGGCACTGTAGGTATGCAAACTTATTTGCAAATCGTAGCCCACACCGTTCACATCTACAATTAAACGGGCAGGGGTTTTTAATGCAAATTTTCCTCGTACAAAAGCTATCATAGCAAAATCAAAAATAGGGCAATTTTTCTTGAACCACTTCAAAGATATCGGCCGGTGAACACTTGTTGGGTTATTTTTTTGTAAAAACAACCGTTATTATAACGAATATGTAGTATAAATATTGTATTTACCTACCTGTAGCAGCTATTTTTTAGAGGTACAACCACTTGACTCATGAAGGTATGGTAGACATAAATGAGTTGAAGAAAATGGTTATTCGAAGGTGTGTTTGCGTTAGGGACTGACGCGGTTACCCCACAGCCGACATCCTGAAAGGTGGCGGCGAGGAGTAAAAGCAAAAGGCCCGACCCGAAGGGGAACGCCCAAGTAAAAGCCTTGATATAGTAGCGGAAGGCAACTGTTTCATTGGGTAGATGTTGTATCTTCACTTGTGTACAAAAGCAGGTGTTATGGAATTTCATTTAGACCAATTGCTGACGGTAAGTTTTACCCTTTTTGCGGTGATTGATATTGTTGGTAGCATACCACTATTAATATCGTTAAAGACCAAAATGGGGGTAATACACGAATGGCAAGTAACGCTTATTTCGGGTGCACTGATGGTATTGTTTTTTTTTGGCGGCAAGCCTTTTTTAAATATGCTGGGTTTAGATGTGCGTTCGTTTGCAGTGGGAGGGTCGGTAGTTATTTTTTTGCTTGGATTGGAAATGGTTTTGGGTCATGAAATTTTTAAGGGCGATGCCAATGCACAAAGCGGAAGTGTGGTGCCTATAGCATTTCCAATTATTGCCGGTAGCGGTACGCTGACAACGATTATGAGTTTGAAAGCCAATTTTGAACAGCTGTACATTTTGCTGGGTATTTTGCTGAATTTGATTTTGGTATATACTGTTTTAAAATTGCTCAATCCGATAGAAAAAATCATTGGCCCTAATGGTTTATTGGCTATTAGAAAGTTTTTTGGCGTGATATTACTTGCTATTGCAATCAAGATTTTTAGTAGCAATTTGGGGGCGTTTGGCAAGTGATAATCGGCAACAATGGGTTGACGAATGAACAAAAGCGGGCCGCATCAAAAGGGTAATACACCTAGGAATTTACGAACATTTTGAGGTGCTTATGATGGATGTTGGATGTACTTTATCTCTAACATCCATCATAAGTGGATTGCATATTGATTACTCAGTAGTCTTTAAAATACTGAAAATTACTGATATTTCAGCTTCTATTTGCTCGTAAATGGGGAGTAAAACCTCAGCTGACGCACTGCTGTTTTTTTCAATATCTTCAGCAAGTTTTGCAAGTTGGTTCATACAGGCACTTAAGGCACTGCCCTTGAGTTGGTGAGCATGTGCTTTTATTTGTTTGGGTATGCCATCGTGAATGCTTTGTTTTAGCTGCGGTGGAAACTGTATTAAATAATCTTTTACCATTTGCAATAGTTCGCTCACAATAGCGGCGTCTTCGCCCAAGCGTATGTACAATTCTTGTTTGTCGAAATGTTGGTTGATTGTTGTTTGACCGGGATTAGCAGTTGCATGGAATGGCGTTACAACTTCAGGGTATTTGTTACCCAACCATTTATATAAGCTAGCTTCTATGGTTTCCTTTAATACGGGTTTGGTAATATAATCGTCCATGCCCACTTCCAAACAAATTTCGCGCTCGCCCTTTACCGTTCCCGCAGTAAGTGCCACTATGGGGGTGTGAGTATTTTTTCCGTTCTCGTATTCCCGAATAGCAGCAGCGGCCTCGTATCCATTCATTTCGGGCATTTGTACATCCATAAAAACAATATCGGGTGCATCGGATACGAACATTTTGTAGGCTTCTTTACCGTTACGTGCTTCTAGCAGTGTAGCATTTTGAACAATACTTTGAATAATGGTACGCGCTAGTAGCATGTTGACTTGATTATCCTCGGCCACAAGAATGGTAAGATTACCCAATTTTCGGGAATGCTTGAGCGCTTCCACAGGTGCTTGTGCAATAACAGGCTGCTTGGTGTTGATACGCGATAAGGCATTGTACAACTGTTGTATTTTGATGGGTTTTACCATTCGTTGTTCAATGTGTAAGTCGGTACAAGCCTGCTTGATATTGTCGTCCTCGGTGGTGCTGTACAACAATATAACAGGTTGTATATTGGCGTGCAATTGTAGCTTTTGGCGAATATTTTTTACCGTTTCAATGCCATCCATATAAGGCATGTGGTAGTCCATTAAAATAACATCGTACTTACTATGGGTGGCTAATTTTTCCAATGCATCAATACCATTTCGGGCATGTTCTACCTTAATTTGTTTTAGGGCGAGCATGTCTTGTAAAATGAAGCGGTTGTTGGCATTGTCATCTACAATCAAAATGTTTTTGATTTGGTCGATGTTTTCCCATTCTACAGGTTCGCCGGGCATGGCTTTGAAAGCAACATCGAAGAAAAAGGTGCTTCCTTTACCTAATTCGCTAGTTAACTGTAAACGACTATTCATTAAGGACAATAGCTTATTGGAAATGGTAAGTCCAAGCCCTGTTCCGCCGAAACGACGGGTAGTAGAAGCATCTTCCTGCGCAAAGGCTTCGAATATTTTAAGTTTGTTTTTTTCGTCGATGCCAATGCCGGTATCACGTACCGAGAACCGGAAAAGGGTTTGGTCGGGATGGGCATTGTCGAGTACTTCTACTTTCAATTCTATTTCGCCGCTAGTTGTAAACTTAGATGCATTACCAAGTAAATTGACCAAAATTTGCCTTAGTCGAATAGGGTCTACCCAAATGAATCTTGGGATATCCTGCCCTATATTGAGCAGCATTTCCAATTTTTTTTGATGCACTTGGTATTTTACCAAATCGGCTACTTGGCTACCAATTTCGAATACGTCTGTTTTTTCGAGGGATAATTCTAGTTTGCCTGCTTCAATTTTAGAAAAATCCAATATATCATTAATAATATCGAGTAATGCATTAGCCGATTGATACACCGTACTCATATACTGGTATTGGGTATCGTTGAGTTGGGTTTTCATAAGTAAATCGGCAAATCCAATAACCCCGTTCAGCGGAGTTCTAATTTCGTGGCTCATGTTGGCCAAAAATTCGGACTTGGCTTTGCTAGCTGCTTCGGCTTGTTCTTTGGCTTTAATAAGTTGCTGCTGGGTATTTTTGCGATCAGTAATGTCGCGCGAAGTGGCAATTACATAACCTTCGTTATTGATAATATTATACGAAACTGTAACTTCTACCGGAATTTGTTTTTGTGTTTTCAGATTGGTATTGAGCCCCTCAATAGTTAAACTACCTAGTTTTTTTAATTCGTCAATGTGTTGTAACCATGCTTCTTGACTGCTAAAAACTTTTTCGAAATCGGATACATAATAATTGCTGACTTCGTTAACGGCAATGCCAAGTCTATCAGATGCAACTTTATTGATATATACCAATTGGCCATTTTCGTTAGCTACCTGTATACCATCGTTGGTTTGATTGATGAATTTTTCAAGCAATTTCAAACGTTGGTTAGTGGCAGTAACTTGTTCTTCGGCGCGTTTTTGCACATCAATATCTTGAAAAGTGCCATAAATTTTGGTGCAAATGCCGTTGATAAATTGCGCTTTGCCAATGCCTCTAACCCACAGCACCTTGTTTTGGTCGGTAAGAATTTGCATTTCCAAATCGTAAGGTGTACCGTTAGCAATTGCTTCCTGAATGGCTTTTTGCAATTTTACCCGGCTTTGTGGCAAATAAGAGGCCAATACCGTTTCTAAATTTATTAGAGCGCTTTCCGGTTTGCCATGTATTTTTTTGGTTATTTCGGACCAATATACCGTACCCGTAACTACATCGTATTCCCAACCGCCTATGTTGGCCACGGCACTTGTTTGTGCCAATAAGTCTTTGGCTTTTATTAGTTCTAATTCATTTTCTTTTTGTCGGGTAATATCGTAAGTAATGCCTATTAGTTGGGCCGGCTTGCCTTCGGCATCGTACAAAATTCGGGCATCTGCTTTTAAATATTTGGTAGTGCCATTGCGCCACACAATACGGAAAGAGGCATCTATCTTGGTTTCGTGTTGTATGCTATTTTGAATTTCTAGCACAGCCCAATCTTTATCGTCGGGGTGTAAACGGGCATACCAAGCTTCCTTGATACTTGTGTATTCGTTGGGATAGATGTCGTAAATACGGTGCATAACTTCGTCCCAAACAATTTCGCCTGTTTGTATATTGATTTCCCAAACACCCATATTAGCCGAATCGCCGGCTAGTGAAAAGCGTTCATTGGCTTTTTTGATAGCTAGCTCGGTTTCTTTATGCTTTGTAATATCTTGTATGTATCCCGACCAAATGGTAGCATCGTTTACTCTTTCGGGTTTTGATTCGCCCCGAACCCATTTTACCGGTTGACCGGGAATAACGACTCTAAAATCAAGTTCCCAAGGTTGTAAGTTTTGTGCCGATATGGCAATTGACTGATATACAGCAGGCAAATCGTCGGGATGTAATCTATCAAACATGATTTCCGGCTGTTGACACAACATGTCATTGGTTATTTGATACATTTCTAATAAACCGCGAGAGACATATGGGAAGCTAAAGCTACCATCATCAAAACTGGCAAATTGGTATAAGCCACCGGGTACTTGGTCGGATAATTTTGTAAGCAAACTAGCATTGGCCGCGCTTGCAAGTTCTGCTTTTTTCAATTCGTCAATATCTTGGAATGCACCATATAGACGAATGCATTGACCATTGCTTATTTCGGCATTGCCCAATGCGCGAACCCATTTTTCGTTGCCTTTTGCGGTAATAATTTGTAACGCAACATCCCAAGACTCGCCTTTTTCGATACCATTTTTTACCACTTGTGTAATAGTATCTCTACTAATCCCTTCTTTATAAAATGAAATGCCTGTGTGTAAATTGGGGACATAGTCGTCCGATACTTCATGAATTTTTCTTGTTTCATCAGACCAAAAAACCGTTCCTTTTACCAAATTAACTTCCCAGCCACCCACTTTTGCTACTTCGTTGGTTTGTTCCAACATTTCTTTGATACGCGACAATTCTTGTTCGGCTAATTTTTTGTCGGTAATATCCTGATGCGCTCCATACATCCACAAGGGTTGTCCATCGTTGTTCCAAGTTGATACTTTTCCTCTATCCAATACCCACACCCAATGTCCTAATTTGTGTTTCATTCTCACTTCGCATTCGTAGTAAGGTAAATGACCATCAAAATGCAATTGGAGTAATTCGGCAGATTTTTTGGCGTCGTCCGGATGCACATGATTTAACCAAGTATTGATGCTAATAGGTGCCAATTCGGCCAAGGTGTAGCCAATAATTTCGGCCCATTTATCGTTAAAAATGGTTTCGTTGGTTTGTAAATTCCATTCCCAAGTACCCACATTGGTGCCTCTAATTACTTCTTGAAACCTATTTCGTTCTTTAATTAATTCCTCTTGGGCTAATTTTCGTTCGGTAATTTCACGTTCTACGGCTATAAAGTTGGTACAATGGCCATTTGCATCAAACACCGGCGTAATGGTAAGATCGAGCCAATATTGGCGTCCCGATTTGGAGTAGTTTAGTATGATTTCAGAAACGGGTTCTTTTTTTTGAATGGCTTTTCGAATGCGTTCTACGGTAGCCATATCGGTTTCGGGACCTTGTATCATCGTGCCCGGTTTTTTGCCGAGAGCTTCTTGAAACGAAAACTCAGTCAGTTTTTCATAGGCATCATTCACCCATGTTATATAGCCCTGACTGTCGGCAATGATAATTACATCGGTTGTTTTAGAAGCAACCAATGCAAGTTCTTCCAACTTTTTGGCTTGTTCCTTTTGGGTATTGATATCGTGACAAGTTAAAATAATTTCGTTGGTAGCTTGCTCAATATTGGCAGTAGTATGCACCCAAGAATAAGTGCCATTTTTGTGCAATACACGGTGTTCTATGCTTGGTGCAGCTATTCCTGTTGCTACGGTTTGCTGCAACGATTGGTAGCATAATGCAATATCGTCTGGATGTACAAACTTGGTAAATGATTGTCCTACAGTATCGGCAAGTGAGTGTCCATATAGTTTTTCCCAACTTGGGGATACATATGTAAAATATCCTTCGGCATTGATGATGAGCAACACATCGGACATGTTTGCCAATATAACCGCTAAATCTTTTTGGGTTTTGATATTGGCTGTTACATCGTAGCCTACACAAACGATGCCCACCATTTGGTTGGCGTTTTTTTGAACCGAAAATTCCCATTTTGTTGCTTTAACAATGGGCGAATTGGTTGGATGCGAAACTATTTTTCTTAGAACAACATGTTGACTAATATTGGGATTGGCAAAGCAGTCAGTAACTGTATTGATACACAACTGATGATCGTCGGGTAAAATACTGTTTAACGAACTTGTGCCAATTATTTCGGAAGCCACCAATCCAAAGCTTTCGCAGAATACATCATTGGCATAAGTATAGTTGCCTTCCATATCGGTGGAAATGATATAGAGAGAATGGCTATTGACAATTTTTTCGTAAAAATTGTTGGTTGCAGGGGGCAACTCGGTAGGGGCTTGTTTTTCGATAGCATTGGCTGCGGCAATCCAACATCCATTTGTATGGTAGGTGCCCTCGATGGATATGAAGGCAAAATTGATGGCTACTTGTTCTATTACCACCTGCTTATGAATAGGTGCTTCTGCCGTTGGTTTGTGTGTTTGCGCTTGTTTTTCTGCAAAAAATTGCGCAAACACACTTTGCAATGATTCGGAAACGGTATTTGAAAGTGTGTTTGACTGATTGAAGTTGGCGTTGAACGTATGGTTGCACCAAAACTGTTGGTAATCTTCAGTATCAATAACAACTAGACCATATATAGCATTCTGCTGTATAAATTCAAAAATTTTTATATCAGCTTTCAAGCAAGCATATAGGCGTTCTTGTAGGTTGTTCATCGAAAATGCTTTGGATCGTTTTTCAAAGGTAATCAAACTCTCTTTAACTGAATACAGTTGGGTATGGCCTGTATTTTTGAAGTTAAAAATTATACCATTTATATGAAAGTACAAAAAATACTACAAAACATTACCAATCTTTATTAGTCCCCATTTGTTTTGTTTTCTGTTGTTGCAGTTGTTTTTGTAATTGTTTTTCTTGTTGTGCCAGTTGTTGCAATTGCTTTTCGAGTTGCTGTTTAGTCAAAGGAGCATTGTCCGGAGGTGGGGGCGGACTAACCGCAGTTCTATTTTGTTTTTTGGGCGGAGGGGGTAAATGATGTATAGCCATTTGTAAATTTTGTTGGGCCTCTATATCGTTGGGTTGCAACCGTAACGACTGTTTGAATGCCTCTATGGCTTCTTGCCACTGCCTCAATTTGGCCATTGCTACGCCCACATTGTACTGTATTGTTGCCATGTGCGCTTTAGGCAATTGAGCGTTTTTTGTTAATTGTTGGTATAAGGGTAGTGCTTCTGTTATTTTGCCCTGTTGGTATTTTGAATTGGCCAAATTGTATAGTGCCGTAGTGCTTGTATCGGATAATTGGTAGGCTTTTTCAAATAACTGCTCTGCTTTATTTAATTGATTGGAGCGGTATGCTTTAATACCTTGCAACATTTGTTGCTCCCAATCTTGGGCGCTAACTTGGGTGCATGCAAGTAAAATGATGATGAAATAAAGCGTTTTCAATGAGGGGTCTATTTTTTCTTTTCCGAAATAAACAATTCGATAGTTATGAGTAATAACGCGGCAATTGCAAACCATTGGTAATAACTTTTTTGCGCAAAGCTATTACCCTCGCTATTGATTTGTTTGCGATCAATTTGTTGCAGTTTTTGCAATAATTGCTCAGTTACTGCTTGCTGATTATCCAAATGCCAATAAGTACCGTTGGCTTTGTTGCACAGTTGCATCAGGAGTTGTTCATTGAGCTTGGAAATCACTACGTTGCCTTCAATATCCTTTTTCAAAGTTGTGGTTCCCGTTTCGGCCAAAGCAATGCCTTTGTTTTGGCCCACACCAATTGCAAATAAAAGTGTTCCGTTCTGTGCCATTTTCCGTGCTTCTGTTACTGCATCTTGCTCATGGTTTTCGCCGTCCGTGATTAAGACAACTGCTTTGTGCTTACTATCTTTCGTGTCCAAACTTTTGTTTGCCAAAGCCAATGCGGCACCAATATTCGTGCCTTGTATGGTAGCAATTGCGGGTTCGGCGTTACCAATAAACATTTTTGCTGCGGCCATGTCGCTACTCAGGGGCATTTGTAAATAGGCATTTCCTGCAAATACCACCAAACCTACCCGATTTCCTATCAATTGTTTACACAAATCATATAAAAATTCTTTTGCCTTTAGCAATCGGCTAGGAACTTCATCGGTGCCCGTCATGCTATTGCTGATATCTAACACCAACATTACATCAATGCCATTGACGGTTTGGGTATTAATCACATTTTGATTGGATGAAAAATTAGCCATAGCGCATATCAATAGCACTATAGCTACTATTATAAGAAGTTGTTTTTGTACAAACCTTTTAGGATTGTACGTACGAAGTAGGGATGCAACCAATGCAGGATTTCCTAATGCATTTTGCAATTGCTTTTTTCGTTGAAGCGTAAAGTATAGAAGGGCCAATAATGGGACTATTAATAAAATACCCCATAGCCAATTGGCATCGTTAAAATAATACATTCCCCGCTATTTATGCAAATAAAATGAATTGGCTTGAGCTGTAGGTGTAATTACCAAATCGTTGATGCATACGTGGGGTGGCAATGTAGCGCAATAAAAGGCCGTATTTGCTATATCGGTAGCCAAGAGCGGCTCGTAACCTTGGTACACGGCGGCAGCTTTGGGCACATTGCCTTTAAATCGAACTTTTGAAAATTCGGTATCTGCCGCACCCGGATGGATAACGGTTACTTTTATGGCATGTTGCAGCAAATCTATCCGCATAGCCTTGCTAATTGCATCTACTGCATGCTTGGTGGCACAATATACGTTTCCATCTTTGTACACTTCTTTTCCCGCTATTGAACCAATATTAATAATAATGCCTCCTTTTTTTCGGCCAATCATTAGCGGAACAATTGCTTTGCTTACATACAACAATCCTTTTACATTGGTATCTATCATGGTATCCCAATCGCATATGTCTGCTTCATCAAAAGGCTCCCTTCCCAATGCAAGGCCTGCATTGTTAATCAATACATCAACAGCCTGCCATGCAAGTGGTAAATTGTGTACTGCAGCTAATACAGCAGCTTTGTTTTGCACATCTAACACAACTGGCAATACTGCTATGTTGTATTGTTGTTCCAACAATTGGGATAAGGTTGTTAATTTTTCTTCCCTTCTACCAGTGATAATACAAGCATACCCTTCCGAAGCAAATTTGTGTGCCATGGCTTCACCAAAACCCGACGTTGCACCCGTAATCAATACAATCTTATTCATGTATCAAATATAACTTTAACGAATTAAAACAGCGGTTCCTTTTTTCTGTATTGGGCGTTTTTGGTAATCGAGTCCTTTTGCAAAATATACATAGGTTCCTGCCGGCTGTGGCTGTCCATTAAACTGTCCGTTCCATCCTTTTCCAAATTCGTTGGTGGTAAATAATAATTGACCGTATCTATTGTACACACTAAACAATTCCAATTTGGAGATGCCTACAGCTACGGGGCGTAATACATCATTTAAGTTATCGCCATTACCCGGTGTAAATCCGGAAGGTACCAAAAAATCGGGGGGTATTTTGAATATTTGAACGTTTACCACATCTTCTCCAAAACAACCATTTTGCTGCGTTACTCTTACTTGATATGTAATTTTTTCAGGGCTACTTCCGTTGTACAAACCTATAGGATCTTTTATATTGGAATTGTTCAAATAAGCAACTGAACTACCCAAGGCTGTCCAAGCATAAGTAGACTGTAGCGAATCGGTATTGGCAGTTACCGATAGTTGTAGTTCTTGATTAACAACTACCGATGTATCATTTCCTGCATTTACCACAACTTTGGGCACAACGGTAATTCGTATTGTATCGGTATTGGGTTTGGTACAACCAGCTTTGTTCTGCACGGTTAGTGTGTATGCAATGGAAGAATCCGGCCTATTCACAAAAGGATTGGCTGATGCCGCATTTAACAAATAGGTTTTGGGACGCCAATAAAAGGTATCTGCTACAATGCTAGACAAAAGGCGCATACTCTGTCCAAAACAAAGCGTAGTATCGGAAGACACTTGTACTTGCGGGTAAGGTATTACGACTACATTTACAGAGTCCACATCTTGACACTTACCCTTATTGGCCGTTACAAAATATTTGGTATTAACTAGTGGCCTTACAAAAGGTTGTTTGCTATTTGCTACCAACTGGCCATTTGCAAGTTGCCATTGGTAGGTTGGCGATTGGCTAACAGGCCTCAGCTGCACAGAATCTGAAAAACAAATAATGGTATCTTTTCCTGCATCTATTGCATAAAAAGGCAATACAGTGAGCACCATAGTATCTGACTTAGGTTTTAAACAACCTGTTTTATTAAAAGCAGTTGCTATGTATTGAATAGTAGAATCGGGCTTGCTTATTGGATTAAGAATATTTTTATTGGTTAGGTATTTAGCAGGCTGCCATTGAATAGAATCGCCAGCAGGCATGATTGCATTAAATTGATAGCTTGAACCAAAGCAAATAGCCGAATCTGCCCCAATAGCTATTTGGGGGTAGGGATTTACTAGCACATTTACAGAGTCTTTATCTTGACATTTACCCAAATTAGCAGTAACATAGTACACCGTGTTTATCAAAGGCCGGACAAGCGGAAACTTGGTTTTGGCAACTATTTCTCCGCTTGATGCTACCCATTGATA
>JACCDS011540758.1_pt1 | contig 34081 bp, 29 predicted proteins | sample 7446441 | NCBI WGS metagenome assembly JACCDS01 (sample SAMN15323445, study PRJNA562643) | freshwater metagenome | isolation source: river surface water | place: USA:Blue River Watershed | collected 2017-08-17
ATAGCTGTTAGTAATAGCATTTCATCACCTTTCACTTCTAGCAATTCCTCATTTTCAGGTAAGAATTGCGTATCTATACTTACCTTGTATTCATTGTGTAGTTTCTGTGTTAAACTCCTTGCTTCCCACATTATTTCATCCACTCGTATAACATTAAAACCTGCCTGATAATCCGTTACGCTAATTTTATTTAGTTCCAATAATGATTCTGTGATGGCTGCTAAATCTTGTGTGTCTTCTAAAACGGATTGAATTGTTTGTTTGTAATCTTCGTTTTTTCGTTCCTTTAACAGACTAACTTCTAATTGTGATGAAATTTTTGTTAAAGGATTTTTTAATTCATGTGAAACATTAGCAATAAAAGTTTTTTGGAAGCGAAAGGCATTTTCTATTCGCTCTAAGAGCCTATTTATAGTGAAAACCATCTTCCCTATTTCATCCTCTGAATCAGGCGATTCTAACCTCTCTTCTAGCCTTTTGGGAGATAATTGATCAACTTGTTGTATAACTTTTGATATAGGATCTACAGCTCTACCTGCAAAAAACCAACCTGAAATAACCACTATAAATATGAAAAAGAGAAATAGTGCAATCAATATATTTTTTAAATCTTTGGCATTTTCAGCGGAATATTGATCAACAGCGCCTGCAAATACAACAATTCTTCCCTCGGGAGTAGCAAAAACAGTACCTAAGACTTCTAAATCATCTTGGTGAAATCGGATTTCTTTTTTGAGTCGAACTTCCTTTACGCGAGCAACATCAATGTGAAAATTGATGGTGTCGTTGGATCTATAAATACGTTCGTTACAAGTGTCATAAGCCATGATATTCTCTTTATACAGAATATCTCTATTTGCCCGGTCAATGATTCTTAATAATTTCGAATCTACTTGGTTGACGTTGACTAATAATTCAGCCGCAGTATTGGCTTTTTGCCTTAATCGGCTATAAAATTTATCTTGATAATTTTGTTGAGAAAAAAGATAAATGACTAAATAAGAAACAAATAGAATGGCAGAAACTAAATAAGTAAATTGATAAGTTAATCTTGAACGTATCTGCATTGTATGTCAATTTTATTCTTTTCTTAGGATATAACCCATTCCAAATTGTGTATGAATCAATTTACTAGAAAACCCTTTATCTATTTTTTTACGTAAATAATTGACATAAACTTCAATTAAATTAGCGCTATTTTCATCTTCAACTTCCCAAATATTTTCAGCAATTTCGGCTTTAGAAATTACTTTTTCTTGATTTTTCAGAAAATATTCACAGAGTTGAAATTCTTTTGCTGTTAAATTGATTTTTTGTCCAGCTCTTGTAACGATTTTACTAGTTAAATCAAGTTCTAAATCTTGAAATTTCAGTACTTGTGCCTCTAAAATGGTTTGATTGGATCTTTTTATTAGGGCTTTTACCCTTGCTAAAAACTCTTTGAAATCGAAAGGTTTAGGTAAATAATCGTCTGCACCAGCTTCAAAACCTATCAATTTATCATCTGTTGTACTCAAAGCGGTAAGCATTAAAATCGGAGTTTGGATACCTAGCTGACGCAATTGTTTACATAATTCAATTCCATTGATTCCAGGAATAATGATGTCTGAGACAATTAATTGATAGACATTTCGTGTGGCTAATTGCTTGGCAATTAAGCCGTCATAAGCCACTTCTACTTCATAATTATTCTCTTCCAAGCCTTGTTTCAAGGATTGAACGGTTTTAGGTTCATCTTCTATAAGAAGTATTTTGATCATTTCTTAAGTATATCAACTAAGTTGGCTGGAGAGTAATTAATCGATTTTAATACCTTATTATCACTTTTTCTATAGACTTTCCATAATCCATTTTCTTCCACAATTTCAGCTTCTGTACCATCTTTTTGTTGATAATGTGCCACAGTAGCTTCTGCTTCTTGCAAGGATTGGCAAGCTTTCGACATGTTGGAACGTTGAACTTCGTTGAACAAATCAACAAATTTATCTCCTAAACCAAACTCTAAAACAGCACCAGACAGTACATATTGTAAATCACAAAGGGCATCCGCAATCTCTACAATATCATAATTCTCAATAGCTTCTTTTAATTCATCTAATTCTTCAGCTAAAAGGCTAACACGTAATTTGCAGCGATCTTTTGAAGGAATTGCTGGATTTTCTATAATGGGAGCTCCGAATGTTTGGTGAAATAATGCTACTTGGTTTAAAGCATCTAACTTTTTCATAAATAAATGAATCTAATAAGCTTAAAATTAAACAATTATTTCCCCTTTTTAAAATCTATTTATCTTAGCTACCTTATCAGTTAATTTAGATTTATGATTTCCAATTGTACACATATTCACTATTTATCCACAGGAAAATGTGGATAAGTATTCTGAATCAATTGAATATCAATAGAAATTTCTAAAATTATTGATAAATGTGGAAAATTGAAATACAAATGTGCACAAGTGTGGATAACTTGTGGGTAAATACTTAAAATTGATTACAATTCTTAATTGGAAGCTTTACTTTCCGTGAAAGTCCCATCGGAATAAAATATGATGACTCTTTCTATTTGCTTGTTCAAATAGGCAGAAGGATAAGACTGTGTAATTTCGTTTAACTGATTTATTTGTGAGGATTTTGCAATCGAGTTGATGGGTTTACTATTTCCAGGAAGATTCAAAGTCTCTTTTTCTACCACTTCTTTGGGTCGTCTGAGATTTGGCTGTACAGTACTAGACTCCTGAAATATTTTTTTATCCGATTCTCGTGGCTCTGTAAAATTTTGTTCAAACAAGGGACCAATCGCAGTTGGTGCTTTTGAAAGTTCGACCTCATTGGAACTATTGGAAGTAGAACTTAAGATTTTTAAGGTTTGATCTTCAAACAATAACTCATCAGCTGATATTTCAGGGAAATTGCTTAAGATCTTTTGAACCACATCCAAGCTAGGTTTATTCCGTCCAGATAATATATGAGAGATACTACTTCTTGGAATACCTAGCTTATCAGCAAATTGAGAAGATGACATTTGTTTCTTCTGAATTAACAATTCTATCTTTCGACTTAAGTTCATATACAATTTACTTTATTAAACTAAATGTTTTACAAAGGTAAATTATAAAAGTGAAAATGCAAATTACAAATGTGTTAAATTTTAAAAATGGAAACACAAGATGTAATTTCACAAAAGTGAAATACAATCAGCGTGCAAACTAATTAATTTACTTTTGTATAATCCTCCTACAGCTTTTTTAAAGTCTTTTTTTGACATTCCTAATTGTTGGTATATGTCTTCTGCAGGGCTCTTATCATGTAAATATAAAACACCATTATTAGCATTTAAGGCATTTAATAATACATCTCTTTGCTTATCAATTCGTACTAATCCCAGTTCTTCAGAGCGTAAATCTAATTTACCATCTTCACGAATGTTATCAATGTAAACTTCCAAAGGCTCCCCAAGTATTACATTTGTAAATACTTTATTTTTAAATAGAACACCTATTTTACAATTGTAAGCAAGGCATTTAATTCCGAGATTAGTATGCTCGTAAGGTATGACCGAAATCTTGTTTCCAATTGTAAACAAATTAGGATCTAATTCTGATTCATCAATCAAGAACTTTTCGATTTTTGCTGATGCAACAATTCTATCCGTTTGTGGATCGATATAGACATATACTAAATAGGATCTACCGACAGTCATTTTTTGCCATTGTTGTCCAAATGGAACTAATAAATCCTTAGCTAAGCCCCATTCTAGAAATACGCCAAGTGGAGTTACTTCTTTTACCTCTAAATAAGCAAATTGATTGATTGTTGCTTTGGGTTTTAACGTTGTAGCAATTATCCTATCTTCGGAGTCTCTATAAATGAATACTTCAATGTAATCATCTATTTGGTAGTTTTCAGGAACATATTGCAGGGGCAAAAGAATTTCATCTTCATAACCATCTAAATAGAGTCCGAAAGGCACTTCTTTAATAATTCGTAGGCTATTGTATTCGCCTAATTTCAATTCATTTTCCATAAAAAAACCCGGTGTTTAAAACCGGGTATAAAGTTATATTATTTGTGGGTATTAAACGACCACATTATTTTCTCTTAAAGCTTGATTTAAAGATGTTTTTAAATCGGTACTTTCTTTTCTTTTACCAATAATAAGTGCACAAGGAACCCCATAAGTTCCAGCGGCAAATTGTTTTTGAATAGTTCCTGGAATAACCACTGAATTTTCAGGTACATATCCAATATACTCTACCGGCTCAGGGCCACTTACATCAATGATCTTTGAACTGCCTGTTATGGTTACTCCTGCACCCAATACTGCTTTTTTTCCGATATGAGCACCTTCTACTACAATACATCTTGATCCAATGAAAGCTCCATCTTCTATAATTACAGGTGCAGCTTGAGGTGGTTCTAAAACGCCACCAATTCCAACTCCTCCACTTAAATGAACATGCTTACCAATTTGAGCACAACTTCCAACTGTAGCCCAAGTATCAACCATCGTACCTTCGTCTACGAATGCCCCAATATTAACATATGAAGGCATTAAAATTGTTCCTTTTGCTAAGTAAGCCCCATATCGCGCAACTGCAGGCGGTACAACACGTACTCCTAATTCTTTGTAATTCTTCTTAAGTAACATTTTATCATGGTATTCAAAAATACCCATTTCACTTACTTCCATCTGACGAATCGGGAAATACATTACAATGGCCTTTTTTACCCATTCGTTTACTTGCCAGCTCCCATCGGGTAGGGGCTGAGCCACTCTTAACTCTCCTTTGTCAACTAGATCAACAATTGCTTCAATCGCCTTAACTGTTTCAGTATTTTGGCGTAGTTCAGGTTTGTCCCAAGCTTCTTGGATGATTTTTTCCAATGAATTCATATTATAAGTATGCATTTTAATAAGTATGCAAATTACAATGAAAATGATTTTAATCCTTGTTAATTCTTTAAAATATATTGGATTACTCCTTTCTAGGACAGATTTGCCTTTCAATTGAAAATAAATTTAACTTCAACTTTAATAAGTTAACTTATTGATTATCAGTTAACTGATAATTTTGTCCAAATAATATTTTGCGTAAAATGAAGGATAAATTAGCTAAAAAGACAAATGACATTCTGGCAGACCCCTCTCCTTTTCGATTGTTGATTTTTTTCGATACCCAAATATGCAAAAATATTTTGAATAAAAAACGTATTCAAGTAAAATTTATTTATATTTAGCTTTAAGGCTAAATTTATTTACTATAATTTACTTTTGTGTATTGTTTGTTTATCCTCGTTTTAAAGCATATTTTAGATTCAAATTTTGTTAATTTGAGGAAAAATGGGTATTTTTGGTTTTTACAGGAAATCAAATTAATTTATTCAATGAAAAAAATTAAAGTTGCTATTAATGGTTTTGGTCGTATTGGTCGACTTACTTTTCGCAGATTGTTAGAGAAGGAAAATGTTGAGATTGTTGCAATTAATGATTTAACAGACAATGCTACTTTAGCTCATTTGTTAAAGTATGATTCAGTTCACGGACGTTTCAATGGTACAGTTACTTCTGATGCAGATTCAATTACCGTTAACGGAAAATCAATTAAAGCATTGGCTGAGCGTGATCCAAAATTATTACCTTGGGGTGCTTTAGGAATTGATGTAGTTTTAGAATCAACTGGTCGTTTTGTAGATGAGGCTGGTGCTGGACAACATTTAACTGCTGGTGCTCGTAAAGTTATTATCTCTGCTCCTGCTAAAGGAAACGTACCTACAGTAGTTTTAGGTGTTAATGAAGATACATTGACAGATGAAATGACGATTATTTCTAACGCTTCATGTACCACCAACTGTTTAGCTCCTATGGCTAAGGTTTTAGATGATGCTTTTGGTTTAGAAAAAGGATATATGTCAACTATCCACTCATATACAGCAGACCAAAACTTACAAGATGCTCCTCACGCTGATTTACGTCGTGCTCGTGCAGCTGCTTATTCCATTATTCCAACTTCAACAGGTGCAGCAAAAGCTGTAGGTTTGGTTTTACCTCACTTAAAAGGATTATTAGATGGTAGTTCTATGCGTGTTCCTACACCTGATGGATCAGTAACAGAGTTTACTGCTATTTTGAAGAAAGAAGTTTCTGCTGATGAAATCAATGCAGCAATGAAGAAAGCTTCAGAAGGTTCAATGAAAGGTATATTAGAATTCCAAACAGATGAAATCGTTTCAATTGATATCATTGGTAATTCTCATTCATGTATTTTTGATTCAAAATTAACATCTACTATGGGTACTTTGGTAAAAGTAGTAGGTTGGTATGATAATGAATTTGGTTATTCTTCTCGTGCTGCTGATTTAATTGCACGTGTTGGTTAATTTCCAATTTTAATACAAATTAAAAGAGGCCTAGGAATGGGCCTCTTTTTTATTTACTGCTCTTAAGTATTTGATAGAATATCCTTTATTAAAAAATAGATCTTCAAATCTTGTTTTAATTCCAAAGTGATCATTATTCCAAATGGATTGGTATAAATCTTTAGTAACTACTATTTTTTCCCAACGGGGTTTTTCAATTGTTTCTAAAGAATAATCATATAAAGACTCCGAATCCGTTTTTAAATGCAATAAGCCATCTGGTTTCAAAATCGATTCATATTTTTCCAAAAAAAATGGATTGGTTAATCGCTTTTTCTCATCTCTGTCTTTAGGACGTGGATCTGGGAAGGTAATCCAAATTTCATCTATTTCATTTTCTTCAAAGAAGTCCATAATAAATTGAACATGAATACGTAGAAATCCGACGTTTTTCAAAGCTAGCTTCTTGGCATTGAGTGCACCTGATGCTAATCGATCACCTTTAATATCCACTCCAATAAAATTTTTGTCAGGAAATAGTTGACCTAAGCCTACTGTATACTCTCCTTTTCCACATCCAATTTCTAAAACAATTGGATGGTTATTTTTGAAAAAATCGCTTTTCCACTTTCCTTTGCAGGAGGAATGAAATTCCATCGGACTTTGTATGACATTGTCTAATTCTTGAGCCAAATCATACTTATGTTGTTTTCTTCTACTCAATTCAAATATTATCTATTTCAGCTACTAAATAAGTGCTGCCTGTTATTAATATAAAATCTTTATTTGTTGCCTGGCTTAGAACATACGAAATGGCTTCATTCACATCCTTGCACACCTCTCCTATTAAATTCGATTTTTTACTCAACTCTTGTAATTCAATTGCGCTTAGTGCTCTTGGATTATTTGCTTGAGTGAATATGTATTTGGCATGCTGGGGTAATATAGATAGTACTTTTTGAATATCCTTATCCGCGACCATACCTAAAATGATATATAATTGATCAATTTTTTCTTTTCCAATTTGATGCATCAATTCACTTAATCCACTCACATTATGAGCAGTGTCGGCAATCATTGTTGGAGAATGTTGCAAAATTTCCCATCGCCCTTTTAATTTGGTATTGTTACGAGCATTTTTAATTCCATTTTGAATATGTTCTAAAGATAAATTCAAAATTTGTTGATTAACTAATTGCTCACACCAAGCTAAAATCCCTTTAATGTTTTTAATTTGATATCCACCAGTGTATGGACTTTCGATTTCAAATTCCGACCCATTTTTGCCATGGTATGTCAACAGTAATTTATCTTTTGTTTCACTAAATTCTTTTAGTTGAATGACATCCTCTGCAAATTGAATACTAGTTTTTACTTCTTGAGATTTCTGTAAAAAAATATTTTTGGTTTCAACTTGACTCTCGCTGATTGTTACAGGCGCATTTGACTTGATTATTCCTGCTTTTTCTAGAGCAATTTTTTCCAAAGTATCCCCCAGGATGTCTTGATGATCCCAACTAATATTTGTTATTAAACAAGCGGCTGGATGGATAACATTTGTCGAATCCAAGCGTCCTCCCAAACCAGTTTCTATAATAGCCCAATCAATTTTTTGTTCTTTGAAATAGCAAAAAGCCATGATAACGGTCCATTCAAAAAATGAGGGTTTTATGGATTGTATGATGGAAACGTTTTTTTCCACAAAATTGACAATCCAATTTTCATCGATTTCGATACCATTGATTTTAATTCTTTCAGTGAAAGATTTTAAATGTGGAGAAGTGTATAGACCCACTTTATATCCTGCTTCTTGTAAAATCGAAGCCATTAAATGAGAACTACTTCCCTTGCCGTTGGTGCCTGCGATATGTAAAGATTTGAAGTCATTTTGTGGATTATTAAAAAGCTCACATAATGCTATTATATTATCTAAACCTGGTTTATAGGCCTTTTTCCCTTCTCTATGGAATACAGGAAGTTGAGAATATAAAAAAGCAATCACTTCTTTATAATTCATAAATCTGATTTAGCTTCTTACTTAGAATTAATTTTAAACATAATAGTGCCTGTTGAAACCTCGGGTCTTTCTCCGGAAGATGTTGGTTTGAAACTAAGTTTTTCTATTGCACGTTTATATTTTTGAGCTACTGTAGCGGATAATGTGGTTTCAACAATTTTTAAAGAAATAATTGACCCGTTTTCGTCAATTTTTATTGAAAATCGTATAATTCCCGTTTCATCTGAATCATCATTCACTTGAGGTCTTGAGGCAAGCGCCCAACCTGTTAAATTAACTGAAAGGCCGTTACCTCCACCAATTCCACTGTTTGAACCACCATTATTTCCCTTAGGACCTTTATAAATGGCAGAGTTGTTAATGTCACCATTTAATTGTCCCTTATCTCCTATTTTACCAACATCTGTTCCATTGGAATTCCCTCCAGGATTTGGATTAGTTCCTTTAGTTCCATTGCTTGTTGATTTCTTTTTAAATAGAGCGTTATCATCAATTTTGGGAGCAACCTCAACGGGTACTACCTCCTTTTTAGCAACTTTGGCAGGTTCAATTTTCTTTTCAACAGGTTTAGCTTCAATTTTAACTGGACTTTTTACCTTTGATGTTAATAAAGTAGATTCATCAACTTTGTTTTTAACAACCTCTTTTTCTGCTGATTTGATTTCTTCTGAGGGTTTGGATTCCTCTTCACTTAATAATTCGTTAACTTGATTTTTAGTTTGAATATCTCCTCCTCCGATTTCTGAATTACCATAATTTACTTCAAAACCGCCGGCAGGTAATTCCATTTTTACTTCTTCACTTGTCCAAATATTGACTGTGATAAAAATGAAAAATAACAATGCATTGATAATGATCGTATAAATTAATGCCTTTATCCGATTTTTTCTTTCCTCTTCTTGTTGTGAAAGGATTTGATTCATAATAATTATGGTTTATATACCCAAATATCTAATTTATTTTCTTTTTTCAACTTTGCGGCATCTTTATAAGCAGCTTCAAAGCTTTCCTTATTTCCCAAACTGACACGATAAAATTTTTCATGTTCATTTTTTGCCAAAATTTCAGTGGCTAAAAAACCTTGTTCTTTTAATTGGTTCATTGCAACTTCAGCTTTTTCTTTTGTCAAAAAACTCGCAGCAATTAAATAAATTTTGTCGGTTTGCTTGATCGTCTCTGCTGTTTCGTTTGAATGAATTTGTGAAGAATCGGTAGCGGGTTCGTTAATAGCTGTAGTTACCTTATTTTCCTTTTTAGGAATTGAAATGGATTTATTTGATTTGGCAATTTTGATGGTAAATGGGCTAAAAGAACTATTTGCGTATCTTGAATTAGGTTCAGTTAGGTAATAGGCACTGAATCCAGCAAAAAGAAATGCAAGAACTGTATAAACAATATGTTTTGGTAAAATTGTTTTTTGATTGATTTTATTTGACTCAATCTCCTCTGTTGTTTTTTCTTCACGAATTTCAGATTCAATGATTGGTTCAATTAATACTGGTTTTTCTTTGTTTTTTACTGAAGCGCCAATATCGGTTAAACTAACTTCACCTAATCCAAAAACAGTTAAATCGTAGTTAAATGCTGTATTAGGGGTAAAAAGCAGGTTAGATTCTGGGTTTAAGTAGAATTCACCAATGGATCCCAATTTTAGTATTTGATTTTTGGCTAATTCTGATTTAATAAATTGACCAAATTGATTTATTTCTTTGAATGCTTCTTTATGACTAATAGATTGTTGACTTGCCCATTGAATACTTAACAAACCATCATCAGATTTAAGTCTTTCATTAAAAGCTATCCACCTCCTTCTAGGATAGATTTTTTGTTGATCATCGCTTAATTTAAAATCTTCCATATTAACAACAAAACCTCCAAAATTAGGTATAATGATACAATCATGCTCATTAATCAAATTTTCAATAAGGGAGATAATCGCTAAGTAATGTTTCATTTTAAAAAGAATAGGCTAATCCAACAGTGTAGTTAAGTCCTAATGATTGATAATTTAAATAACGTTGATAATTTTTACCCAATAAATTATTGGTACTTACAAAAGCATTGAATTTTTTCGTAATTAAATAATTCACTTTTAAATTTAAATCTAAAATATCATCCAATTTTACAGATTTATTTTCTTTGGGATTCCATCCATATAATCCATTCATGTAATAAACATCTGGAGAGATGATTATCTTATCTTTAAAAGTAATGGAATTAGTATATGAAATACTTAACATGGGTTTTCCATAAGCCTTTTCTAAATCACCTAAATTGGAATAATTGTTGTAATCAAATTTTAATACCGATAACAAACGTTCATTGTGTTGAAAATTAAATTGTCCAGAAAAATTCAGAACTTGTACTTTTTTTGCTCCTCCAACATACGTTAATTCAAACTTAGATGAATCCGCAGCAGAGTTAACAAAGAAATTTAAATTACTAAACTCAGAATAATCAACTTTTAATTCAAAATCAATGTTTCTTTCGTTACTGCCTTTCAATCCACCAAAAATATTGGCAGTTTGTTGAGTATTCATTAATCTGATGTTTCTTGCCAACCAAGGGTTTTGTCTAACGGTAGAGCTGTAGGTATTAAAATAAGTATCACCTCCTAATCCAGCAAAAACATGCAGGAAATCTGTAGGTTTGAAATCTACTTTTACGACAGGGAATAAACTAGTTTGATTTTCTCCTTCAATCCTATCCTTTTCATTGACAACATTTATCCCCGCATGGACAGAAACTCTATTATTTTTAAATAAAAAGCTAGGTTTAACTCGGTATAATTGTCTTCTATTATTTCCTATACTTGTATATTCTGAAAGCAACATATCTCCATTAAAATATGCAAATAAGTTATCATTCAATTTCATCACACCTTGAATTTTACTATCCCAAACCCATTCTTTATCCAATTTATTACTTGTGATAAAAGTCAAACCTGAGGTAGCGATATAATCTATTTTTGCTTCTTTTTTAGCATTACTGATACTTCCAATGTAATTGAATCTATCGTAATTGATATTTAAATAATCATCGTTCGGAATATTTACAAAATCCTTCCGACCGTAAAAATAAGTGGATGTTCTTTTGTAATCAATAGATCCATTTAATAAATAATTATTAGTGAATGTTTTACTGTACACTTTAATTTCATTGTCGTTTCTTGCTGAATTTGTTGACAAATTGGGGCCTTTACGATTTGCATCGTGACTAATATAAATTCCTCTAAATTGATTTTCAGATGGAGTAATTCCAAAATGTGCATTTAATAAAGTATGACCATAATTACCAACACCTGCTTTAATCACATTTTTAAATTTAGAACCATAAGCAGAAGTTAATTCATCTCCATCTCTTGGGCCTAATATTGTGTTTGTTAGTGTTGGAAGATTCAATCCCTCCCATCTTCTTTCTAAAAAATCATATTTCATTTTTCTACCCTTTTTCTGATTTTCAATTTCATTTAAAGGATCAAAACTTCGGTTAACTTGCGGTTGTAATTCAATTTTCCGTTCTTTATCTATTATGATATCTTCATTTTGAATGGAACCCTCTTTTCTTGTCTGTTGAGCATTGGCAACCAATGACAGTAAGCATAAACTAATGCTTGAAAGAATATATAATTTTTTGGCTAAATCGCTGAATCTCATTTTTTCTTAATTAAGCTGTTATTTAATTGGCAAAGCGTTTAATTTGGTTTTGGCTAATTCAATGACCTCTTTGTCACTAGAATTATCAACAATTGATTTCAATGTCGCTCTTGCCTGAGGTATATTTTTTAGTTCAACAAAATCATCCGCTAATAAAATATAAGCTTTTCCTAAAATTGAATCGGAGGATTCAGAAAATTGATTTCTAAATTTATCCAAAATCATTTCACTGGACTCTTTAAATTTACCTTCCTTGAATAAAAGTGTAGCCAAACGTAATTGGCAATTTGCCCCTAAATCATTTTTGTCAAAAGAAATAGTTTTGTTTAACCATTCTCTTTCTTTTTCGATGTTCGCCTTGCTTGCATACACATCAGCAATTTTTAGAGAAATTGTAGCTTTTTCAATTTCGGTATAGCTTTCAGCAGTAATAATTTCATCCACTACAATGGAGGCAGAATCTACGTTGTCACTTTCCAAATAAGCAGTGATCAAGCCATTATTTGCGATTTGTAAATCCTTTTTTTCTACATTTTTAGTTTTGAACTTTTTAAACAATTCTATTGAAGCATTGTAATTTTTATTACTTAATTCTATTTCAGCGGATCTCTGAATAGCTCTATTAATTTGCGGATGAGCATTCTGCTCAATCATTTTTTTGTAAGCCGCTAAAGCTTCTTCTTTGTTACTGATACGATATGCTGCATCGGCCAATAAATAAGTTGCTTCTACGATATTATCATTGTTAGGATATTTCTCAATAAAAGCTTTCAATGGAGAAATTGCTTTATCGTATTTCTCACCTAAATAAATCCCTTTGGCTGCACGATATTCCAATTCAATATTTTCTGCTTCATTGGGACTATTTTTTTGGAATGTTGTCAATAATTGACCAAATTCTTCAGGTCTACCAACTTCATTTAACTCCTCTTGAAGTCCAATCAAGGCATCTTTAGCCGTTTTATCGGTAGGGAAATCGTTAATGATTTTTTTATAATCTGTTATAGACAGTTCATGTTGACTTGTATTGGCGTACGCCTGAGCTCTTTTTAATAATGCTTGAGTAAAGTATGGGCTTGTAGATTTATTATCAATTAAATCGGTAAATCCGGCGATCGCATCTTTGTATTTGTTGTTATCAAAGGAAATGACATTTTCCTGATAAACAGCATCATCAACATATTTTGAATTAGGAAAATCTAAGCGAACTTGTTTAAATGTTTGTTTCGCTTCCGCCTCTTTATTTAAATATGTTAACGTTACACCTTTTTGATACAAAGCATAATCTCTCTCCGTTTTTAATTGATCGTATGCTTTTGTATAATAGGTTAAAGCTTCTTCGTAATTTTTAGATACTAAATAGGTGTCTGCTAATCTCAATAATACATTGGAATTACTTTTTCCACTTGGAGAAGATAATTCTTTATCAACATATGCTTTGAAAAGCGTATTAGCCTTGTTAAAATCTTTCGTATTAAAATAGGCATAAGCTAATCCAATTCTAACTTTTTGTAAAAAATCTACGGCCTTTGTTACCGGAGGGTTACTGATTAATAATGGGCTGTACACTTGAATAGCTTCTTGATACTTTTTCAATTGCGATAAAGCCTCAGCTTTTCCAAAGTTTGATTGGAATTTTATTTCTTCCGATTCAGAGTTACTAATGGAGGTATTGAAAAACTCAACAGCTTCAGAGAACTTATTCGTATTATATGCCTTTACTGCCAAATTATAACTGAGGGTTTGATAGGCAGCGTTTAATTTACTAGAGCGATTGGGAATGGATTTTAAATAGTCCATCGCCGCATTCAAATTGTTAGAACTAATAAATGCATCCGCTACAAGCTCATTTGCTTCTTCATTGAATTTACTCGTTGGGTAGTTTTTGTTAAACTCTTGAATTTCATAAATCGTTTCACTGGCTTTACCTAAATCCAATAAAACTTTTGCATGATTAAAAAATGCTTCTTCTTGTATTTCTTTATTGAAATTTAAGGCTTTCGCTTTTTCAAATGCGATTAATGTTGCTTCTAAATTACCCGCTTTTAATTGCGCTAATCCTAATGTAAATGCAGCATATTGACTTAATGTATCTTTTGAGTCAACAACAAATTTAAGTTCATCAGCTGCCTCATTGAATTTATTGATTTTATACAAAGAGAAACCAAAACGATAATGGACTTGGTTGTTTACCGACTGTGGATTTAAATTACTGTTGATTTGATAGCTAGCAGCTGCTTTTTCATAATATCCCAATTTAAACTGAACCTCGGCAACTAATAATGACAATTCATCCAATTTGTATTGAGAATTTTTCTGCTTTAATAAAGGCTCGGCATAACTTAATAATTCATTGAATCTACCTTGGTGATAAAAACACATGGCAATCCAATTGGGAATATCACTTCTATATTTACTACTACCCTCTGCTTTATTGAAATCTTTAACAGCATCAGCGTATCTTTTTTCTTTGAAATTTAAAATTCCAGCATAATAAGAAGCTGCAAAAGCATATTCTTCTTCTGTTTCTACCTTAATTTCATTGAAATATTTTAGGGCATTTTTGAAATTTTTCATTTCATAATACGATACCGCCAATTTATATTTCGCTTCTAGATTGGTTTCAGAGGATTTACTTAAATATTTGATTGCTTTTAAATAATCTCCATTATCATAAAAGAAAGTACCAATTCCCCTCAATAATTTTACTGCTTGAGGATGCTCAGGATTGTCGGCAATGAATCTTTCCGCCAAAATTTCAGATTCTGGCTGACTCATGTAAAGCGCACACATAGTGATATAATATTCTGCTAAGACCTTTTGACCCGCTTGTTCATTGATTTGAAGCGGTTCCAAGCTTGATAAATAGCCAGAGAACTCTTCCTTAGCAGCTACGTAGTTTTTCGAATCAAAATACTCTTTTGCTTGTCTGAAGTGCAAAGTATGATCCTTGTAACTTAAGGTTTGTTGACCAAAAACAGAAATATTAATTAATAATACAATCAGAACTAAAATAAAGCCTGACACAGAAGTATGTTTTCTCATTATTTAATGATTACAGCATTCACAATTACTACAATAATACGATTTTTTTTGCGAATAATTGTATCAAAGTTTGAATAAAATTCTTCAATAAGGCTCTTTAAATGCTGAAAATTGGTTTTAAAGTTTGTAAACCTTTATATTTGTTTTTTACCTATTCATTTACAATACACTGACAATCAATGAACATTCAATCATTAAGCTTGAAATCTATCTTAACGATTTCAATTCTTTTTTTTACAATTTCAGCTTTTGCTTCTGCGCGAACTTCTCATCAAGTTTCTATGCCGGAACCTCACACCCATTATTTTGAAGTTACTACCCGAATAGATTTAAAAGGTGAGGCTTACAAAAAGAACTATATTGATCTAAAAATGGCAGCTTGGACTCCTGGCTCCTATTTAATACGTGAATTTGCTCGAAATGTGGAATCCCTTTCTGCGAATTCCAATGGAAAAGTCCTTAAATACCAAAAAATCAATAAAAATACATGGCGTATACAATTAGATAAAAATCTGCCAGAAAATATTGTTGAGGTTAAATACAAGGTATATGCCTATGAGTTATCAGTTCGAACCTCTTTTTTAGACGATTCGCATGGTTATATCAATCCAGCTAGTGTATTAATGTTTGTGAACGAATTCAAAAACGAAGCCCAGGAACTAGAAATCATTCCTTTTAAAAATTTCAAAAAAGTTTCTACTGCATTAAAAGAGATTGGTAGATTCAAATACCAAGCTAAAAATTTAGATGAAATGATCGATTCCCCAATTGAAATTGGAAACCATTCGATTTTTGAATTCAAAGTTGGATCTGTTCCACATCAAATTGCCTTTTATGGTCCTGCCAAAGTTGATTCTGTAAAATTCATCAAGGATGTTAAAAAGATGTGTGAAACAGCTCAAAATGTAGTTGGAGAACATCCATGCGATCATTATTTATTCATTATTCACAATTTACACCGTGGTGGCGGGGGCTTGGAACATTTGTATTCTACCACATGCCAAGTTAGTAGAGGAAATTATGAAACGGATAAAGGGTATAAAGGTATTTTAAATTTATTGGCACACGAATATTTTCATTTGTGGAATGTGAAAAGAATTCGCCCGAAAGCTCTTGGACCTTTTGATTATGAAAATGAAAATTACACGCATAATTTGTGGTTTTCGGAAGGAATTACTAGTTATTATGCCGATTTAATTAGTCAGCGTTCAGGACTTATTTCAAACAATGAATATTTATCTGGATTAGCGGATGAAATTTCTGCGGTTGAAAATCAACCGGGAAATAAGGTTGAATCAGCAGCCGAATCGAGTTGGGATGCATGGATTAAGTATTATAGACCCAATGAAAATTCAAAAAATTCAAGTATCTCTTATTACGACAAAGGATCTGTTTTAGGTGGCATTTTGAATCTTTGGATTATTCAACAAACGAATGGAAAAAAGAAATTAGATGATGTCTTTAACTATTTATATGTCAATTATTACAAGAAATTACAACGTGGTTTCACAGATGCGGAATTAGAAGATGCTTTTTCAAAAGTTGCAGGAAGTTCATCCAAATCAATTTTTGAAGAATATGTTTATGGCATTAAAACACCCAATTACAAAGATTTGTTTGCATCAGTGGGTTATCAATGGTCAAACGCCAATGAGGGAAAGCAAATTCCATTTTTAGGCCTGACTGTTGTAGCGAATAAAATTTCTCAACTCTATAAAGGTGGGCCTGCTTATCAGTTTGGATTAAATGTTGGTGATGAAATTGTAAAAGTAAATAACCTTGATTTTGAAGGAGTTGAAAAATTACTATCCAATAAAAAACCTAATGAAACAGTTTTATTTACCATCAAGAGAGATGGAATGGAAAGAAATTTGATGGTTACAATTGCTCAAAGCCCAATTCAAAGCTTTGTTTTATCAAGCTATCCTACTTTAACGGATAGTCAAACTAACTTAAGAAAAACGTGGTTGGGTAGTTTATAATTATTCAACCGCTCTGGCCATTTCAGCATACATTTTCTGGAATGTTTCTATTACAAAATGATTGAAAGAGGAGCTTGTCGCAAGCTCCTCTATTTCTTTCTGGTTAGCAAAGTCTAAAACAGAAAACTTATAACTCTGTTCTAAATGAGGTGTCTCAAATTTCAATATATACTTAGAATTCCATTCAAATAAGGAAATTCTAAGGTTATCATGAGGAATTTCTTTGATAAAGTGCATTATTCTTGAACTATCTTGACACTTTGGATTACATCACCTTCTCTGATTAAATCAATGACATCTAACCCTTCAATCACTTTGCCAAAACAAGTATGTTTACGATCTAAATGAGAAGTATTTGCACGGGAATGGCAAATGAAGAATTGAGATCCTCCAGTATTAGGCCCTCTGTGTGCCATCGATAAAACACCACGATCATGGTATTGATTATTACCAGTTAGTTCACAAGGAATAGTATAACCGGGTCCACCAGCACCCGTTCCCGTAGGATCTCCTCCTTGAATAACAAAATTGGGAATCACTCGGTGAAAAGTAACTCCATCATAAAATCCTTTTTCTGCTAAATCAATGAAATTTTTAACATGAATAGGTGCGTCTTCTGAATAAAATTCAATTTTCATTAAACCTTTATCTGTCAACATTTCTGCGTATGCCATAATTATAATTTAAATTTGTTTGCAAAGATGCGAATGAAAATTCAAATTATTCCAATTCACCTCGCTCCTTTTCGAAATAATTGCCTTAATTTCATGGTATGAAGCAGATTATCATATTTATCTTAACAATCGTTTTATTTAGTTCTTGTCAGAATGATACAGACAAAAAGGAAGCGACGGATTTCTTTTTTAGAGGTAATCAAAAATTAAAAGAAAAAGAATATTTTGATGCCATTAAATGGTTTGGGGAGGCAATAAATAAAAATTCTAATTTTTCAGATGCTTATTATAATCGGGGGTTGGCGTATCAAGCCTTGGAAAAAAATGAAGAAGCCCTTGCAGATTTTACGCGCGCCTTTGAATTAGATTCACATTTTTCTCCTGCTCTTTTCAAGAAAGTAGAAATTTTACAATCCCTAGAAAAAGTCGATTTAGCGCAAAATGAAGCAGATTTATTGGTAAAATCATTTCCAGATTCTGCCGCTAATTTTCGATTGAAGGGTGACATACTTTTTCAAAAAAAAGACCTAAACGCTTCTTTAGCTTCTTATGATATCGCTTTACAATTAGATTCCAATTTGGTAGAAGCTTTGATAAATAAAGGAGTTGTCCTTCAAGAGATGAATGAGTTGGATCAGGCAGAAAAGACTTTTAAAAAGGCATTGACAAAAAATAAATACAAAGACTTGATTTATAATAATTTAGGATATTTGGAAATTCAACGTCGCCAATGGAAAATGGCACATTTATGGGTAACAAAAGCTTTGAAAATGTCGCCTGAGAATGAGCTTTATTTAAAAAATATGGCTAAAATTGAAGAGGAATCAGGCGCGAAATAAATCCATGTATTTTTTTAAAGCTTCTGCATTTTTCATTGAATCCGTAAAAATTTCTAAAATAGTGGCTTTTTGTTGAACATTAAAAAATACGGGAAGTACAGATTCTAGCTCAGACCAATTTTCTGCTTTTAAATAATTCATCTGGGCATCTTTTGCTGTATTTTCAGCTTTGAAATTTTGTTGAGTTTCCATGAACTCTTCTAACTCAGGTAGCGTATTTGCTCCAGCCAAGTTTCTGAAAATACCTCCACCGTGGTTATTGAAAATGATAATTCTTAGGTTTTTTGGCAGATAATTGTTCCAAAGTGCATTTTTGTCATAATGAAAAGCTACATCTCCAATGATTGATACGCACAATTGTGCTGTTTTTTGACTAGCCCCAACAGCTGTACTTAAGCATCCATCGATACCACTTGTACCTCGATTAGCAAAAATTTCTGAGCTTGATATTTGATCTTTTGTCCAATTGATGTAACGAATGGATAAGGAATTCGCTATATGTAAATCTATTTTTTGGGTATTGATTACTTGAATAATTCGATTGAAAATATATATTTCTTCCCAACTAGCTTGTCCGAAAAATATAGTCTGAAGAGACTCTATTTCTTTCTTTTTATTTTGCCAAACCTGCGTCCAAAGGGTGTTTTCTCTCCATTCAGTGGTTAACATTTCCTCTAAAAATAGGATTGCCTGAAGCTTAAAAATATGGGTCAAACATTGAAAAGGATCAGGTTGATCGATTGGATTTGGATGGATCAACCAGGAATTCTCTGGCTTGAATTTTCGAAGAAATTGCTTGATTCGTTTACTTACAAATGATTTGCCAAAATGTATATGTAAATCTGGTTGTAGATTAATCCAATTCGTTTCATCCACTAATATCAAATCATGATACAATCGGCATTCATCAGGCAGATTGGCAGTAGCATCTCCGATAACAGGAATTCCTCTAAAAGTCAATTGTTTAATTAATTCGTCAAATATTGGATCTTTTTCTTGTTGGCCAACCGTTACTAAAATCTTTTGTGATGCCTTAATACGCTCATGGATAAACTTTTTTTCCTCGTTCTTTAAGGTATAAGATGTTAAAGGATACGCTAACAAAGAATGAATGGTTGGTTTGGGCAATTCCTCTCCTTGTGCGGGATAGAAAGGTTCAGAAATGGGGATATTTATATGAACAGGCCCTTTGGGTTCTTGTATTGACTGTTCGTAAATGGCTGATAGATTTTCAAGGATTCTTTCCTCGCTGGATTGTTTATCTGTGTCAAAATTCAAAAAAGACTTTACATGTTTACCAAAAAGATTTTCTTGGTAAATCGTCTGTCCATCCCATTGGCCAATCCATTGTTTAGGTCGATCGGCGATTAGAATAATTAGGGGTAATTCTTGAAAAAAAGCTTCAACGATTGCTGGGCCGAAATTGAGCGCTGCTGAACCAGAGGTACAACAAACGATTGTTGGCTTTTTAGATTTTAAAGTTAGGCCTAATGCAAAAAATGCTGCAGATCTTTCATCTGAAATGGAATAGCATTTTATTTTTTTATTTCTTGCCAAGGCCAACATGACAGGAGCATTTCTTGATCCAGGACAAATAACAGCATCTTTCACCCCACTTAATTGAAGGATATTTACTAATTCTACAAGTCCGTTTGGAAAGGCCATAGCAAAAAAAAGCCTCGTTAGAGGCTTTAAAGATTATCCAAGATACGTTTTTAATGCTTTACTTCTGGAAGTATGACGTAAGCGTCTGATGGCTTTTTCTTTAATTTGACGAACGCGTTCACGAGTCAAATTGAATTTTTCACCAATTTCTTCCAATGTCATTGCATGTTCTCCGTTTAAACCAAAATACAAAGTAACAACATCAGCTTCACGTTGAGTTAAAGTAGATAAAGCTCTTTGAACTTCACGACGAAGGGAGTCATTGATCAAACCTGAATCGGGTTTATCCTCTGAATCGTTTTCTAATACATCTAACAAAGAGTTTTCTTCACCTTGAACAAAGGGTGCATCCATTGAAACGTGACGCCCCGATATTTTAAGTGTATCAACCACTTCACCGGTTGAAATTTCTAAAACCTCAGCTAATTCTTCAGGAGAAGGCTCACGTTCGAATTTTTGCTCTAATTCAGAGAAAGTTTTTGAAATTTTATTCAAAGATCCTACTCTATTTAAAGGTAAACGAACGATACGAGATTGTTCTGCTAAAGCTTGTAAGATCGATTGACGAATCCACCAAACTGCATAAGAAATGAATTTAAAACCACGTGTTTCATCAAAACGCTGTGCGGCCTTGATAAGACCTAAGTTGCCTTCATTGATTAAATCACCTAAGCTTAAACCTTGGTTTTGGTATTGTTTAGCAACTGATACCACGAAACGTAAATTAGCTTTTGTTAATCTCTCAAGAGATAATTGATCTCCATCACGGATTTTTTGAGCTAGAATTACCTCTTCGTCTGGTGTAAGTAAATCTACCTTTCCAATTTCTTGAAGGTATTTATCAAGGGATTGGCTCTCCCTGTTGGTAATTTGTTTGCTAATTTTTAGCTGTCTCATATGCTTATAACAGATTTAATGGGCTATGTGTTTCAATAGCCCACAAAAATATTTTCTAGTTTTCTGATTTCTCAGGACGCTCAGGCTTTGGTAAAAGAACTTTAGCTGATAAACGGAATTTACCCGTTTTCTTATCTACTTCAACCAACTTTACTTTGATTTTATCACCTTCTGCTAAAACACCTTCCATGGAATCAATGCGATCCCAAGAGATTTCAGAGATATGTAATAAACCATCTTTTCCAGGTAAAAATTCAACAAATGCACCAAATGCTTGGATATTTTTCACTTTTCCTTCATAGATTTCACCTACTTCAGGAATTGTAACAATACCTTTTACCATTTTAATGGCTTTGTCCATGGCTTCACCGTTGGAAGAGAAAATGCTTACATATCCTGCATCATCTTTTTCTTCTATCGTAACAGTTGCTCCTGATTGCTTTTGGATATCTTGAACAATTTTACCACCTGGCCCGATTACGGAGCCAATTTGATCTTTATTGATCTTGATAACGGTTGCTCTTGGAGTTTGAGGTTTGAAATCTTCTCTAACACCTGGCATGGCTTTTTTCATTTCATTTAAGATATGTAAACGGCCTTCTTTTGCTTGAGTTAATGCTTCAGATAAAACTTCGTACGATAAACCTTGTACTTTAATGTCCATTTGACAAGCAGTGATTCCATTTTCAGTACCTGTTACCTTAAAGTCCATGTCGCCTAAATGATCTTCATCTCCTAAGATATCAGATAAAACCGCATATTTACCTGTTTTTGAATCAGAAATTAATCCCATAGCAATTCCTGAAACTGGAGCCTTTATTTTAACACCAGCATCCATTAATGCTAAAGTTCCTGCGCAAACAGTTGCCATAGAGGAAGAACCATTGGATTCTAAAATATCTGATACCACACGCAGAGTATAAGGGAAGTCTTCCATTTTAGGAAGCACCTTTTTAATAGCGCGCATTGCTAAGTTACCATGACCTACCTCACGGCGTCCTACTCCACGATTGGGTTTCACCTCACCAGTAGAAAAACCTGGGAAGTTGTAATGCAACATGAATTTATTGTAACCTTGAGTCATTGGCTGATCAACAATTTGCTCATCCATTTTTGTACCCAACGTAACAGTCGTTAATGATTGTGTTTCACCACGTGTAAATACAGAAGATCCATGTGGAGTTGGTAAATAATCGACTTCACAAGTAATTTTGCGAATTTCATTTAATTTACGACCATCTAAACGATAGCGTTCCTGAAGCACCAATTGACGAGCTGCTTCTTTTTCGATATCATGTAAATATACTTTTGCTAAAGATAAGTTTACGGTGTGATCTTCAGGCAAAGAAGCTATGTATTCATCTACAATAGCTTTAAAGCCAGCTTTACGATCTTCTTTTTTCGGATTGGCTAATTTAGCAACTGACAAATATTTCTCATAGTAGTTTTTCCACAATTCCGCTCTCAACTCTTCGTCATGTGTTTCGTGACTGTAAGCGCGTTTTTCGGTTTTACCTACTGCAACGGTCAGTTCTTTCAAAGCGCTACATTGTAATTTAATTGCTTCATGAGCAATTTTTAATGCTTCTAACATTTCAGTTTCAGAAACTTCGTCTCCTTCACCTTCCACCATTAGAATATCATTTTCATTAGCGGCTACAATTAATTCCAAAGATGCTCCAGCTAATTCTGAAACACTAGGATTCACTTTGTATTCACCATTTATTTTAGCGACACGTACTTCTGAAATTGGACCATTGAAAGGAATATCGGATACTGCTAAGGCTGCAGCAGCTGCTAAACCCACAAAAGCATCAGGTAATACCTCTGAATCAGCTGAAATCAAGTTGATTAAAACCTGAACATCTGCATGGTAATCATCAGGGAAAGTTGGACGTAAAGCGCGGTCCACTAAGCGTGAGATTAATATTTCATAATCGGATAGGCGCGCTTCTCTTTTTAAGAAACTACCTGGGATACGTCCGTTTGACGCAAATTTTTCTTGGTAATCGACAGATAATGGAAGAAAGTCTACTCCCTCTTTGGCCTCTTTGTTGGCTACCACTGTAGCAAGCAACATCATATTTCCAGACCTTACAACAACAGCTCCATCCGCTTGCTTGGCTAATTTGCCAGTTTCAATTTGGATTTCCTTGCCATCTGGCATTGAAATATGTTTTTGAATAATGTTAAATGACATATATTTTTCTGAATAAATTTCCAAGCAACATTGCTTGGTTAAAAAGCTTGTTTGAAGAATTCAAACGGGTAAAAATGTAAATAAAACAGGGCTTCAGTTGAATGAAACCCTGTTCAAAATTATTTACGAATACCTAATTCAGCAATAATTGCACGATAACGTGAAATGTCAGTGCGAGTTAAGTAATCTAGCAAACGACGACGCTTACCAACTAACTTCAAAAGACCCAATCGAGTGCTGTGATCTTTCTTGTTTTTCTTTAAATGCTCAGTCAAATGATTGATTCTGAATGTGAATAACGCAATTTGCGACTCAGCAGAACCAGTATCGATTTTAGACTTTGCTTTACCTTTTGATTCAAAAATTTCTTGTTTTTTCTCAGGTGACAAATACATCTTTTACCAGTTTAAAGTTTATAAAAAATTAATTTGCAAAAGTACACAAATTCTGTGGTATTTCCAAATATTAAATCAATGTTTCCTTACAAAACGTAGTTTTACTTTATCCCACAAAACTTTGTAGAAATCTGATTCAAATAAGCGTGAGTCTTGAAGCGCTATTTTCATGAAATAAGCTCCAATGGCTCCTAAAATTACATTGGAAATCCAAGCACCTATTTGAACCATTACTTTTCCTTCCTTAGCCATTTTGTCTCCTTGCTGGGTCAAGATGTACATTAAAATAAAAAATGAAACTGCAACAACGACTGGAATTCCAAATCCACCTTTTTTGATTATGGCCCCTAAAGGTGCACCAATTAAAAACATCACTAAAATAGCTAAAGACGTGGTCAGTTTGTGATGCCATTCCAAATCTGTTTTTCTTAGATCAGAAATTTTGCTTTCTAAATTGATTTGATTGGTTTCTCCGAAGGTGATTAGATTATTTGCTTGTTGTTTGGCTAATTCAAACGGTGGCCTATCCATTGGTCTTTTGAGTCCCTCCTGAATTCTTTTCGGAAGCCATTTGGTATTTTTTAATTTCATCAGCGAAGGTCTAATGGGTTTATTGTAATAGATATAATAAACATTTGAACCGAGAACAAAACCATCTCTGATATTTTTGAGAACTGTTTTTATGGAATCTGCATCATCATATAATTGATTACTGTTGCGCATAATTTGATGATGAGCGAATTGATTTTCCTGTGTTTTATGTAGGTCAAATGCCTCTAAAGACATCACAATTTTGCTTTTTTTGAAACTATGAACGGCTAAATCTGTTTGATCATTGCTAATTCCCTTATCCGCATCTTCCAAATAATCTTTGCCATTAAATAATTCAAAAATCAAGTATTTTTTATCTAAAATCGTATACATCAAGGCTGAATCAGCCAAAGTGACATGTCTGTTACCATCATTGTGTGTATGATCATAAATAATCAATGATTTCAAGGTCTTATTGTCGGTGTATTTTTTCTGAACTTTGATTGTATATCCAGGGAGGTCGGTGTAAAAAATACCTTCTTTGATATTAAGTGTTGTTTTGGTTGTTTTGATATCATACATCAAACTCCAGCCTTTTAAATTGGCCCAAGGTAATGCAACATTGGTAAACCAAAACATAAAAATACTCAGTAGGAATGCTACGACAAAAATGGGTCTTAAAATGCGAAGAATTGAAATTCCTGAACTTTTTAATGCCGTTAGCTCAAAGTTTTCACCTAATTTTCCGAAGGTCATCAAAGAAGATAATAATACAGACAGAGGCATTGCCAATGGAATAGTAATCAATGAAAAGTAGAAAAATAATTCAATGTAAATCCCAAACCCAAGGTCTTTGCCAAACAAATCAGCAAAATAAAATAAAACGAGTCGAAGTAGAAAAATGAAAATAACAACCACTAAGGTCAAAAAAAATGGACCCCAAAATGCGTTTAAAACTAATTTATCTATTTTTTTAATGCTAACTCCCAACAATTTCTTTCAGTTTGTCTGTTAAATAATCCCAAAGTTCTGTTGCATCATTATCCGATTTGAATTTGGACGCACGATCGATGACTTTTAAATAAGTGGTATTGCTTAATTCACTGACTTCCAATATTAATTCAATGCTTGAATTTTCTGTTTGATCAGAATTTTGAAATTGAAATTTGACAGATTTATTTGATTTACTACTTACCAATGTGGCCGGATGAGAGGCATCATCCCAATAAAAATTAAAATTCTGACTATTTTGAACGGTTACTTTGTCAGCGAACCATTGCTGTAATCCTGAGGCAGTAGTTAAATACGGATAAAGCACTTTAGGTGAAGCCTTTATCTCAAATTCAAACTCAAAATGATTATTTGACATAAGCGTAAATTTATCTGATAGATACAATTTTGTACCTTTAAACAAAGGTATTATATCTTATGTAAATAGCAAATACAAGGTAAAATTAATAAGATTTGTTAATATTATTTGTGACTCTAATACCTTTATATTACTTTTGCAAACCAATTCGGCGGGGTAGCTCAGATGGTTAGAGCGTTGGATTCATAACCCAAAGGTCGGCAGTTCGATTCTGCTCCCCGCTACTTAGTCCCTGCTTGCAGGGATTTTTTTTGCTCAAATATGAAACCTTCGTTCGATAAAATTTTCATGGAATTGGCTGAGAATCTTTCTCTTAGATCTCATTGTACCAAAGCTCAAGTGGGTGCTGTTTTGACCAAGGATACACGTATTATTTCCATTGGTTACAATGGTCCTCCCTCTGGAACGCACAATTGCGATGAGGAATTTGGAGATGAGGGTTGTCCAAGAGATTCTAAGGGATCTTGTTCTTTGGCTTTACATGCTGAACAAAATGCGATCTTATATGCTTCTAAAAATGGGGTTTCTTTGGAAGGGTCAACGATTTATGTAACACTTTCCCCTTGCATCTCTTGTGCTAGAATCATTTATAGCATGAAAATTAAGAAGGTCATTTTTCTGAATTCCTATGCTGCTTATAAGGGTCTTCCTTCTGACGAGGGCGTCGATTTTTTAAGAAAATTCGGTGTAGAAGTGGAGAAATATGAAGTTTAGGTAGTAGGGAAAAGGTAATAGGGAATAGGTAATAGGTAATAGGGAATAGGTAATAGGCTTCTCTTTTCTTTTTTCTCTTTTCTCTTTTCTCTTTTCTCTTTTCTCTCTTTTACCTTTTACCTACTACCTATTACCTAATTTTAATGGTGCACTCCGCCTTCACCATGAACGTGGCCATGATCAAGTTCTTCTTGCGTGGCTGGTCTAATTTTTAAGACTTTCCCAATAAATATTAATTCTTTTTCTGCCAATGGGTGATTAAAATCCATTTTAACTGTTTCATCACCGATCGAAATAACAAGACCTTGCATTCTATTTCCTTGGTCATCAGTCATCGGAATAAAATTACCAACTTTAACAATTTCGTCCGTGTTTTGACCTTCCACTTGAAAAATGGATTTGGGTAGATCAATGATGGCATTTGGGTCAATGGTACCATAAGCTTCTTCTGGTGTAATGCTGAAATCAAATTCATCACCAACCTTTAAGCCAGCTAAATTATTTTCGAACGACTCTGGTAAACCACTTAATCCATGAATAAATACCATCGGTTCCTCTTCTCCAACAATTTCAACTACTTCTGGTTGTCCATTTTCATCTGGGAAAGAGAGTTGGTAGCTGATATACACTACCGATTTAGGTGCAATTTGCATATTGATTTTCTTTTTTTGCCACAAACCTACGGGTTTAAATTGAGAAAGTGCTTGGTCAGACAAATAATATTTTTGGATGCATGGGCTTTTGTTTAGTTTTGTAATTCCGAAAAATAAAGAATGTCAATATGTTAAAAAGTGCTCAAGAAGTCTTAAAGGATATCAAGCAAAATAAACTTGCTCCCATTTATTTGATACATGGAGATGAGCCTTTTTTCATCGATCAATTGACTGACTCTATTGAGAAAAATGTGCTTAATCCAGACGAACAAAGTTTCAATCAATTTATTTTGTTTGGGAAGGACCACAGCATGGCTTCTGTAGTGTCTTATGCTAGACGTTTTCCAATGATGGCTGAAAAACAAGTCATTATCGTAAAAGAAGCTACTTTTTTAGAAAATATGGGAAAAGGGAAAGCATCCGCAAAAGATAAATCGGATGATGAATGGAAGGCTTTTGAGGATTATTGCCAACATCCAACTCCTTCTACCCTTTTGGTTTTCACTATCAAAAATCTACTTACAGATAAATCTAAAATCTTAACTCCTTTGGTTAAACACGGAGTTATTGTTGCCTCCAAGAAAATCAGTGATGATAAAGTAGCTCAATGGTTAAAGGATTATTTAAGTGCCGCTCAATTGACTATGAAAGCAGATACTTTAGAAATGATGGTGACTTTTGTAGGGTCTGATTTAAAGAGAATGGCATTTGAGGCAGATAAATTGATCATTAACTTACCCGCTGGTTCTGAGGTTGGCTCAACGGAAGTTGAAAAATATATTGGGATAAATAGAGAATATAATTTTTTTGAATTTCAAAAAGCCATGCTTGTTAAAAACGTTGAAAAAGCTCAGAAAATTGCTTTTCATTTGGCTGAAAATACCAAGCAAAATCCGGTGGCCCCCATGTTAATTTTATTATTCAATTTCTTCTCAAAGGTTCTCCAAATTCATGATTTAGGCAATATTTCTGATGCTGAAATTGCGAGGGAGACAGGATTGAATCCATACTATGTCCGAGATTATACTACCGCAAGGAAAAATTATTCTTTAGGAAAAGTTGTCAGGATTTTGGAAGAAATTAAAAAAGCTGATTTGAAAATGAAAGGTGTCATTGGCCAAGGTGTATCAGATCGAGATATTATTTTGGATTTGAGTTTTATGATTTTACATTAAAACTCATTTAACCATACTTTCATCTAGATTGAAAAGTACATTGCTTAACATCGTTTTAGCAATTAAATCGGGGGCATTTTTGGGGAAAACGTTGTCTGGACACCATTTTAAAAATGCTTGACAAGCTTTCTTATTATTCGCATAATATCCCTTTGTTTTGATAAAATAATCTTTTAGAATAGTCATTTTTTTGCTTGGGATTTCAGACCCAAACAATTCAAAATAGGCTTTTTGAATAAAAATATCATCAAAATCTTTTGGGAATTTTCTAGCAAAAAATTGAGCGGCTTCCATGAATACAGGATCATTAAGCGCATTTAAAGCTTGTAAGGGAGTATTGGTTCGAATACGTCTTGATAGGCATAAATCTCTTGTACCCGCATCGAATGTAACCATGGTCGGATATGGACTACTTCTTCTCCAATAAGTGTACAAAGATCGCCTCCATTGGTCTTCGCCATTACTTTTTCTCCATTGCATTCCACTGTAAGGGGCATTCCAAATTCCATCAGGTTGTTCTGGCATCACACTTGGACCACCTATTTTTAAGGATAAAATACCGGACCATGCTAAAACTTGATCTCTTAGTTGTTCTGGACTCAATCTTATCCTAGGTCCTCTGGTTAAAAATCGATTAAATGGATCTTTTTCAGATTCTTTGTCGGTTCTTTTTGATGATTGTTGGTAAGTTGATGAAAGGACGATGTATTTTATTAATTCTTTCGGACGATATTTCCATTTAAATTGAAATTGATAGGCTAAATGATCTAACAATTTTTGATTAGAGGGTGGCAAGCCTTGGCTACCTAAATCTTCCAGCGTTTCTACGATTCCTGTTCCGAATAATTGTTCCCAAAAGCGATTGACGGCTACTCGAGAGGTTAATGGGTTGTCACTACTTCCCATCCAGTGGGCAAGAGAAAGTCGATCCTTAATATTTTTTTGTTTAAAAATAGCAGGAATGCCACTGTTCACAACTTTTCCTTGACTTAGCCAAGAGCCTCTTTCAAATACCCTAGTTGGCCTAAAAAAAGCGGTAGGATTTTCTAACATAATCGGAGTACTTGTCTCGGGTTGACTTTGAATCAGTTTTGTACTTAATGTATTAAAATTGGTTGCGCTTAATTCTTTTGGTATTTCTGGCATTAAGGCCCAAAAACCTATGGTACAGGTATTTTGCTCCGCTTCTGTTTTTGAATTCGAAAATTCCCAAATTAAATCTTGTTTCCCTGCCAATGCTGGAATTTTAAAAAACGCATAGGCCCACCCTTTTACCCAATATCCTTTAGGTGCGGCGTATTTTTCTTGTAAGGTGGTATCTAATTTAATTTTTGTAATGATTTCACCTTGCTTCGAATTTTTTCGTATAGTTAAATAGGTTGGAGCAGGGCCATTATTTTTACAAGCAATTAATAAATGGGTCTTCCCATTCATCGGTACGGCTTTAAATCGAACAGAGCCTCCATTTCTAGCGGCAAGGTATTTATTATCTGCCAAGGCGGCATTGATGTGTTGATCTGCCCAATGAGGATGAATTTTAGGCTCAATGAATTGAACCATATTTAACCATTCCTTTTGAATAGGTGGAGGCTGATTTTTAAGGTAATTTTTCAGGCTATCTAATTTAGCTTTGTCTGAAAGTTTATAATGTCTGAAATTGGGTGAATCATCAGGAATATCTTCGTCTCTGGTATTATTGAATAAGGCCATGAATTGATAATATTCTTCGTGTTTGATGGGATCATAAGGGTGGGAATGGCATTGAACACAATTAAAACTAGTTCCTTGTAACACTTCCAATGTCGTATTAACCCGATCTAAAATGGCTGCTGTTCGAAATTCTTCATCATCTGTACCACCTTCGTCGTTGTTGGCCGTATTTCTATGAAATGCGGTGGCGATATAATCTGACTCTTTGGGATTGTCTAATAAATCTCCTGCAAGCTGCTCTTTGATGAATAAATCATAGGGTTTGTTATCATTAAATGCTTTAATGACGTAATCCCTATATTTCCAAATCGTTCTAGCATCGTCTTTTTCATAGCCTTTGGTATCTGCATATCTAGCAAGATCCATCCACATAGATGCCCATTTTTCACCAAATTGAGGGCTTGCTAATAATTTATCTACTTGTTTCTCATACGCTTTGGCACTTTGATCATTTTCAAACTGGTTGAAATCATCTTTTGACGGAGGAATTCCAATCAAATCTAAATAAATACGGCGTAGTAATTCTGATTTTGTTGCTTGAGGCGAATGGGTCAATCCTAGTTTTTTATGTTCGGATGAAATGAAATAATCCAAATCATTTTCTTCCCAACTTGAATTAATTCCTACAAAATCAAGCAATTGGGTCCAAATATTTCCTTTGGGAACGCTTGGTTTTTCTAATTTTTGATAGGCCCAATGGGTTCCCCATTTTGCTCCTTCCTTCACCCATTGAGTTAAAATTTCAATTTCATTTTTATTTAAGGCTTGCCTTTGATAGGGCATTTTTTCTTCTGGATCCTTACTCGTCAAGCGTTGAATAAAACTTGATTTTTCAGGAAAACCTGGTACAATCGCGGGATGACCTGATTTTGTATTTCCTTTGGCTTCATTCTCAAACAGTAAACTAAAACCGCCTTGTTTTTTGACTCCACCATGGCACGAGATGCAATTTTTATTAATGATAGGCTTTACTTGGGTATTATAGTCGATTGTACTAGCTGTCCTATCTTCAAATGAACAGTTATACAACAAAAATGTACACAGAAATAAGACAATGTAACTTAGTTTCATGCCAATATTGGTTGAATTACTTTTCCAAATACATCTGTTAATCGGAAGTTACGACCTTGGAAAGGATAGGTGAATTCTTCATGATTGAATCCGAGGCAATGCAAAATAGTTGCCTGAAGGTCATAAATGGAGGTTTTGCCTTGAATGGCTGAATAGCCTAGGTCATCTGTTTCTCCCAAAGAAAATCCTGATTTGATCCCCCCTCCTGCTAGCCACATGGAAAATGCATCGGTATGATGATCTCTTCCAAAATAGGCTTGTTTTTTTCCTTCTCTGTTTTCTTGCATGGGGGTTCTGCCAAATTCACCTCCCCAAACGACTAAAGTTTGATCCAAAAGTCCTCTTTGCTCTAGGTCAATCAGTAAAGCAGATACAGCCTGGTCTGTTTGTAAGCATTTTTGACGCAAGCCCCAATCGACAGAACCATCTTTGACATTTCCATGGGTGTCCCAACCCCAATCGAATAATTGTACGAAGCGCACCCCTTCTTCCACTAATTTTCTGGCGAGTAAACAATTATTGGCAAAAGCTTCCTCACCGGGTTTTGTACCATATAATTCATGAATATAGGCTGGTTCATTGTTGATGTTCATGACTTCTGGGACAGAAGTTTGCATTTTGAAAGCCATTTCATATTGGGCGATTCTTGAGAGGGTTTCAGGATCTCCATATTCCTGATAAGTAGCCTCATTGACAGCATTGATGGCATCTATGCTAGCTTTTCTGGAATTTGGGTTGATGCCGTCTGGATTTTTAATGAACAATACAGGTTCACCTTCCGATCGACATTGTACACCTTGGTAAACAGAGGGCAAAAATCCACTTCCCCATGCTGATTTTCCAGCATCTGGATTTTTACCTCCGGAAGCAAGTACCACATAAGCGGGTAAATTTTCATTTTCAGAACCTAGTCCGTAACTAATCCATGAACCCATTGAAGGCCTGCCTAATCGAGCAGAACCTGTGTGCATCAATAATTGTGCGGGTGCATGGTTAAATTGATCTGTATACATTCCTTTCAGGAAGGTAATTTTATCTGACTGAGTTGCAATATGTGGAATGTGGTCAGAAAACCAATGTCCTGATTGGCCGAATTGTGCAAAATTGGCCTTTGGGCCCAGTAAATTAGGTATGCCTCTAATAAATGCAAATTTTTTCCCAGCGATTAATTCTTTGGGACATTCCTTTCCATCAAATTTGGCTAATAAAGGTTTATAGTCAAACAACTCTAATTGAGATGGTGCACCTGCCATGTGCAAAAATATCACTGATTTTGCTTTCCCAAACTGTGGAGGCAACTTAATTGAACTGTTTTGATTTTTTTCTTCTTTTGAGGTGCAATTTAATAATGTAGATCCAATGGCTAAGGATCCCAATCCCGTTCCAATCGTAGATAAAAAATGTCGCCTAGTAGCTAATAGAGCTTCTTTTTCAATAGCTTCTTGAAAGATATTTTTCACGGTTTAGAGATTTTTTGGGAAATTAATGGATTTTTCGGTGTTTTACCACATATTGGGAAAACTTTTCTGAATTTCGATCTTACCTATTTATCAAGACGCATGGCTGTTGTTTTCTACTATCAAGACGCACGGCCGTGCGTCTCTACTATTTCCTCTTAGCTTTTTTTTAGTTTTCTAGTTAATTTTCAAATAGTTTTCAGATTTGATGAATCCAAATTCTCCTTCAAAATAGCAACGTTCCCAAATATCAGTTTTCCCCCAATAGGTGATTAAACTGCCTTTTTTTAGAATTTTTTTAACGGGAGAAACGGAGGAGGCAAATTCTCTCATGTAGGTTTTATCATTCATGACCATACCAAAATTAAGGTAGTCGGGGAAATTAATAAAGGCAATTAAAAACATGAGATATACATTAAACGAAATCAAATGAAAGGCCTTTATTTTAATGGATTGTCTTTTTTTATGAATTAGTACAATCGCAACATAAAAGGCAATAAGGATTAAGATGGTTAAGAAATATGGGAATACTTTAAAATAGGTCCAATAGAGTTGATTGGACCAATTTATTTGGTAGCCACTGAGTTGATGATTGTTACCAATTTCCTCCATTCTTTTTGCGATGGAAGGTTTTGCTTCTTTGGATTGGAGGCTGGCTAAATAGTAAAGTTCTTTAATCCAATCGTTTTTTACTTTTGAAATATAAGCTAATTTTAATTTGATGGTTTCGGATTCTTTTGGATTATTTATCAAAAGGGGTTGATATATTTTTTCTGCTTCCAATAAATGATTGGAATTAAATAAAGAATCTGCCAAAGCGAGTTGATTTCTATCTATTTGGGAATAAGCTTGTTGTATTGTTCCCAAAGAAAAAAAGATGAAAAATATAATTTTATTTAGATGACTTGCTTGCATATTTCAAAAAACTGTCTTAGTTTTGCACCGCAATAAGGGAAAAAAGTTACTCTTTTGCAAGTTGAAGTTAGCCAGTGGCCAAACTTCCCTTCGGTTCCAGAGTGAGCCATTTTATATACAAGCGCAAGCTTGATGATTCCGTAGCTCAGTTGGTAGAGCAATACACTTTTAATGTATGGGTCCTGGGTTCGAATCCCAGCGGGATCACACAAAACCACCTAAAGAGGTGGTTTTTTTTTACCTTAATTTTTTCTGATTCCGTAGCTCAGTTGGTAGAGCAATACACTTTTAATGTATGGGTCCTGGGTTCGAATCCCAGCGGGATCACTTCTCTTTTCCCAATTTCATTTTTATTGGGATCCAATTCATTAATGATTTTTTGTGATTAGATGCATCGATTTATCAAGGATGTTCATTCTAATGGTTTAAATAAATTTATACGGATTTTTATTCGCGATTAAATTGGTCTGTGTTCCAATTCAATGGATTTTTTTGGATGTAATTCTTAATTCTAAGAAATTCGGATTCATTCCTGATGATATGGTCATGATAATTAGGTTGAAAAAAATGATTATTTCGGTTGTATTTTGGATTATGCAATTGATGCAAATCAATGAAATTATCAATTTTTGTATTAACCGCTGATTTAAATCCTGCAATGAATGATGAAATGGATTTTGGTAATCGATTGGCTGGGTTAGGTTTTATTTGCAAAAAAACGGAATCAACAGGATGATTTTCATTTACATTGTTTGGTAAA
>JACCDS011840483.1_pt1 | contig 34045 bp, 31 predicted proteins | sample 7446441 | NCBI WGS metagenome assembly JACCDS01 (sample SAMN15323445, study PRJNA562643) | freshwater metagenome | isolation source: river surface water | place: USA:Blue River Watershed | collected 2017-08-17
AAAACTGGCGCACTGGCAAAGCGTGGCCGTGGCTGCTGCCGAGCAATGTGGCCGCAACCGCGTGCCCACGGTCCACGCTGCGGTGACCTTGGTGGAGTGGCTTAAGCAAGCAGCACCCGGTGAACGCTGGGTGCTGTCGCTGTCTGAGGGCACACGGCCATTAGCAAAAATGGCCAGCATGGCCGGAATTACCGACAAGGCAAGCACTTCGCCCGTTACGGTGTTGAGTGGCCCCGAGGGCGGTTTGAGCCCTGCCGAAGAAGCGGCTGCGTTGACCGCCGGCTTTGTGCCTGTGACGCTGGGCCCGCGCGTGTTGCGCGCTGAAACAGCGCCATTGGCGGTGTTGGCGGTGTTGACCCAATAAAGTGTCGGGCCGTGCAGGGTTGCGGCCTGTGGTGAGGCTCGCCTCTGCGCTTGAAGCTGGCCGCGCTGCAAGATACAGCGCTATGTGCTTGGCGTGCAACGTGTGGCTTGTGGTGTGTTGGATTGGGTTAGCTTAGGTTAGGTTAGGTTCTGTGTTGCGCGTTGTGCGTTGGGCGTTGCGTGTTGGGTGTTGGGTGTTGGGATTGATGTGTCGGTGGCCGCAGCTGCGGCGCTTATTCGTCAGTGACTGTCGATACACTGAGTCACATGAATGCCAATTTGATTCTGCTCACGCTCTGCCAAGGGCTTTTCTTCACCAACAACGTGACCTTCATTGCCATCAATGGTTTGGTGGGTTTGTCCATGGCCCCGTTGGGGTGGATGGCCACCTTGCCGGTCATGGGTTATGTGGTGGGCGGCGCTCTGTCGACGGGCTTGGTGGCCAAAAGCCAGTCGCGCTGGGGCCGCAAGGTGTCGTTTCAACTGGGCTTGGGTGTGGCCTTGTTCTCAGCCATGTTGGCCGCTTTCGCGGCCTACAGCCACAACTTCTGGTTGCTGGTGGCGGCCACCGTCATTGCGGGTTATTACAGCGCCAACGGCCAGTTGTACCGGTTTGCGGCGGCCGAATTGGCGGTAGACAGTTTTCGTGAAAAGGCCGTTTCGCTGGTGCTGGCCGGCGGCTTGATCGGGGCCATCGTGGGCCCCAACTTGGCCTCACGCACCCGCACGCTCTACGACACGCCTTTTTTAGGGGCGTATTTGGCGCTCGGCTTGGTCGCGGTTTTGGCCATGTTGTGCATGGCCTTTATTCACTTTCCGGCGGTTGCGGCCAAGAAACCCGGCGACAGCGCCGGTCGGCCTTTGTCCGAGATCATGCGGCAGCCCGTGTTTATCGTCGCTGCGGCGGCGGCCGCCTTGAGTTATGGCGTGATGAACTTGCTCATGGCTGCGACGCCGTTGGCCATGCAGGTGTGCGGCTTCAGTTTTGACGATGCCGCGCTGGTGTTGGAGTGGCATGTCATTGGCATGTTTGCACCGGGCTTTTTCACGGGGCACTTGATCAAGAAATTCGGCACCTTGCCCATCATGGGCGCAGGGGTTGTGCTGAACTTTGCCTGCATCACTATGGCCCTGTCGGGGGTCGAGCTGCAGCAATTTTTGATCGCGCTGTTTTTGTTGGGTTTGGGCTGGAACTTTTTGTTCACGGGCAGCACCACCTTGGCCATGCAGGCCTGGAGCCCGGTTGAAAAAGACCGCGGTCAAGCCGCGATCAACTTCTTTGTTTTTGCCACCATGGCCGTGACCTCGTTTGCCTCCGGCGCCTTGGTCACCACCCAGGGTTGGACATGGCTCAACGTTGGCTCATTGGTGCCGGTGGCCATGACGGCCGCCGCGCTGGTGTGGATGGCGCTTAAACAGAAAACCGCGACAGCAACCAGCCCTTGAGCTGTGCGAACACCTTCTCAGCCTCGGGGTCGTTGAAGATCTCGTGGTACATGTCTTCAAAGCACTGCGCTTGCACACACGATGGGGGTGCGGTTTGCGCAAAGCGTGCGCTGGCTTTGGCGTCGACCAAATGGTCTTGCCCTGCATACAGCAGCAATGTAGGAACCGCCCACGCCGAGGCTTGTGCCACGGTGGCGGTGCCGTTTTGCAAAATCCAAGCCGCCAATCCGGCTGAAATGCGTCGATGCACCAAGGGGTCGGCAAGGTAGGCCTTCACCACCTCGGGGTCGCGTGCAACAAACTCGGCGTTCAAACCGTTGTCAACTTGCAAGTGCGGCAGCACCCGCGGCAAAGTGGCCAACAGAAATTTTTGTAAGCCGTTGGGCGTTGCGCCCAGCGCTGGCGACGACAGCACCGCGGCATCCACCTCACGCAACTGTTCTGCCAGTGTGCGGGCCACCACCAAGCCTCCCATGCTGTGGCCCAACAAAACCAGTGGGGTGTTGCGCCCCGCAGGCTGTTGCCGCGTGTCGTCAATGACTCGGCACAAGTCGGCTTGCAAACTGCCCGGGCGCAACAGGTCTCCCCGTGCGCCTTCAGAGCGGCCATGGCCTTGTTGGTCATAAGCCCGCACCGAAAATCCCCAAGCATTCAGCAGCGTCGCCAAGTGGGCGTGACGCCCCGCGTGTTCACCCAAGCCATGCACCACCAGCACGGTGCCCAAAGGCTTGGGGGCGGGTGCGGCCCAGTCATACACCACCAACTGGCCGGCGTCACCTTGCAGATGAGAAACATGGGATTCAGTGCTGAGGTGGTTCATGGAGAGTGAGCAGCGGCTTTGAGTGGTGGTTGGGGACCGGGGTTGAGAATGCCAGTTGAATACGCGGGTTGAGATCGTCGCTTTGAATCGTCAATTGAGTTTGTAGGATCGCGAGTTAGGGCATCCGTGCCATGACCTCAGCAACTGCTGCCGTGAGTTTTTTGGCGTAGGGCACATGCAAAAACTCGTTTGGTCCATGGGCGTTGCTCTTAGGTCCGAGCACACCACACACCATCATTTGCGCTTGGGGGAAACCGGCGCTCAACATGTTCATGAGCGGAATCGTGCCGCCTTGCCCGATGTAGCCGACCGGTGCGCCAAAGTGCGCTTGACTGGCGCTGTTCAGGGCGTGCTCAAACCAGGGCGAGGTGTTGGGCGCGTTCCAGCCGGTCGCACCGCCGCCCGCTTCAAAGGTCACTTTGGCTTGATAAGGTGCGTTGTCTTCGAGCAAAGATTTCATCTCGGCCACGGCCTGCGCCGCGTCCACCAACGGCGGCAACCGCAGGCTTAATTTGAACGCGGTGTAAGGCCGCAGCACATTGCCCGCATCCTTCAATGCCGGAAAACCATCGGCACCGGTTACGCTCAAAGTGGGTGTCCACGTGCGGTTCAGCAAGGCTTGCGTTGGGTCGGTGGTGGTGGGCAAGGCAAAGGCCGTAGCACCACCGCAGTCGTAGTGCGCCCACGGAAAGCGCTTGTACACCTCGTCTCCCAAAATCGCGGCGGTGGCTTGGGCTTGCGCCAACCGCTCGGCGGGCACTTCGCAGTGAAAGCTGGCCGGCAGCAAACGGCCAGTGGCGCTGTCTTCGAGCCGATCAAGCACTTGCCGCATGATGCGAAAACTGGAGGGCACCAAACCCGACGCGTCACCGGAGTGAATGCCCTCGGTCAGCACCTCCACTTTGAGGGTGCCGCTAGCCATGCCGCGCAGGCTGGTGGTCAGCCACAGTTGGTCGTAGTTGCCTGCGCCACTGTCGAGGCAAATCACCAGCCCCACATCGCCCAAACGGGTGCGCAATGCATCGACATAAGGCAGCAAGTCATACGAGCCAGATTCTTCGCAGGTTTCGATCAATCCGACGATGCGGGGGTGCGGCGTGTTTTGACTTTTCAGGGCTTGAACGGCGGCAATGCTGGCGTATACCGCATAGCCATCGTCTGCTGCGCCACGGCCATACAACCGGCAGTCTTCCAGCACCGGCGTCCACGGGCCCAAGTCATTGCGCCAACCATTGAACTCGGGCTGCTTGTCCAAGTGGCCGTACATCAGCACGGTTTGGCCAGACCCTTCTTGCGCTGCGCGTGTGGCCGCCACTTCAAAAAACAGCACGGGTGTGCGCCCGGGCAGTTGAATGATTTCCAGTTTCAGCCCCGCCACCTTTTGGGCTTCGACCCACTGTGCAGCGCGGCGCAACACCGTCTCGATGTGACCATGCTCTGACCATTGCGCATCGAAGGCGGGCGACTTGGCCGGAATCTCGATGTACTGCTTCAGCTCAGGCAGGATGCTGCGGTCCCAACGCTCTGTGACCTCCGTCAAAGCACGGACGCTGTCGATCAAGTGGGTGGGCAAATCACGGTGCAGAGGGGCATTCATGGGCAATTTCCGAAGTGGTTTGGACGAGAAACGACTGTAGCGGGTTTGCCAAGTATCGGTGGCAGAATGGGCCCCGCTTTGAAATTGATTTTGTTTGTTTCGGTAAATTTATTGCAAGTTTGTAGGAGCTTCTATTTCAAGCAGGGCTTGAAATAGGGCGTCCCCAGCGGCGCATGCAGGCCACAGCGTGGCAAAGTGTCCAGGAGACCCATATGGATTCCAAGAACGCGCCCCATCCGGGCCTGTACTTGTTTGAAAAGTTTGAGGCTGGCGTCATTCACTTGGACGCCCAACGCCATGTGCTGGCCATGAACGACTATGCGCGCCGCGTTTTGCCGGTGGACGAAAAGCAGCCGTTTGACAAACTGGTCACCTCGTTTCACCCCGAGCGCTCTAAACCCAAAGTCAATTTCTTGCTCGACGAAGCCGCCGGTTGTCCCATGGCCAACGCGGTGCCGATGACCATGATCATCAACATTCCCGAGCAAGTCTTGCTGATCAAAGTCAGCCGTTTGGCCGATGTCAAAGGGGTGACCACGGGCTTCGCTTTGGTGTTTTACGACGTCTCGCAAGTGGTGGGCCAAGAGCCCACCAGCACCGAGCCTCCGGCACGCAATATGCGGCTTTCGCGCATTCCCATGGTGGCCGACCAAAAAGTCTCGTTTGTGGACACCAGCGATGTGTTGAGCCTGGAGTCGCAGGCGCATTACACCCGGGTGCTGACACGGGACGGCTACCACTTCTGCAACTTGAGCATTGGCGATTTGGCGTTGCGGCTCGATCCGGCGCAATTCATGCGGGTGCACCGCTGCTTCATTGTCAATTTGCAAGCCGTGCAAGAACTCGGCAGAGAAGGCAGCAAAACCCATGTGGTCTTGAAAGGCAAAAACACCCAGCCTGTGCCTGTGTCTCGCAGTGAAGTGGCCCACCTGCGCAAGGCATTGGGTCTGAGTTAAGTTTCGCCCCGTCTGCGTGGCGTTGGCCCGGCGCTCGGCCAACACGGCAAAGCAAGGGTTTGTCCTTGTTACCTTTAGACCTAGGACATTCCCTGATTGCAGTTCGCAAATAGTCCGTTCAATGCATTTCGTGCGCCATAAAGTACATTTCGTGCAATAAATAGGCTAATGAATGACGATTTTGAACAAAACCTGACTCTTTAGTAGGAAAACGACTCTCCCCAATACTGGTCGCCTGTTTGAACACAAAACCACAGGAGACCCTGATGATTCCACCGCGTTTCGAATACCACGCGCCCAAAACAGTCGGCGAAGCCGTTGCTTTGCTGGGCCAATTGGGCTCCGATGCCAAGCTGCTGGCGGGCGGGCACAGCCTGTTGCCGATGATGAAGTTGCGCTTTGCGCAACCCGAGCACTTGATCGACATCAACCGAATTCCCGAGCTCAAGGGCATTCGCGAAGAAGGCAACACCGTGGTCATTGGGGCCATGACTGTCGAAAACGAGTTGATCAACTCCAAGGTCTTGCAAGCCAAAGTGCCCTTGCTGTGCGAAGCGGCCAAGCTGATTGCCGACCCCCAAGTGCGCAACCGCGGCACGATTGGCGGCGACATTGCCCACGGCGACCCCGGCAACGACCACCCCGCTTTGTCGATCGTGATCGACGCTGCCTTTGTGTTGGAAGGACCGAAAGGCCGTCGCACAGTCGCTGCCGATGGTTTCTTCTTGGGCACCTACATGACCCAGTTGGAAGAGAACGAAGTCATGTGCGAAATCCGCGTGCCCGCATTTGCGCAAGGCACCGGTTATGCCTACGAAAAACTCAAACGCAAAACCGGTGATTGGGCGACTGCCGGCTGTGCCGTGGTCATTCGCAAAAACGGCGACCAAGTCAGCCACGTGCGCATTGGTTTGACCAACGTCGCGCCGACCGCCTTGCGGGCAGAAGCCGCAGAAGCCGCCTTGTTGAACAAGCCATTCACGGCCGCCAACATTCAAGCCGCAGTCGACGCCGCCATTGCCATTTGCGATCCGGCCGAAGACTTGCGCGGCGACGTTGAATACAAAACCGCCATGGCCGGCGCCATGGTCAAACGCGCTCTGACCAAAGCCTGGTCGCGTTGCGCTTAAACGAAGGAAATCACCATGTCCAAAAAACTCGTCACAGTTTCAGTCAACGGCAAGAAAGAAGAAAAAGCCGTTGAGCCGCGCACCTTGCTGATCCACTTTTTGCGCGAAGAACTCAACCTCACTGGCGCACACATTGGCTGCGAAACCAGCCACTGCGGCGCTTGCACCGTTGATGTCGATGGCCAGTCCGTGAAGTCGTGCACCCACTTGGCGGTGCAGTGCGATGGCTCAGAAGTGCTCACCGTTGAGGGCTTGGCCAACAAGGGCGTGCTGCACGCCGTGCAAGAGGGCTTTTACAAAGAGCACGGCTTGCAGTGCGGCTTCTGCACTCCCGGCATGTTGATGCGTGCCTACCGCTTCTTGCAAGAGAACCCCAACCCGAGCGAAGACGAAATTCGCCACGGTATGTCGGGCAACCTGTGCCGTTGCACCGGTTACCAAAACATTGTCAAAGCCGTCCAGTACGCCGCCAAAAAACTGCAAGAGCCCGTTGCGGCTTGATGCGAAAACCATTTGATCGGAGACACACATGAACGCACCGGTACAAACCGCTGAAGCCCGCGAACTCGCATTGGCGGGCATGGGCGCATCGCGCTTGCGCAAAGAAGACGCCCGCTTTATTCAAGGCAAGGGCAACTATGTCGATGACATCAAAATGCCTGGCATGCTGCACATGGACATCGTGCGCAGCCCCATCGCCCACGGCCGCATCGTCAAGATCAACAAAGAAGCTGCACTGGCCATTCCCGGCGTGCACGCCGTGTTGACCGCAGACGACCTGAAACCCCTCAAGCTGCACTGGATGCCCACCTTGGCGGGTGACGTGGCCGCCGTGTTGGCCGATGAAAAGGTCCACTTCCAAATGCAAGAAGTGGCCATCGTGATTGCCGATGACCGCTACATCGCCGCTGATGCTGTTGAAGCGGTAGAGATCGAATACGAAGAACTGCCCGTGGTGCTCGACCCCTATGCGGCCTTGCAACCCGGCGCCCCCGTGATCCGCGACGACCTCGCGGGCAAGACCGAGGGTGCGCACGGCAAGCGCGACCACCACAACCACATCTTCACTTGGGATGCCGGTGACAAGTCGGCCGCAGACGCTGCTTTTGCCAAGGCCGAAGTCACCGTCTCGCAGCACATGTACTACCCCCGCGTGCACCCTTGCCCGCTGGAGACCTGTGGCTGCGTGGCCAGCTTTGACCCGATCAAAGGCGACCTGACCACCTTCATCACCAGCCAAGCGCCTCACGTGGTGCGCACCGTGGTGTCGATGTTGTCGGGCATCCCCGAATCCAAAGTGCGCATTGTCAGCCCCGACATTGGCGGTGGCTTTGGCAACAAAGTGGGCATCTACCCCGGTTATGTTTGCGCCATCGTGGCCTCGATCGTGTTGGGTCGTCCCGTCAAGTGGGTCGAAGACCGCATCGAAAACATCTCTTCCACGGCCTTCGCCCGTGACTACCACATGGACGGCGAATTGGCCGCCACCGCCGACGGCAAAATCACCGGTCTGCGTGTCAATGTGGTGGCCGACCACGGCGCGTTTGACGCCTGTGCCGACCCGACCAAGTTCCCTGCAGGCATGTTCCACATTGTCTCGGGCAGCTACGACATTCCAGCGGCACACGCCAGTGTCAAAGGGGTCTACACCAACAAGGCGCCCGGTGGCGTGGCTTACCGCTGCTCCTTCCGCGTGACCGAGGCGGTTTACCTGATTGAGCGCATGGTCGATGTGCTGGCACAAAAGCTGGGCATGGACAAAGCCGAAATTCGCGCCAAAAACTTCGTCAAGAAAGAACAGTTCCCCTACACCAGCGCCTTCGGTTTCGAATACGACTCGGGCGACTACCAAACGGCGTTGGACAAAGTGCTGGAAGCCGTCGACTACAAAGGTCTGCGTGCCGAACAAGCCGCCAAACGCGCCGACCCGAACAGCCCCACATTGATGGGCATTGGCCTGGTCACCTTCACCGAAGTGGTGGGCGCAGGCCCATCCAAGATGTGCGACATCTTGGGTGTGGGCATGTTCGATTCGTGCGAAATCCGCATCCACCCCACCGGCAGCGCCATCGCGCGCATGGGCACCATCACGCAAGGTCAGGGTCACCAGACCACTTATGCGCAGATCATTGCCACCGAGTTGGGTATCCCGTCTGAAGTCATTCAGGTGGAAGAAGGTGACACCAGCACGGCCCCATATGGCTTGGGCACGTACGGCTCACGCTCCACGCCTGTGGCCGGTGCCGCGATTGCTTTGGCCGCCCGCAAAATTCATGCAAAGGCGCGCAAGATTGCAGCGCACATGCTTGAAGTCAACGAAAACGACCTCGACTGGGAAGTCGACCGCTTCAAAGTCAAGGGCGACGACAGCAAGTTCAAGACCATGGCCGAAGTGGCTTGGCAGGCCTACCACCAGCCACCAGATGGCTTGGAGCCAGGTCTCGAGGCCGTGCATTACTACGACCCACCGAACTTCACATTCCCCTTCGGTATTTACCTGTGCGTGGTGGACATTGACCGCGCCACGGGCGAGACCAAGATTCGCCGTTTCTATGCATTGGACGATTGCGGCACCCGCATCAACCCGATGATCATTGACGGCCAGATCCATGGTGGCCTGACCGAAGGTTTTGCCGTGGCCATGGGCCAGCAAATGCCTTTCGATGCGCAAGGCAACTTGCTGGGCAACACCTTGATGGACTACTTCTTGCCCACCTTTGTGGAAACCCCACACTGGGAAACTGACCACACCGTGACCCCTTCGCCCCACCATCCGTTGGGTGCCAAAGGCGTGGCCGAATCGCCACACGTGGGCTCGATCCCCACTTTCACCTCGGCCGTTGTGGATGCGTTCTCGCATTTGGGTGTGACGCATCTGGACATGCCGCACAACGCTTTCCGCACTTGGAAAGCCTTGCGCGAAAACGGCGCCGCTTTGTAATCAGGAACTCTCATGGAAGTCAAACTCGACAAACAATACCCGCTCGATGTGGATGCCGCACGCGCGTGGGCCCTGCTCACCAACCTGAAGGCCACAGCGGGCTGCATGCCTGGTGCAGAAATCACAGAGCAACTGTCTGACACGTCTTACAAGGGCGGCGTCAAAGTCAAAGTGGGCCCCGCTGTGGCCCAGTTTGGCGGCACGGTGGACGTGATCGAATCGGTGGCAGCAGAACGCAAGATGGTGTTGCGTGGCAAAGGCGCCGACAAAGGCGGCTCTTCGGCCTCGATGGACTTGACGGCCATCATCGTCCCTGATCCGACCAATCCGGCGCATTGCGTGCTGAACGGCCAAGCCGCGGTGATCGTGAACGGCAAGTTCGCGCAGTTTGGTGGCCGCATGATGGTGCAAGTCTCCGACATGTTGCTGGCGCAGTTTGTCGAAAACTTCCGCCAAACCGCCCTGACCTTGCCCGCCGGCGAAGGTGCTGCCGTGTCTTCCGGTGCTGCAACGGCCACGGCTGCTGCCCCCGTCACGGCTGCGCCTGTGGTGGCACGCGAGATCAACGGCCTGGCCATCTTCTGGGCTTTGCTCAAGAGTTGGTTTGGTGGCTTGATGGGCAAGAAAGCCTGAGCATGGCCCAGCCAGACACGCCCGCACGCCCTGCCACCGAAGAGCGCTTGCTGCGCGAGCGGCTGCAGCGTGTGGGCTATCTGGCCGATGCCGATCTGGCCACCACCGTGTGGCTGGCCTCGGCATTGCAGCGCCCCTTGCTGATTGAAGGCGATGCCGGGGTGGGAAAAACCGCTCTGGCAGCCGCCTTGGCCAAGGCCGGCAGCGAACAAGGCGCGACCTTGGTGCGCTTGCAATGCTTTGAAGGGCTGGACTTGGCGCAAGCCGCGTACGAGTGGAATTACGGCCGCCAATTGATGGCCATCCGCTTGAACGAGGCGGACAAAGACAGCACGGGCAAGGTGCGTGAGGCCGACATCTTCAGCCGCGACTATTTGCTTGAGCGCCCGCTGTTGCGCGCCATCAGCCAAAAACAGCCTTGCGTTTTGTTGATCGACGAGATTGACCGTGCCGACGAGGCCTTTGAGGCCTTTTTGTTAGAAGTGTTGGCCGAGTACCAAATCACCGTTCCCGAAATGGGCACCGTCAGCGCAACGCACATTCCGCAAGTCATTTTGACCAGCAATGGCACGCGTGAGCTGTCTGACGCGCTGCGTCGCCGGTGCCTGTACCACTACCTCGATTACCCCTCGCTGGCGCGCGAAATCGCCATCGTCAAAACCGCCTTGCCACAGGCCGACACGCGCTTGGTGGAAGAGGCGGTTGAGTTTGTGCAACGCTTGCGCCGCGAAGACCTGAGCAAAATCCCCGGCATCGCCGAAACCTTGGACTGGGTCTCGGCCTTGTTCAAGTTGGGCCACCCGCATTTGCCCGAAGACATGGCCGCCGTGTTGGGCACCTTGGGCTGTTTGCTCAAAACCCGCGAAGACCGTTTTGTCATGGGCCCTGACCGTTTGCGTCAATTGGTCGAAGGCCGGCGCTCAGTGGGTGTAGCCGAAAAGGCGCCCGGCTTGCATCAGGTGAGCCCATGATCGACACACCCGCCACCTCGCCGTCCGAGCGTTTGGCGGGGTTTGCCGCGCTGCTGCGCGAGCATGGCCTCACCGTGGGTGTGGCCGAACAACAAGCCATGATGCAAGCGGCCTTGTTGTGGGGGCCAATGCAAGAGCGGCCTTTGCAAGCCGCTTGGCGCGCCATTGCATGCCACAGCCACCGCGAGTGGCGGCTTTGGCCCGATGTGTACGAGCGCTATTGGCATCCTGAAAAATTGCGTGGTGGTGTCAAGGTCAGCGGCCAAACCCGACCCAGCCGCAATCTGCGCCAACAAGTGCAAGCCCTGCACGACCAAATGGACGCCGCCCAAACACCAGCAAGCCAACCCGGCGCACAACAATCAGCGCCTCAGACCGCTGGCGACAACCCGTCGGTGGGTCAAGACGAACAAGACGCAGGCTCGCCGCGTGCACAAGGCGGGGCCAGCCGAACCGAAGCCTTGCACCAGCGCGATGGCCAAATGTGGATGCCGCAAGAACTCGGCGCCTTGCAACAGGCGGCACGCCTGATCACGGCGAAACTGCAACCCCGAGCCACACGCCGTTGGCGCATGGACCCACGGGGCTCGCGTTTGGATTTGCGTCAGACCATGCGCCGCAGTGTGGGCTGGGGCGGCGAGTTGATGCAGCCAGCCTGGAAAGTCAAACGCGTTGAGCCACCACGGCTGTTCATCTTGGCCGACGTGAGTCGCTCGATGGAGTCACATGCCGCGCTGTTCTTGCGCGTGGCGCGTGCTTTTGCCCTCGAAGCCGAGGCCCGTGTGTTTGTCTTTCACACCCGCTTGGCCGAGGTGACCCCTTACATGCACCGCGACACGCCGGCCATTCAAGAAAAAGTCAACGCGGTCACGGCCGGCTTTGGCGGCGGCACACGCATCGCAGCCAGCTTGCAAGACTTTGCACGGCACCATGCCCGCGCGCAACTCAACAGAGGCTCGCGGGTGTGGGTTTTTTCGGATGGTTTTGACACCGACGAGCCCGACCAGCTGGCCCAGTCGCTGCAAGAGGTGCGTTCGCGTGGCGCCCGCATCACTTGGTTTTATCCGACTCGGCAAGTGCCCGCCGCTGCCGCATTGCAGCGCGGACGCCGCCACATTGAACGTATGGTGCCACTGGCCAGTTTGGCCGATCTCATGGCGGCGCGCCATGTGTTGCACTGACCCCTATTTGAATTGAAGATGGACCCCAAGGAGAGCGCCATGAACCGCAACGAATGGATCAACCAAGCCAGCAAATTTCAAGCGGCCGAGCAGCCCTTTGCCTTGGTCACGGTGCTGCGCGCCCAAGCTCCCACATCGGGCAAAGCCGGCGACAAAGCCGTGGTCACGGCCGATGGCCAAATTCATGGCTGGATCGGTGGCGGTTGCGCTCAACCTGCGGTCATCAAGACGGTGCGACGCGCCTTGTTGGACGGCCAACCGCGCACCATCCGCATTGCACCCGCAGACGAAAGTGCCGAGCGCGATTTGGGTGAAGTGCTCGAGTTCGGCATGGCCTGCCACTCCGGCGGCACGCTCGAGTTGTTCATTGACCCGATCATGCCCTCGGCCATGCTCACGGTGGTGGGCGACTCGCCTGTGGCCCGCGCCATCGCGAGCTTGGCGCCACGCGTTGGCTTGCGTGTGGCGGTGGTGGCGCAGGGCGCGCAGCCTGCAGACTACCCCGATGCCGACAGCGTCTTGAGCACCGACCAGATTGACACCGTGGGCGCGCAATTGGCGTCAACGCCATTCGTGGTGGTGGCCACACAAGGCCGCCGCGACTTGCAGGGCCTCAAGGTGGCGCTGGCTTTGCAGCCGCAAGGGCTGTGGTTTGTCTCCAGCGCACGCAAGGCCCAAGTCATGTTGGACAGTTTGGTCAGCAGCGGTGAAGACCCGGCGGCCGTGGCCCGCATCGTGGCGCCGGCAGGCGAATCCATTGGCGCGCAAACCCCCGAAGAAATCGCACTGTCCGTGTTGACTTCGGTGGTTGCTGCCCGCAGGGGGCGTGAGCCCCAAGCAGTCTCTGCGCGGACACCCGTGGCCACAGAGGCGCCGGTGTCTGTGGCAGCATCTGGCAAACCGTCTTGCTGTGGAGGCTGAACATGGGTTGCATACTTAAAGGAGGTGGCGGGCTTTACAGCCGCGTCACTGTGGGCGCGGTGCTGTTGGCGGCCGGTTCGGCTTCGCGCATGGGGCACCGACCCAAGTGCTTGTTGGAGTTGGGTGGCGTGCCGCTGATTCGCCGCCAATTGATCGCGCTGTCGGGTGCGGGTGTGGACGAGGTGGTGGTGGTGCTGGGCCATTACGCCGAGCGCATTGAAGAAGTGGTGAAAGAGTTTCCGGTTACCTTGGTGCGCAACCCCGACCCAGATGCCGGACAAATCTCCTCGCTGCGTTTGGGCATGCAAGGCCTGTCGCACAAACTGGATGCGGTGTTGGTGGCGTTGGCCGACCAGCCGCTCATCAACTCGCAGGACATCAATGACCTGATTGGCGCCTACAAAAAGCGCCCCGCAGGGACCCAAGTGGTGCAACCCACGGTGGATGGCTTGCCCGGCAATCCGGTGATGTTCAGCAACGAAGTGCGAGAGCAGATTTTGGTGGGCGACGCCCGCATCGGTTGCCGTCAGTGGCAAGCCGCCAATCCCGAACAAGTGCACCCTTGGAGCAGCACCAACAGCCGCTATCGCACCGATGTGGACACCCCCGAAGACATCGAAGCCTTGGCGGCGCGCACCGGTCACCGGCTCAAGTGGCCCGCCGACTTTGTGACGACGGTCTGAAGCGACACCGCCCTCCATGATCCCCGCCGACCCGTTGCACCAGTTTTGGCAAACACCCATTGGCGTGCACCGCTTCGCACAGGCCGAGGCGGTGAATGCGGTGTTGGTGCGCGTGTTCCAGTCCTTGCGGGCCACCGACACGGCGAACAACGGCCCAGCCGATGGCGGCGCCTCTGCGCCTGCACCGCGCGCGTTTTATGCCAGTCGCGATGATTTGCTGCAACGCATTCGGCTGGCTGAATGGGAGCAATTGGTAGGCTTTTTGGTCGACAGTGTTCGGCAGACCGTGGTGCTGGCCAACCAAGGTGCTTGGCCCGAGGGCAAGCCCGGCTTTCAAATCGCCATGCGCGGCATTTGGTTTCAGGTGTCCAGCCAAGGCAGTCACCACGATGTGCACACCCACGGCAACTGTTCTTGGTCGGGGGTGTATTGCTTGCAAGTGGATCCGCCAGAGCAGCGCAGCGCCCATCCGGTGCTGGGTGCGGCGAATGGTGTGACCCGTTTTTATGGCCCGCACTTCAACCGACTGGGTGGTGCGGCCATGGACTTTGGCAATGCGTATTTGCAAAACGCCCACCTCGATATCGAGCCCGTGCCCGGCCAGTTGGTGGTGTTTCCTTCGTGGTTGCCCCACCAAGCCATGCCCTATCACGGCACCACCGATCGGGTGATTGTTTCCTTCAATGTCAGCGTGCACGCCGCCGGCGGGTCGGACCAATTGCATGGTTATGCGCATGTCTGAACGGACCAACCTCGCTTTGACTTTGCCACGCGCATGGGCCCATGCCGGTGAGGTGTCGCAGTGGGGGGTGACCTTGTTGGCCTGGCTGTGGTTGGGTGAACAAGGCATGCGTTTGGGTTGGGGTGTGGCCAGTGGGGTGCTGGCCGTGGTGGTGTGGTGGACGGCCCGTTTGGCGGTCAGGGGCACTGCGTGGGCCATGCAGGCCGAGCCCCTTCGCGTGGCTATGTGCGGCCTGATTTGCGCCGCGGGTGTTTGGCTACCCGATGCGCTGACGCGATGGGGCGCATCACATCTGGGCTTGCTGTGCTTGGCTGCGCTGTGGGGCGTGTGGAGTGGTGCGATCGAGACGCGCAGCCGCGTCAGCACCTTTCAGCTCGGCAAGTTCGCTTGGCACCCGCTGTTGGCGGGCATCGGGGTGGGTTTGATTTGGGGGCTGCCCAAAATGTCTGCCGCGCCACTTTGGGCGGTGACGCTGGGCTTGGCTTTGGCGGCCTTGCTGTTGGCCGCGCGTGACCGTTGGTCGGCTGAGCCTGTGCCAGTGTGTGCGGGCCCACGCGGTCGGGTGTTGGTGCTATTGGCACCCTCGGCCATGGGCTTGATGATGGGCAGTTTGTGGTTGGGCAATGTGTGGTGCGCCGGACTCGGTTGGCGCACCGAGACCTTGGTGTGGGTGCATCTGGCTTTGATGGCCGGCGCACCTGCCGTGGTGGCCTGGGCCTGGGCATCATTGGATGCAAGGCCAGGGCCAAATGTAGCGATGGCCGCAGTGCATAAGTTTCCTTCATCGTTGCACGCAACGCGGCGCCCCATGCTGGGCTTGGTGTTGTTGGCGTTGGGTGCACTCATGCTTTTTGGCGACACGCCGGTGCAGGGCTTCTTGGCCATGTTGCTGCCTTCGCTGGCTTGGGCTTTGCACTGTGCTCGCCTGCGCGATGGCCGCGACGACTTGCGCTGGATGCCGCCGTGGTTGACCCGCACCACCGCATGTTTGTTGGGGCCGGGCTTGCTTTTGTGGGTGGGCGCTCTCAGCCCGGTGGTGGGCCCTGCGGCCATGCAATTGGCCATGGGCATATTGGGTGCATTGGCGGCGGGGCAACTGCTGTTGCAGTGGCGCAGACCATTGCAACTCGCCCGCTGGTCGCCCCTGTGAGGGCGGCATGACCGTCAGAAGAACAACAACCTATTTTGGATGGAGACACGCACATGAACAGCATTGACATCGATGTGATTCGCACCGCGCTGGACTGGCAAAGCCGTGGTCACCGAGTGGTGATGGGCACCGTGGTGCGCACCTGGGGCTCGGCGCCGCGTCCGCCGGGCTCGCTGATGATCATTCGGGGTGATGGTCAGGTTGCTGGCTCGGTCTCGGGCGGCTGCATTGAAGACGATTTGATTCGCCGCGTAGCCGCTGGTGAGTTGGCGATGCGTTTGCCCGAAACCACCACCTATGGCCAAACCGCGGAAGAGGTGCGCCGTTTTGGGCTGCCTTGTGGCGGTTCGGTGCAGGTGGTGTTGGAGCCCCTGTCGCCGCAATCGCAGTTGCGCGAGTTGTTGGTGCACATTGAGCAGCACCAGCGGGTTGAAAGGCGTCTGGACATGGCCACCGGCATGGTGCGCATGGCCGCCGCGCAAGATGGCGACAAGCTGCAATTTGACGGGCAAAGCCTGACCACCGTGCACGGCCCGCGCCTGCGTTTGTTGGTCATTGGCGGCGGTCAGTTGTCACGCTACTTGGCGGCCATGGCCGTTATGTTGGACTACCAAGTCACGGTGTGTGAGCCGCGCGTTGAATACCACGAAGGGTGGGAAGCCATGAACGGCGTGACCTTGTCGACAGAAATGCCCGACGACTTGGTGTTGGCCATGCGCTTGGACCACAACAGCGCGGTGGTGGCCGTCACGCACGACCCCAAGCTCGATGACTTGGCCCTGATGGAAGCGTTGCGCACGCCCGCTTTCTATGTGGGTGCGTTGGGCTCGTTGCACAACAACACGCAACGCCGTAAGCGCTTGCTCGACTTTGATGTCACCGAAGAAGAAGTGCGTCAGTTGCACGGCCCGGTGGGCTTGAATATAGGTGCTTTGACGCCGCCAGAGATCGCCATGAGCATCGTGGCCGAAATGACCGCCATGCGGCGCGGCACCGATTTGAGCCAATCTCTGAGCAATTGGGAAGGCTCAAAAACCGTGTGTGGTTTGTCGGTTTGATTCAGGGTTTGCCCGATGTTGAGCCTTGAGTGACAGCGCGATGGGGCGGGTCACCTTAACTTGATGGGTTGAGATTCAAAGCACGGCGCAACCAGCCTGTCGCCGTGGTCAAGCTTGAGCAGTTTGGTGGGGCCCAGCCCCTTTCATCAGTCAGCGTTCAACAGGAGAAACGCATGGTTCGATTCAAAGTGAATGGCGAGGCCGTCTCGGTCGATGCCACGCCAGAGACCCCTTTGCTGTGGGTCATCCGTGAAAAGCTCAACCTCACTGGCACCAAGTTCGGTTGCGGCATTGCCCAGTGCGGCGCCTGCACGGTGCACCTGAACGGTGAACCTGTGCGTTCTTGCGCGCTGCCCGTGTCGGCTGTGGACGGCAAAAACATCACCACCGTCGAAGGCCTCATGAAGACCCCCACCGGCCAAGCCTTGCAAGCCGGTTGGGTCAAGGCTCAAGCCCCTCAGTGTGGCTATTGCCAGTCGGGCCAGCTCATGACGGCGGCCAAGGTGATCAGCGTGGTCAAGAAGAACCTGAGCCGCACCGAAATTTTGGAAGCCATGAGCGGCAACATTTGCCGCTGCGGCACTTACAACCAGATCGCCACCGCTGTCTCGCACGCCCAAAAAACCCTCAAAGGAGGCAAGGCATGAAAACGATGAACACCCCATTGACACCGAGCGTCTCTCGCCGCTCTTTCATCCTCGGCTCGGGTGGTTTGGCTTTGGGCTTGTCCTTTGGCCTGACGCAATCCGAATTGGCGCAGGCCCAGACACCTGGCGCAGGCGGCTTTGGCCCCAACAGCTGGATCAACATTGGTTTGGATGGCGTGGTGACCTTGATGTCGCCTGCTGCTGAAATGGGCCAAGGCACCATGACGGCCATGCCCATGCTGCTGGCCGAAGAAATGGATCTGGACTGGAGCCAAGTGCGCGTGGTGCAGTCGCCCAGCGATCCGAAGCGCTTTGGCAACCCCCGCTTTGGCGGCGGCATGACCACCGGCGCATCCCGCACGGTGCAAGGCTACTACGAGCCCCTGCGCCTGGCGGGCGCCCAAGCCCGCTTGGTGATGGTGAACGCCGCAGCGCAGGCCATGGGCGTGCCCGCCGCCGAGCTGCGCACCGAAGCCAGCCGCGTGATCCACAGCAGTGGACGTGCCATGACGTATGCCGACATTGCCAAGGTGGCAGCGGTTCCGGCCGAGTTGCCTAAGGTCGACAAGAGCATGCTCAAGCCGATGGCGCAGTTCCGCCTGATCGGCAAAGACATTCCCCGAGTGGATGTGCCTGCCAAGTCGAGCGGACAGGCCAAGTACGGCATTGACCAGCGTTTGCCGGGCATGTTGTGGGCTTCGGTGTTGCGCGCCCCGGTGCAAGGCGAAGTGCCTCAGAGCGTGGACGAAGCTGCCGCACGTGCAGTGGCGGGCGTGAAGAATGTGGTGCGTTTGCCCTATGGTGTGGCCGTGGTGGCCGATTCGTTTTACACCGCCAAAGTGGCGCGCGACAAACTCAAGGTGGTGTGGAGTCAAAACGCCAAGGCCCGCACGCAATACACCGATCAAATGCGCGTGGAATACGCCAAGCGCGCAGAAGACCTGTACGACAAAGGGGTCCCCTTCATTGCCCACGGAGACGCAGCCAAGCAGTTGGCGGGTGCCACGCGCACCTTCAGCGCCACCTACATCAGCGAAATGGTCAGCCACATTTGCCTTGAGCCCATGAACTGCACAGCGCGCGTGGACGGCGACAAGATCGAAGTTTGGGCGCCCGCCCAGTCGGCCTCGTTTGTCACCGGCACCGTTGCCGCTGCGGCCGGCTTCAAGCCTGAAAACATCACCGTCAACATCACCTTGCTGGGCGGTGGTTTTGGTCGTCGTGTCGAAGCCGACTACTCGGCAGATGCGGCTTTGGTGGCCAAGGCCATGCCAGGCACTCCGATTCAGGTGATCTGGACCCGCGAAGACGACATGGTCCACGACAAATACCGCCCCATGACCGGGCAGCATTTGGTGGCCGGTGTGGATGCGCAAGGCAAGATCATCGGCTTGTTGCACCGCGTGGTGTCAGAGGGCATTTACGCCCGCGTGGTGCCGCCTGCTTTCAAAGCCTCGGGCGGCAAAGACGCGCCCGTGATGGAAGGCACCGAAATCACCTACGACATTCCTGACCACAGCGTGCAATTCATGATCGAAGAGCGCGGCATTCAAGCTGGTTTTTGGCGTGCCGTGGGCCCGGGTTACACCAAGTTCGCAATCGAGACCCTGATCGACGAAGTTGCGCGTGGCGTGAAAGCAGACCCGCTGGCCTACCGCATGGATCTGCTGAAGAAACACCCGCGCGGTCAGGCCGTGCTCAAGGCGGTGGCCGACATGTCGCAATGGGGCAAGGCCAAGCTGCCCAAGGGCCACGCGCTGGGCCTGGCGTTTTCGGACGCTTGGAACACCTACTGCGGCATGGTGGTGCAGGTTTCCATCGTCAATGGCCGTCCCAAGGTGCACAAGGTCTGGTCTGCCGTGGATTGCGGTCACGCCTTGCAACCGCAAAATGTGCAGGTGCAAATTGAAGGCTCGGTGATCTTTGGTTTGTCTGCGGCTTTGCATGAGCACATGGACTTCCGCGCGGGTGAGCCTCAGCAAACCAACCTGAGCAAATACCAAGTGCTGCGTGCCCACGAAGCACCCGAAGTGTTTGTGAAGGTGATGCCCACCGACAACCACCCGGGCGGCATTGGTGAAGTGGGCCTGCCCCCCTTGGCACCGGCCATCGCCAATGCGATCGCATCGATCAATGGCAAACGCTTGCGGGCTTTGCCGTTGCCCATGGTGTGAGCGTGTTCACGCCAAGACCAAGACCAAGGCCACCGTGCCTTGGCCTTGGCGTCTGGTGCGATAGCGCCTCAGCTCAAACCCCGACACACCTCACTCATCGATAAGGACGCATCCAGTCCAGGCCGCGCGATGTGCCGCCTGCGGAGGGATCGGCTGGGTTGTATTCGCAGCCGATCCAGCCATGCCAGCCGCACTCGGCCGACACTTGATCGATGGTTTTGAAAATGTGTGCCCAGTTCACCTCGCCGGTGCCGGGTTCGTGGCGGTGTGGCACTTCGGCAATTTGGAAATGCCCCACCCGGCCTGTTGGCAGGTACTGGGCAATTTTGCTGCTCAGATCGCCTTCCACAATTTGGCAGTGGAACAAATCCATTTGCACCTTGAGCCGGTCAGCACCCACTGCCTGCACGATGCGGTGGGCATGGTCTTGGCGGTTCAGGTGAAAGCCGGGCACGCTGCGGGGGTTGATCGGCTCAATCAACACATCGCGTCCGGCTTTGGCCGCTTCACTCGCGGCCCAACGCAGGTTGGCCACCAAAGTGGCATCGGCGGTTTCGGCACTGGCACCTTCGGCCCGCAGACCCACCATGGCGTGAATGCGTGGGCAGTCCAGCGCCTCGGCATAAGCCAAGGCTTGTGCAAAGCCGGCGCGAAACTCGGCTTCACGCCCCGGCACACTGGCGGTGCCGCGGCTGCCACTCTCCCACGCCTGCGCAAAGCTGGCTGTGTCGGTGCCACCTGAGGGGGTGTTGAACAACACCTGCTGCAAACCATTGGCACGCAAGCGGGCCACCAGTTCGGCGGCCGGAAAGGCGTAAGGAAACAGGTACTCCACCGCCTTGAAGCCGTCTTTGGCCGCTGCTTCGAAGCGGTCCAAAAACGGCAAGTCGGGGTACATCATGGAGAGGTTGGCGGCAAAACGGGGCATGGGTTTTCTTTCAAGGGGCGGACGGTCTGTTGCTATGCCATCACCAGCGCGCGCCAAAGGTTTGTCGCAGCTCATCCAAATCACTGGCCTTCAGCGGCAACGTGCCGGGTTGCAGCAACATGAGCCGGGCGGTTTCTTCAAGTTCTTCGAGAGTGGCCATGGCCGCTTGCGGGCTGTCGTGCCACACATTGGGGCCCAAGCGCGGCAGCATCACAGCGCGGATCGGGGTGCCCTGCGCGGCGTGTTGCCGAATCAGGGCGGCCACTTCTTTGGCGGCGTCAGGGCTGCCGGGTCGGTGGTAGCGCAACAGCGGCACATGCCCCACTTTCATGACAAAGTAAGGCGTGATGGGCGGCAGCAATTCGGGGCCATGCGCTTGCAAGCTGAGTGCCACGCAGTGCGTGCTGTGGGTGTGAATCACGCAACGGGTGTTGGGGTCGTGCTCAGCCGCTGCCGCATAAATCTGCCGATGCAGGCTCAGGGTTTTGCTGGCTTGGTCGCCGCTGATTTGCTGGCCTTGCAGGTCGAGCTTGGCGAGTTTGTCCGCTTGCAAAAAGCCCAAGCAGGCATCGGTGGGTGTGATGAGAAAGCCATCGTCTAACCGCACGCTGATGTTGCCCGCCGTGGCGTGCACATAGCCGCGTTCAAACAGGCTTCGGCCAACGCGGCAAATTTCTTCGCGGGCTTGAGATTCGGTGAGTGTCATGCCAACACTGTAAAGGCTTTGGTGAAAAAATCTTCGGTGCCAAAGTTGCCCGACTTGAGGGCAATGTGCACCCCGCCAGAGGCGGTGGGCGCATGGCACCAAGGCACACCGGGATCAATTTGCGGGCCAATTTGCAACTGCACCATTGAGAGCGCTTGCACACAAGCGCCCGAGGTTTCTCCGCCCGCCACCACCAACTGCTGCACCCCCAAGGCGACCAAGCCGCGCGCCACGGCGGCCAACGCTTCTTCGACCAGCGCACCGGCTTGTGCCACGCCGATTTGGGCTTGCACTTGTTTCACCGTCGCAGGGTCGGCGGTGGAATAAACCAACACCGGGCCGGCTTTGAGCAACGGGGCGGCCCACGCCAACACCTGCTGCACCACCGATTCTGTTTGCCCATGCATGAGGCTCGCCGGATCGATCAGCCGGGCGGGGCGCCCGCTGGCGATGAAGTGTGCGACCTGGGCATTGGTGGCCACCGAACAACTGCCCGAGACCACCGCTTGCAAGCCCTTGGCCGCTGGCAATTGGCTGGCCTGTGCCGAAGGCGCGAGGCCAAAGTTGGCCGGCAAACCAATCGCCACACCCGAGCCGGCGGTGACCAGCGGCAGGTCTTGCAAAGCGGGTCCGAGCCGGTGCAGGTCTTCGTTGCTGGTGGCGTCCACCACCGCTACGCCCACCCCTTCAGCGCGCAAATCGTGGATGCGCGAACGAACCGCATCAGCGCCTTGGCTCACGGTTTTGTAGTCGATCAATCCCACCTTGCGCCGCGTTTGGGCTTGCATCACGCGCACCAAGTTCGAGTCGGTCATGGGCGTGAGCGGGTGGTTTTGCATGCCGCTTTCGTGCAGCAGCACTTGGCCTGCAAACAGGTAGCCCTTGAAGACGGTGCGCCCGTTGTCTGGAAACGCTGGCGTGGCAATGGTGAAGTCGGTGCCCAAGGCGTCCATCAGCGCTTCGGTCACCGGGCCGATGTTGCCCTCGGGCGTGCTGTCAAAGGTCGAGCAGTATTTGAAATAAATTTGCGCGGCCCCTTGCGCCTGCAACCACGCAAGGGCCTGCAACGATTGGTCAATCGCCTCTTGCGGCGCAATGGTGCGCGACTTCAGGGCCACCACCACTGCATCCACCTCGGCGGCCAAGGGCGCGTTGGGCACCCCAATGGTTTGCACCACCCGCATGCCCGCGCGCACCAAGTTGTTGGCCAGGTCGGTGGCACCCGTGAAGTCGTCGGCAATGCAGCCCAGTTTTAGGCCCACGGGTTTCACGTTCATGGGCATTGACTTGAGGGGTTCTGTGCTCATGCTTTGCTTTGAGGCAGTTCAATGCCCGGAAATATTTTGATGACTGCGCTGTCGTCTTCTTTGGCAAAGCCCGCTGTGCTGGCCTGCATGAACATTTGGTGGGCCGTGCTCGACAAAGGCAGCGGAAACTTGCTGGCGCGGGCCATGTCCAACACGATGCCCAAATCTTTCACAAAAATGTCCACCGCCGACAAAGGGGTGTAGTCCGCCGCCAGCACATGGGCCATGCGGTTTTCAAACATCCAGCTGTTGCCGGCACTGTGCGTGATGACTTCGTACAAGGCCGCGGGGTCCACGCCCTCGCGCAGCCCAAGGGCCATGGCTTCGGCCGCGGCGGCAATGTGCACGCCCGCCAGCAGTTGGTTGATGATTTTGACTTTGCTGCCCGCCCCTGCGCTGTCGCCGAGCTTGTAGACCTTGGCGGCCATGGCGTTCAAAAACGACTCGGCCAAGGCATAAGCCTCCGGCTTGCCGGCGGTCATCATGGTCATCTGGCCGCTCGCCGCTTTGGCGGCGCCGCCCGAGATGGGCGCATCGACATAGCGCAAGCCCATCGCTTCGAGGCGCGCCTCCAGCGCCACCGACCAATTGGGGTCCACCGTCGAGCACATCACAAACACGCTGCCCGGCTTCATGCTGGCGGCGCAACCTGGCGTTTGGCCATCGCCAAACAACACGCTCTCGGTTTGCGCGGCGTTCACCACCACCGAGATCACCACATCACACGCTGCACCCAGCGAGGCCAGTGACTGGTGCGCCACGCCACCGTCTTTGGCAAAGGCGGCCGCCACTTCACGCCGCACATCAAACACCTGCACCTCGTGCCCGGCGCGGCGCAATGACTGCGCCATGCCCGAGCCCATCGCGCCCAAGCCAATCAAACCCACTGTGCTCATTTTTTCTTCTCCATCAAAATTGCCTGCGCGGCGTTGGTGGCCGCTGGTCGGCGCTGGTCGGCGCATGGGGCAAGGCTCAATCCAAGGTGATCTTGGCGTAGGCTGCCACGCGCTTCCATTGGGCGGTGTCGGCTTGCATGAAGCTGGTCATGCCTTGGGCATTGACCCAAGTCGGCTCGGCGCCGGCCTTTTGCATGGCCGCTTTGACTTCGGCTTGGTTGGCCACGCGTTCCAAAGCTTGTTCCAGTTTTTGTTGCACCGGTGCGGGCAAGCCGGCAGGTGCCGCCAAGCCAAACCACGCAAACACCTGATAACCCTTAATCCCCGCTTCTTCCATGGTGGGCACTTGGGGCAGCACGCTGCTGCGTTGGGGTGTGGTGACCGCGAGCGCCTTGAGTTTCCCGCTGTTGATCAAGCCCAGTGCCGAGGGCAGGTTGTCGAACATCATGTTGACTTCATCGGCCATGACGGCGGTCAGTGCAGCGGCCGCACCACGGTAAGGAATGTGGGTTACAAACAAACCCGATTGGCTTTTGTAGAGCTCGGCGCTCAGGTGCAGCGAGGTGCCTTGACCGTTGGAGGCGTAATTCAGTTGACCGGGTTTGGCCTTGATGCGCGCGGTCAATTCGGCCACCGACTGAATGCCCGAGCTGGGGTTGACCACCAGCACATTGGGCACGCGGCCGAGCAGGCCTACCGGCGCAATTTGCTCAGGCTTGTAAGGCAACTTGGCATACAGCGCAGGGCTGATCGTGAGCGGGGGTGATGCCATCAACAAGGTGTAGCCATCGGCAGTGGTGCGGGCCACTTCGGCAGCGCCCAAGTTGCCGCCGGCACCGGGTTTGTTGTCGATCACGATGGCTTGCCCCAGCTCTTGCGCCAACTTGGGGGCCACCAAGCGGGCCATGTTGTCGATCAGGCCGCCCGGCGGAAACGGCACCACCAGTTTGATCGGGCGCGCTGGCCATGTTTGGGCCCATGCAGAGGTCGTCAAGATTGGCGTGGCGGCCACCACGAGGGAGGCCAAGGTGATCCAGTGTCTGCGTTGCATGAGAGCTCCTGAGGTTGATTGATCAGGTCATCATACAAATTTTGAATGTCCCTGGCATCAGGGAGAACACGGGGCAAAATCGGGTTTCAGTGAAAAGCGTACCCGTCCATGGCGATCACATGGTCGCTGATGCCCCTGAAAAACGGGCTGGCCTGTGCGCCCTCGCCAGCCGCTCCCAAGGCGGTGAACAGCGGCAGCAGGTGTTCATCGGTGGGGTGCGCGCTTTGACCAGCAGCTTGTTGGCGGTAGGCCAGCAATCCGCTCACATCGCCCTGCGTGATGTGCTGGTGAATCCAGTCGGCAAACGCTTGCACATAAGCGGGCGTGCCGCCGCCTTGCATGCTGACCCGCATGAAATCGCGCAAGTTGTGCGTGATGTTGCCCGAGCCGATGACCGCAATGTTTTGCTGGGGCAGTGCCGCCAGGGCTTGGCCGACACGGTAGGCGTGGGCGGGCCCCAAGTGGCTCTGCACCGAGAGGGGCACCACGGGAATGTTCGCTTCGGGAAACATCTGCCGCAGCGGAATCCAAGCGCCGTGGTCAAGTCCGCGCTCGGCATCTTGCGCCACGGGCAAGCCAGCTTGCTGCAGCGCTGTGACCACCAGAGCCGCCACTTCGGGGCTGCCCATGGCGGGGTATTGCATGTCATACAGGCGGGGGTCAAAGCCACCAAAGTCGTGAATGGTGGAAGGCCGAGTGGCAAAGCCCACCGTGGGCACCGCGGTTTCCCAGTGCGGGCTGATCACCACAATGGCACGCGGTGTTCCCAACTGCGGCGCGAGTTGGCTCATGGCGGCACCGGCCGCACCCGGCTGCAAAGCAAACATGGGGGAGCCGTGGGGCACAAAAAGAACAGGGCGTAAATCAGACATGAGGGCGTGGACCTGGAGAGATGGAGAGCGGGTGAGTTTGTGAGCGGGTGAGTTTGAGTATGAACCCCTCTGAAAGGCTGGACACTGTCGCGGGCTTGACCGATGCGTGCACAATTCCCGAGACAATTTGTCGATCGCACTTTCGGCGTTCGATGTGCAGTTTGATTTTAGGACCTCTCATGACCTACCCCCACACCCGGCTCTTCATCAATGGCGAATGGTGCGATGCCCAAAGCGGCCGCACACTGCCCGTGTTCAACCCCGCTACGGGCACCGAAATTGGCCGCTTGGCGCATGCCGGTGTGCCCGACTTGGAGCGGGCAGCCCAAGCGGCGCACCAAGGGTTTGAGGTGTGGCGTGACACGCCAGCCAACGAACGCAGCGCGATCATGCGCAAAGCGGCTGCACTGATGCGCGAGCGCGCCCCGCAAATTGCCGAGTTGTTGACCCAAGAACAAGGCAAGCCGTTGGCCGAGGCCAAGGTGGAAGCGATGTCAGCCGCCGACATCATCGAGTGGTTTGCCGAAGAAGGCCGGCGTGTCTATGGCCGCATCGTGCCGCCGCGCAACATTCAAGTGCAGCAGCAAGTGCTCAAGCTGCCTGTTGGGCCTGTGGCAGCGTTCACGCCTTGGAATTTTCCGATCAACCAAGCCGTGCGCAAAATGTCTGCGGCCTTGGCCACGGGTTGCTCGATCATTGTCAAAGCTCCCGAAGAAACCCCCGCTGCGCCAGCCGAATTGATTCGTGCCTTTCACGATGCGGGTGTGCCTGCCGGGGTCATTGGTTTGGTTTATGGCACGCCGTCAGAGATTTCAAACTACCTGATCGCGCATCCGCTGATTCGCAAAATCACCTTCACCGGCTCCACGCCCGTGGGTAAGCAACTGGCGGCTTTGGCCGGCCAGCACATGAAGCGCGTGACCATGGAGTTGGGCGGCCATGCGCCGGTGATCTTGGCCGAAGATGCCGACATTGGGCTGGCCTTGAAAACCGCCGGTGCGGCCAAGTTCCGCAACGCGGGGCAGGTCTGCATTTCACCCACGCGCTTTTTGGTGCACCACACCCTGGCCGAAGAATTTGCGCAACGTTTTGCCGAACAAGCGCAGGCACTGAAGGTGGGCGATGGCTTTGGCGCCGGCGTGCAAATGGGGCCGCTGGCCAACGAGCGACGCTTGCAAGCCATGCAGGCCATCGTGCAAGACGCGCGCGCCAAAGGCGCCAAGGTGTTGACCGGCGGTGAGCGCATCGGCACGCAAGGCAACTTTTTTGCCCCCACGGTGCTGTCGCACGTGCCCCTCGAAGCCGATGTGGTGACGCATGAGCCCTTTGGCCCGATCGCGGCGATTCGCAGTTTTGAAAAAATCGAAGACGCGATCGCCGAAGCCAACCGCTTGCCATTTGGCTTGGCTGGTTATGCCTTCACCAACACCATGAAGACTTTGCACCTGTTGAGCCAGAAGCTGGATGTCGGCATGCTGTGGGTCAACCAACCCGCCGCGCCTTGGCCTGAATTGCCGTTTGGCGGCATGAAGGATTCAGGCTATGGCTCAGAAGGTGGCCCCGAGGCGTTGGAGGCTTACTTGAACAGCAAAACCGTCTCGGTCTTCAACGCCTGAAGTGGAGCGGACGGGGCTCGCCTTTAGGCCCGCTGCTTCTCTGCGCACCGCCTGAACGCAGGCCGCCAGAACGCACGCCACCTGATCGCATGACAGCTGCGTGCATTGAGGTTGCCTGCATGACGGCTGCGCGCAGCTGTCATGGGCGAAGAACGTGTGGGCTCAGGCTGTGTGGGCTCAGGGTGGGCTGAGTTCCAGTCGCTTCAGGTCAAAGCCCGCTGCCGCCAATTGGCTGCGCAGTTGCTGCAGGGTGGCTTCGGGCAATTGCGGGGTGCGCGACAAGATCCACAAATACTCGCGCTTGGGCTCGCTGACCACCACCCATTGGTATTGCGGGTCGAGCTCAATGATCCAGTAATCTCCCCACAGCAGCGGAATGAAGGACAGCCATTCGGGTGCAAACCGCACCTGCAATCGGGGTGAGGTGGGCCCGCCTATTTGGCGCGCTGCACCCAGCGCCTCGCTCCACTCGCCTTTGTCGGTTTTGCAGCGGTTAAGCACTTGCACTTGGCCATTGGCCAGCAAGCTGTAGGTGGCCTGCGTGCTGCTGACGCATTTTTTCTGAAACCAGTTCGGGTATTTGGCCACCTCGTGCCAAGTGCCCATGTAGCGCGGCACATCCACTGCGGGCACGGTGGTCAGCAGCGGCAGCGGGGTCTGGGCAAATCCGGTCGATATCCCCCAGCAAAAGCAAAGCAACATGATGAAAGACTTGTACATGGGGACTCTCGATTTGTAGGGGGGGTGAGCGTGACAGGGTACAGGTGAAATACCTTCAGTGCCTTAAACCTTTGACCAGCGGCTGGGCCAAGCGCTCGCCCTCTTGTTGCCAAAAGTCAGGCGGGGCGCCTTGAATGCGCTTGATCGCGTTGCCCATGTGCGCTGCGGCTGCATGGCGTGCAGCCTCGGCATCGCCGGCTTCTACGGCACGCAAAATCGCTTGGTGTTCGGTTTGCACCTCGGCCGCAAAGTCGATGCGCCGCGCTTCGTTGGCCCGGGTCACTTGCGTGGCACCGTGCAAAAACTGGCCGAGGTATTCCAGCGTCTGAATTAAAAATGGGTTGCAGGTGGCGTCGGCAATGGCCCGGTGAAAATTCACATCCTCTGCAACGCCATTGCCACCGGCCTTGACCGCCGCGTCGAGCGCCTTCACCGCTTTTTGAATGGCGCGAATATCCCGCGTGGTGCGCCGCTGGGCGGCCAGCGCGGCCACCTCGGCCTCCAATGCGCGGCGCACCTCCACCATCTGAATCACGGCTTCTTGCGATGCGGTGTGACGCGACTCGAAGTTGAGCGGTGCAAAGGGCAGTTTGTGGTTCACAAATACACCGCTGCCTTGCCGCGAGTCGACCAAGCCCAATGACTTCAGGCGCGACACCGCTTCGCGCACCACCGTGCGGCTGACTTGAAACTGCGCCACCAAACTCGCCTCGGTGGGCAGCTTGTCGCCCGGCATCAAGCGGCCTTGTTTGATCTCGGCGGTGAGTTGCTCGGCCACTTGGTCAGACAGACGTGCGCCGCTCGAAACGGGGGTGAAGTGTTGGCTCATAAAGTTGTCATACAAAAGACAAAGGCTGAGCATACACAAAAGACCCTGCACTTGTGCGATTACGAATAGGTAAATTGATTTATCTATAGTAAATTACGGTTTGTCGCACCTCGTGGTGCTTTTCTCATGGCCGGAGAACCTGCATGGGTGCTTACATCAACCCCATTTATCCCTACAAGTCGCCAGCCGACCTGATGTCCACGCCGCCTCAGCGCAAGCCCTTGATCGTGATTGGCGCGGGCCCCGTGGGCTTGGCGGCCGCCATTGATGCGCGACTGCAAGGCCTCGAGGTGTTGGTGCTGGACGATGACAAAACCGTCTCGGTGGGCTCGCGCGCGGTTTGTTACGCCAAGCGCTCGCTTGAAATTTTGGACCGTTTGGGCATCGCCAATCAGGCCTGCCAAATGGGCGTGAGCTGGAACATTGGGCGCACTTTCTTAGAGCAAGACGAGGTGTACCAGTTCAACCTGGTGCCCGATGCGGGACACAAACGGCCGGGCATGATCAATTTGCAGCAGTACCACGTTGAGGAAATGCTGATTGCCCGTGCCTTGGCTTTGGGCGCAGACATGCGTTGGCAGCACAAAGTCACAGCGGTCACGCCTTCGGCTGATTACGCCACCCTCACGGTCGAGACACCTGACGGCACGTTTGACATCGAAGCCGATTGGCTGGTGGTGGCCGACGGCGCGCGCAGCCCGGTGCGCCGCCATTTGGGGTTGGACATCGAGGGGCGTGTGTTTCAAGATCGCTTTCTGATTGCCGATGTGATCATGAAAGCCGACTACCCTGCCGAGCGTTGGTTTTGGTTTGACCCGCCCTTTCATCCGAACCAAAGCGTGTTGTTGCACAAGCAAAGCAACAACGTTTGGCGCATTGATTTTCAGCTGGGATGGGATGCCGACCCTGAAGAAGAAAAGAAGCCTGAAAAAGTCATCCCGCGTCTGCAAGCCATGCTGGGCGACGACCGCCCCTTCGAGTTGGAGTGGGTCAGCATCTACACCTTTCAGTGCCGCCGCATGACCGACTTCCGGCATGGCCGCGTGTTGTTTGTGGGCGATGCGGCGCACCAAGTCTCGCCCTTTGGTGCGCGTGGCGCCAACTCGGGTTTTCAGGATGCGGACGATCTCATGTGGAAACTGGCCTTGGTCATTCAAGGCAAAGCACACGAGAAGTTGCTCGACAGTTATGCCCACGACCGCCAATTTGCGGCCGACGAAAACATCATGAACTCGACGCGCTCCACCGACTTCATCACGCCCAAAAGCCGCACCAGCAAAACCTTTCGCAACCAAGTGCTGGCGCTGGCCAAGCACCATCCGTTTGCCCGCAAGTTGGTCAACTCGGGCCGTTTGTCGGTGCCCTCGTTCTTAACGCAGTCGGTGCTCAACACCCCTGACAGCGATGCATTTGAAGGTCAAATGGTGCCCGGCGCCCCCATGGACGACGCACCCGTGCGTGTGCAGGGCCAAGAGGCGTGGTTGCTCGATCAGGTGGGACGCGGTTTTCAAGCACTGTGGTTTATCGATGCCCCGCCATCGGCAGACGAGCTGGCCAAGTTGCAGGCTTTGCAACAAGCGGCCGTGCCGGTACACACCCTGCTGGTGTCGCGCGAAGCGTTAGAGGTCCCCGGTTGGCCGGTGTTGCAAGACGTGCAAGGTTGGATGGCGCAGCGTTATGACGCCACACCGGACACCGTTTATTTGCTGCGCCCCGACCAGCATGTGGTGGCCCGTTGGCGTACGCTGGACATGGCCCAACTGCAAGCGGCACTGGCACGGGCTTTGGGCGGCCACATGGGCCTATCGTCGGCACAAGCTGTGGCGACAGCCTGAACGTCATCAAGGAATGTCATGAGCACTGCATTGAAAACAGACCCCAACTTCCACGAAGCGGGGCGCCGATTTTTTCGAGACTTCTCGCCGGGTGACGAGTTTTATGAACACCTGATCGAAGCCCACAACGGCTTGAGCGACGAGCAAAGCGAAGCCCTGAACGCACGGCTGATTTTGCTGCTGGCCAACCACATTGGCGACTTGAAGGTATTGCGCGAGGCGCTGCAAGCGGCTCGCACCAGCGCTTGAGTGAGTGGACGCCAGCGCTTCAGCTGCGCTGCAGTTTGTAAACCGACGTGCCCGCCATCAGGTTGGGCCAAGTGCGCACTTCTTGACCGTTTTGCAGGCCAAATGCGTCCATGATTTGCAGCTGATTTTTGCGCGCCAAGTCGCCAAAGTCGGCAAAGGTGCCCACGCGAATATTGGGCGTGTCATACCACTGGTAGGGCAGGCGCTTAGTCACCGGCATGCGGCCTTGCAGCACACTCAGGCGGTTGAACCAGTGCGCAAAGTTGGGAAAAGCAACAATGCCCACGCTCCCCACGCGCACGGTTTCGCGCAACATCGTCTCGGCATTGCGCAGGTGTTGCAGGGTGTCAATTTGCAGCACCACATCGAAGGACTGGTCGGCAAACAGGCTCAGACCTTCATCCAGATTGAGCTGCAGCACATTCACGCCGCGCTGCACACAGGCGTGCACATTCGCATCGCTTAATTCCACCCCATAACCGGTACAGCCTTTGTGTTGCTGCAAATAAGCCAGCAGGGCACCATCGCCGCAGCCCAAGTCGAGCACACGGGCGCCCTGCGGCACCAGGCGGGCAATGGCTTGCATGATCAAGGGGGCGCTCATGCGGCACCTCCACTGGTCAAGGCCTTGGCCATGTTGTCAAAGTAAGAGCGAACCACATTCAAGTAACGCGGATCGTCCAGCAAAAAGGCATCGTGGCCATGCGGCGCATCGATTTCGGCGTAGCTGACATCGCGGCGGTTGTCCAACAAGGCGTTCACCATTTCGCGGCTGCGGGCCGGCGAAAAACGCCAGTCCGTGGTGAAGCTGATGAGCAAAAATTTGCAACTGGCGCGGGCCAATGCCGCAGACAAATTGCCGCCAAAGGCCCGTGCAGGGTCAAAGTAGTCGAGCGCACGGGTGATCAACAAATAAGTATTGGCGTCAAAGTATTCGCTGAACTTGTCACCTTGGTAGCGCAGGTAGCTTTCGATTTGAAACTCCACTTCTTGCGTGGAATATTTGTAGCCGGTGGCATTGTGTGTGACGGCTTCGCGCAGTTGGCGGCCAAACTTTTCGTTCATCACATCGTCGCTCAAGTACGTGATGTGACCAATCATGCGGGCAATGCGCAGCCCGCGTTTGGGCACCACGCCTTGCGCATAAAAATGGCCGTTATGAAAATCAGGGTCGGTCACGATGGCGCGTCGCGCCACTTCGTTGAAGGCGATGTTTTCGGCGTTCAGGTTGGGCGCACTGGCCACCACCACCGCGTGTTTCACGCGCTCGGGGTATTGCAGTGTCCAGCTCAGGGCTTGCATGCCGCCTAGACTGCCGCCCATCACCGCGGCCAGTTGTTCAATGCCCAGCGCGTCCAGCAAACGGGCTTGCGCATTGACCCAGTCTTCAACCGTGACCACCGGAAAATCGGCGCCGTACACACGGCCAGTGTCGGGGTGGGTGTGCATCGGGCCGGTCGAGCCAAAGCAAGAGCCCAAGTTGTTCACACCAATGACAAAAAATTGGTCGGTGTCCAAGGGCTTGCCGGGCCCGATCATGTTGTCCCACCAGCCCACGTTTTGCGGCTGGTCGGCGTAGACGCCTGCCACGTGGTGCGATGCATTCAGAGCATGGCAAATCAGCACCGCGTTGGACTTGTCGGCGTTCAGCGTGCCGTAGGTTTCGTAGCTGAGCGAGTAGCCACGAATAGACGCACCGCTTTGCAAGGGCAAGGCGGCTTCAAAGGTCATCGACTCTGGCGTGGCAATCAACTTCATGGTGCAAATGAAAAAACCCGATAACGCTCAAGAAGCGATACCGGGTTGGATCTACCTCTTTAGCTGTATTTTGGGATCTGTGAGATTCCTGCGCCCGCAAGCTGGAGCAAATCGGCGCGCCGCCAGTATAAATCAGCCCCAGCCCACGCCCAGCAATGCCACCGCGCCCAGCACGGCAAAGATGCCCGCCGAGATCAGGTGCACCAAGCGCAAAGGCACGCGGCGGGTGATGGCATCGCCCAACCACACCACCGGCGCGTTGGCCAGCATCATGCCCAGTGTGGTGCCGGCCACCACCATGAACCAAGCGTTGTATTGAGCGGCCAGCATGACGGTAGCGATCTGGGTTTTGTCGCCCATCTCTGCCAAAAAGAAAGCCACCACGGTTGTCAAAAACACGCCCATGCGGGGCGCATCGTTGTCGTCTTCGTCGTCCAGTTTGTCGGGAATCAGCATCCACACGGCCATAGCCAAAAACGAGCCGCCCAGCACCCAGCGCAAAACATCGGGGCCCAGAAGTGAAGTGATCCAACTGCCCAAGGCACCCGCTAACCCGTGGTTGGCCAGTGTGGCCACCAAAATGCCCAACACGATGGGCCAAGGTTTGCGAAAACGCGCGGCCAGCACCAGCGACAAGAGTTGGGTTTTGTCGCCCATCTCGGCCAATGCCACGATGCCGGTGGAGACGAGGAAGGCTTCCATGTGAATGTGCCAAGCAAAGGTAAAAAAGCCATCTTAATGGAGGACTTCAGCGGTCCGTGATGATGTGCATCAATTTGGGCGTGCTTCTTGCTTTTCTTTGGTGCAAAAATCGGATTTGGGCTGTTTATGCACCAAATTAATTCATAAAACCTCTTGAGATGGCTATGGAAGCACTGAAACAGGGCGCGGATGCGCTATTTATTTTGTTGGGCGGGATCATGGTCTTGGCCATGCACGCGGGTTTCGCGTTCTTGGAGCTGGGCACAGTCCGCAAAAAGAACCAGGTGAACGCGTTGGTGAAGATCTTGGTCGATTTTTCAGTCTCTACCGTGGTCTATTTTGTGGTCGGTTACAGCGTGGCCTATGGCACCACTTTTTTTGTTGGTGCAGAGCAATTGGCCGCTAAAAATGGCTATGACCTCGTTAAATTCTTCTTTCTGCTGACATTTGCTGCGGCCATCCCCGCCATCATCTCGGGCGGCATTGCCGAGCGCGCCAAGTTTTGGCCGCAACTGATTGCCACGGCCGTCATTGTGGGTTTTATTTATCCCTTCTTTGAAGGCATTGTTTGGAACCAGCACTTTGGCGTCCAGGCATGGATCAAAGCCCTGACCGGCGATGAGTTTCATGACTTTGCCGGCTCGGTGGTGGTGCATGCGATGGGCGGTTGGATTGCATTGCCCGCCGTGATTTTGTTGGGTGCGCGTTACAACCGCTACCGCAAAGATGGCGTGGTGTCGGCCCATCCGCCATCCAGCATTCCCTTTTTGGCTTTGGGCTCGTGGATTCTGATTGTCGGCTGGTTTGGCTTCAACGTGATGAGCGCCCAAACATTGGACAAAATTTCGGGCCTGGTTGCCGTGAACTCGTTGATGGCCATGGTTGGCGGCACATTGGTGGCGCTGGTGCTGGGCAAAAATGACCCCGGCTTTGTGCACAACGGCCCCTTGGCCGGCTTGGTGGCGGTGTGCGCCGGCTCTGACCTGATGCACCCGTTTGGTGCGCTGGTGGTGGGCGCAGTGGCCGGTGGCCTGTTTGTTGTGATGTTCACCTTGACCCAAAACAAGTGGAAGATTGACGATGTTTTGGGTGTTTGGCCCTTGCACGGCATTTGCGGCGCTTGGGGTGGCATTGCCGCCGGTATATTTGGCGCGCAATCGCTT
>JACCDS011941808.1_pt1 | contig 34041 bp, 26 predicted proteins | sample 7446441 | NCBI WGS metagenome assembly JACCDS01 (sample SAMN15323445, study PRJNA562643) | freshwater metagenome | isolation source: river surface water | place: USA:Blue River Watershed | collected 2017-08-17
TATATATGGATGGGTTAGTAAGTACAGGGAAATAAATTTCCCTACCACAATATTAAAAATACTTTTAGATGATTCAATATTATTTGTAAACAATTTTATTAACATTTTAGAATCAAATGGGTATACTACATCAAATCACCACTCGTAAAATGAAGATGAGCGCTTAATGCTTATGCGCATGGAGTATTACCTTTACATCAATCAAACAGTTTAGTATGAAGTTTCCAAGTCCTGTTTTAGTGAGTCGTATAGCGGAATTAATTGGTGCTAGCGTTGTTGGTGACGCAGATGCAAACGTATATGGTATCAATGAAATTCATGTAGTTGAACCAGGAGATTTGGTTTTTGTAGACCACCCAAAATATTATGATACCTGCCTTAATAGCGCAGCAAGTTTTATCATCATCAATACATCAGAAGTTACCGTTCCGGAAGGAAAAACAATACTCGTTACCAAGGATCCATTTGAATCGTATCTAACCATTGTGAATCATTTTAATCCGGTGCTAAAAGCGACAGAACCTATAGCAGCAAGCGCTTTCATAGGAGAAGACACTTATATTATGCCGCAGGTTTTTATTGGTAACCATGTTCGCATTGGAAAAAATTGCACCATATATCCGGGTGTTTGCATACTAGACAACACCGTTATTGGAGACAACGTTATTGTACAAGCAGGTACCATTATTGGTAGCGATGCATTCTATTATAACACCAAAAAAAATAGAGACCAGTGGTTTAAAAAAATGGAAAGTTGTGGATCTGTAATACTTGAAGATGGAGTAGAAATTGGTGCCAACTGTACCATTGATAGAGGCGTTACTGCCATCACAAAAATTGGAGCAGGCACAAAAATTGATAACCAGGTACATATTGGACACGATACCATTATTGGAAAAAATTGTTTGCTGGCAGCGCAGGTAGGAATTGCAGGTGGTACTATTTTGGAAGACGGCGTTACCCTGTGGGGACAGGTTGGTGTTAATAAAACAATTCGAATTGGAGCCGGCGCTGTGGTTTTAGGTCAGGCTGGTGTTACCAATAATTTAGAAGGCGGCAAAACCTATATGGGCTTTCCTGCCACAGAAGCATCAGCAAAAAGACGCGAACTGGTGTGGATCAAAAGAATTCCTGAACTCTGGAAAAAAGTAATGGATTAGTGCTAGCTCACTATCCCTTTAAATTATATTTTACCCTTAACTCTTCTGCCACTCTATTGATGGTTTGTTCAAGTGGTGTATACGAAAAATCTGGTAAGGCTTTTAGTAGTTTACTATTGTCAAAATAAACAGCAGCCTGAGCCGTTAACGTCGTTTCTTTGGTTAATAGTGGTGAACTACCTGTAAAAAAGGTTTTTACCGCTTCGATCCTCCACACAATGGCAGCTAAGAGGGGCGTTACCTTTTTAGATGGACGGGGTACTTTAAAAGCATCGGCAATTAAATTAAATATGGTGCGGTAAGGGGTATTATGGCCACTAATAATAAAGCGCTGTGCCTTAATATCACTATTCATAAGTAGAGTCATGGCATTTGAAACGTCTTTTACGTCCACAAATCCACTCACACCTGTTGTATACCAAGGAAAACGGTTATATGCCGATTTAAATATACTCGTAGACCCGGTATGCCAGCTGCCGCTTCCCAAAATAATAACCGGATTTACGATCACAGCGTCTAGGCCTTCTCCAATCCCCCTCCACACTTCCATTTCAGCTAAATATTTTGTTTTTCCGTATTCACTGTTGCTCGTTTCTGCAGACCAGTTCATCGTTTCATTGATCGGACCATCTTCTCTTATTCTACCCAGTGCAGCTACCGAACTTACAAATAATAACTTTTTAATGCCGGCATCAATACAAGCATTGACAACATTTGCAGTGCCATCGATATTTGTGGCGTGCATCTTCTGTTTTAGCTTCGGATGAAAGGACACAATAGCCGCGCAGTGGTATACCTGTTCCACACCTTTCATAGCTTCTTCCAACACCACAACATCTAGAACATCTCCTTCGATCCACTCAACTTTTTCTGCAAATTTTATTGTAGGAATTTGCTTTCGGTATAGTGCACGAATTTGAAGTGGCGTGGCGCCTGTATGTTTTTCAAACAATGTTTCTATCAATGAAGATCCGAGTAAACCGCTAGCGCCTGTAATAAATATCATAAGAAAATTTAAGTTGTAGCATTACAATAATTACAAATACCACTTACCACCATATCAATTTGTGAAGCAGCAAAACCAACCGGCATATGTACGGCAGGAACCACTACATGCTCTAAACAAAAAGTTTTATTACAATTGTCACAAATAAAATGAACATGGTTGTCGTGGTGATGCCCTGCACTGCAACTGTCTTTGCAAAGTGCATATAAAACAGCATTGTCTGGTGTGGGTATAGTATGGATAATCCCTTTGTCTACAAAGGTTTGAAGGGTTCTATAAATCGTAACGCGGTCAAAATCTTCACCTACATGATTTTCAATATCTGCGTGTGCGAGCGCAGAATCTTCCTGAAAAAAACTTTCTAGGATTTTTTTTCTGCTATCCGTAATACTTAAATTACTTCTTTTTAATAGATCAATAATTTTTTGTTCCACCTAGTATTTATTGCGGGTTGTTGGTAAATATTCCATTGGCAAATGTACCCGAAACACTTTCTGCCAATAATTTTTTTATGTCTATTTGCAGCTGTTGTAAATCTGTTTGCTTGAGCGCATCATATACTTGTCCGCGTACTTTTCCATTACGGTCTACGAGTGCAAAAAACTGGGTATGAATAAATTGATCCTCAATTTTTTCTACATTATTTTTTGGATCATCTAGTAAATATGAGCTACGCGCCATTTGGTATAAACTATCTTTTCTGCCGGTTAGTAACACCCATTTTTTAGTGTCAATTTGTAAAGAGTCGGCATATTTTTTAAGGCGTGCTGCCGAATCGGTTTCTGGATTACAGGTATGTGCCACAATTAAAAAATCAGGATTTGATTTGTTGGCTTCGTAAATGGTGCGCATACTCTCGTGCATACGCGGGCAAATCCCTTTACAGGTTGTAAAAAAATACTGCACCACGGTTACCTTTCCTTTTAAATCTTCGTTGGTAAAAGATTTACCATTTTGATTGGTAAACATAAAAGGCTTGACATAACCTAGGGTGGTTAGTTTAGGCCTCCAGTTATCGGTGCCACGAAACAAGAAGTAATAGAACCCTGCTAGAAGAAGGGTAAAAAACACTAGATAAATTGCCAATTTCTTGCTCATATATTTCGAATTGGCTTCAAAGTTACGGTTATTGGCGCTCCACAAGGGCATTTTAACATTTTGCAACATAGTTGCAATAGTGTACCTTTACAATCATGAAATTCAAAATCAACTGGGACGCTTTTGGTATTGCCGCATCGGTTGCATGCGCCATACATTGCGCGGTGCTCCCACTTATTTTGAGCAGTTTACCTCTTTTTGGGGTCAATATTATCGAAAACCAAGGCTTTGAATTTATCATGATTGCCCTTGCGTTTGTTGTCGGTGTTTACTCTTTGTACCATGGTCGTAAAAAACACCACCACAGTTATTATCCAATGCTGTTATTTGCAGCGGGTATCAGTTTACTATTTATAAAATCGATGCTGCACTCGCATAGCCTTATGCTGCTACTTCCAGCAGTAGCACTGGTTGTAATAGCCCATTATTTAAATTATAAATTGTGCAGGGTACATAACCACGCACACGCCGACGATTGCAATCATTAATTGGATACAGAATAACTAACGCTTCCGTCTTTCTCGTCTTTTAATTGAATGCCTAGCGCCATTAGTTGATTTCGGATTTTATCAGAAGTGACAAAATCTTTACTTGCTTTGGCTTGACTACGCACTTCTATTAGTAATTGTAATACGCCATCTAGTACTGCAGTGTTTGCGGCAGAAGGCGCAACCAGTCCAAAAATATCTTCGAGGTAAATTTTTAAAGAACGCTGTAGATGTAGTAAGGTACTATTAGATAGTGCTGTCAGTGCTGTGTGTTTATCTTTAATGCCATTTATAATGGGCACTAGTTCAAACATATTTGCTAACACTTTAGGCGTACTAAAATCATCACTCATAAATACGGCAAAATCATCAACAAGTGCATTTACTTTTTTATCCAATTCAATATCGGTAGGTGTAGATGCTACATCTGAAACCTGCAGTTTAGACAACCACTCATAGGCTTCCCACAAACGCTTAGCCGCTTTATCGGCAGCAATAAGCGCTTCATTGCTAAAATCAAGTGTACCTCTGTAATGACTTTGTAAAATAAAAAAGCGCACGGTATTAGGTGCGTATGCTTGCTCTAATATTGGATGTGTGCCCGCAAAAAGTTCGGAGAGTTTAATAACGTTGTTATAACTCTTCCCCATCTTTTTTCCGTTGATGGTAATCATATTATTGTGCAACCAATAATTGGCAGGTGCCACATGATTACATACAGTGCTCTGTGCGATTTCACATTCGTGGTGCGGGAATTGTAAATCCATTCCGCCACCATGTATATCAAATTTTTTACCCAAATATTTTGAACTCATCGCAGAACACTCAATATGCCAACCCGGGAAACCTTCTCCCCATGGGCTTTGCCAGCGCATGATATGTTCTGGAGGTGCTTTTTTCCATAACGCAAAATCAGACTTGTTTTGCTTTTCATCTTGGTTATCAAGCTCTCTTGTTGTATCTAGTTGATCTTCTAAATTACGTCCACTTAATATGCCATATGGCTGACCTTTTTTAGAAAAGTCAGTGTTGTATTTTTCGACATTAAAATAAACAGATCCGTTGGCTTCATACGCATAACCATCTGCAATAATTTGTTTGATCATTTCTATTTGCTCTACAATATGACCCGTTGCAGTAGGCTCAATACTTGGTGGCAAATTATTAAACTGCTGCATAGCCCAATGAAACATATTGGTGTATTTCTGCACCAGCTCCATCGGTTCTAATTTTTCGAGAACTGCTTTAGTTGCAATTTTATCTTCTGCTTCTCTACCTTCTTCTTCAAAGTGTCCAGCGTCGGTAATGTTACGAACGTATCTAACCTTGTATCCAAGGTGCTGTAAGTAACGAAATACCACGTCAAAAGTAATAAAGGGCCTAGCATGACCTAAATGGCTTTCGCCAGAAACAGTAGGACCACACACATACATGCCCACATAAGGCGCATTGATGGGTGTAAATACTTCTTTTTGACGCGTTAACGAGTTGTATACTTTTAAAGGTGCCATGAGGTCACGAAGGTATTTTATTTTTTTAATTGTACGTCAGAAACCAGCATCACATGGTCACTAAGTCCTTCATCGATCATATCAAATGTAATGATGTCAAACTGGGGGCTTGCTAAAATATAGTCGATACGAAGTGTTGGTGCAAGGGTTGTAAAACTACTGCCAATGCCAAACCCTTTTTGCAAAAATGCATCCTTCCAATTGTTTCGGATGGTAAAATAGGTATAAGAATTAGGAACATCATTAAAATCGCCACAAATGATGGAAGGATGCGGCGAGGATTCCAGGGATTTTTTTACAAGCTCAGATTGAGGACCCCTTCTTTTAAACGCCTGACCCATTTTATTAAATAGGTTCATAGAAGCGTCTATTGTTTCAGCATCCTGCTCTTTAATTTTTTCTATATCAGAATAATCGTTTTGCTTGAATTTAAATGACTGAAGGTGGGTATTAAATATTCGGATGGTATCCTCACCTTTTAAAATATCAACATAAATTAAACTCTCTGCTACAGGAAATTTAATTTTTCCAGAATCAATGATTTGATATTTAGAAAAGATGATGCAACCTGATTGATACGCCCCATCATTTCTAGTGTAGTCTCGAGAAAAATAAAAATATTTATACCGCTTTTTAAAAAGTGCAATATTATTGGTTTGTGCGCCGCCCAATTCGGAACTATTAAATTCTTGCAAGCAAACAACATCAGGTTCTAGTTGCAAAATACTAGCAGCAATATCTTTACGTATTTGCTTTTTAACTAGTGGCTTTTTAGATAATCCGTTAAAACTTTGAATATTCCAATCTATAATTCGGATATGATTTTCTCTTTTTCGGTCGGACAACATAGGCCCTGGTTTTACGGCTGCAATAACACCAATTTGTTGCCATCCGATACAAAGCACTACGATAGAAATGAGTGATAGCTTGGGTTTAGCAATGAGCCAAAAAATAGCAAAGAAAAATAAAATGACAATTGCATAGGGTACTACCAATCCTGTAAATCCTAAAATCCACCAAGTACTAGTAGGTGCAAAAGGCGTTAAACAGGCTAACAAAAAGATAACGGCAACTAGCAAGTTGATACATAAAAAAACCGTTTTGGTTGCCCGCCTAATAAAACTTCCCGCCATACATTAAAAATAAGAATTAATGACGGGAACAAAAAATTATTCCTGACTCGCAGATTTCAAAAATGCTTTTTCGCTTTCAGTTAAATTGTCATAGCCTACGATATTCATTTTATCTAGAATTGCATTTAACTTATTTTCTGTCGAATCAAAACCTCTTGTATCAGCTTTTACAATACGTGTACTTTTTGGAGCCAATAAATTATTACCCCAGTGGTAAAATCGAATCATCCATTCGCCAGTATTGGTGCCATTTTGTAAAAGCTTCACGTAACCAAAACCTACCAGCGCAGCGATGATATGTGAAATAAGTATAGCAGGAACTACGGCCGATGTTGAAAAATCCAATACTAAAAATACAAGGGTCAATACCCAAAGTGGAATGCCACCATTAACGAGTGGAAACAGCTTGTACTTTGGGGCCAATACCGTGGTTGCAACTGCAATACCCACTACACTAGCACCAGCGCCCATAATGGGTTGTACCCCATTTGCGAGCCCAGAAAACATCACATTGAAAGTTAAAAAACCTATTGCACCGGTAGCGCCCGAATAGATATAAACAGGAATTACATGTTTATTACCAGATAAGTCCTGAAAAATATAGCCAAAACTCCAAAGCCATAACATACTACTCACGAGCTGCCAAAAATGATACTGGCTAAAAAAGTGAATCAAAAAAGTCCATGGCTTATATATAACAGCTGCAAAACTGCCAGGCATTCTAAAAAAGTCCACAATTTGACGCTCAAAAAGCTCCAGCGGTGTGTCCGTTAAATAGTACACAGTCTTTAAGAAACTGATGAGCACAAAAATGGTCATGTTTACTGCAAATAAAAAAACAAGCGCATTGCTGTCTTCTCCGAGCAGCATTTTTCTATTTGACATAAAACGTTGTTGTGGCATGGAATGGCTTTATACTAGTAAAACGTTTTTTTGTTTGTTTTGTTCCAAGTAATGACAATTATAAGTCCTACAAGTGCGCCACCCACGTGCGCCCATCTTGCAACATTGTCGCCAGCTGCATTTTGCACCGCACTAAAAACTTCGAAGCCAAAATAAATTAGACCTACCCACTTTGCTTTAACGGGTACAAAAAAGTATAAATAGATATAGGTGTTAGGAAAGAGGTACACAAAGGCCGCCAATATACCAAACACAGCGCCACTAGCGCCAAGCGTTGCGGTATTAATAATTTGATTGTACTTGAAAGCTACTGCTTCATTGATTAGTCCTAACTTTTCTCTGGTTTGAAATTCTTCAATGAGTGGCGTTAATTCATAATTTAAAAATAACAAATGAATCAGCGCTGCGCCTAACCCACAAACCAAATAGAAAGTAATAAAACGAGCAGAACCCCATAAGTTTTCTAACACCGATCCAAACATCCAAAGCGCAAACATATTACCTAAAATATGATAGAAGTCGCCGTGCATGAATAAGTGCGTTACTAGTTGCCATGGCTTAAACAATTCACTTTGCCATGCATGTAATGCAAACAAATCTTCGAGACTAAAATTTGCAGTCGGTGATTCTGGGAATGTGATTTGCGCCAAATAAAATAACCCGTTAATAATTAAAAGATTTTTAATAATAACAGGCAAAATTTCAAATCGGCCGGGTCTAAACTCTGTCATACTATTTTTTTAATTTTAACTGCACTACATTTTCGATATGAAGTGTGTGCGGAAACATATCTACAGGTTGTATTTTAGTAACTTCATATTTTTCATCAAGAAGGGCTAAATCTCTAGCTTGTGTAGCAGGGTTACAACTCACATATACAATGGTAGGTGCCGCTATTTCCAATAATTTTTTTACGAGCTTATCGTGCATGCCCGCTCTTGGTGGATCTGTGATAACCACGTCTGGCTTGCCATGCGTGGTAAAAAAAGCGTCATCTACAATGTCAATAACGTCACCAGCAAAAAATGCAGTATGGTTTAAATTGTTGAGTGCTGCATTTATTTTTGCATCTTCGATGGCGTCCGCTACTACTTCCACGCCCACCACTTTTTTAGCACCTTCGCTTAAAAAAATACCAATACTTCCAGTGCCACAATACAAATCATACACCACTTGCGAACCATCTAGTTCAGCAAATTCGCGCGTTACTTGATATAATTTTTCGGCCTGCTTGGTATTGGTTTGAAAAAATGATTTAGGACTTATTTTAAACGAAAATTTTTCCAGTTTTTCGGTGATGCTTCCATTTCCAAAATAGGTTATTGGATCTAGGTCATACAAACTATCATTTCGTTTTGTATTGATAGTATATAATAATGTTGTGATCGCTGGAAATGTTGCTAAGAGTTGATCTAGTAATGCAAGGCGGTGTGGCTCATCTTCGTAACCAAACACAACATTGATCATGAGTTCACCAGTGGTGGTATTACGCACAAACATATTTCGCAACCAGCCTGTATGCTGTTTTACATCGTAGTAGGGAAGGTCATGATCGAGTGCATACTGCGCCACCATTTTACGAATGAGGTTGGTAGGCTCTTCTTGTAAATGACAAGTATCTATCTCTACCACTTTATCAAAAAATCCACGCACATGAAAACCTGCAGCACCGGGTTGATTGGAAAAATCGGCACCAGCTGCCTTCATTTCCCTAAAAAGTTCGGAAGGAATATATTTTTTTGTAGCAAACGTGTATTCCATTTTATTGCGGTACAACTCCGTTTGACTAGCGCCAATAATGGGGTTAATAGCCGGCAAGTTAATGCGTCCAATTCTTGTTAAATTATCCGTTACTTGTTGTTGTTTGTACACGAGCTGTTTAGCATAAGGGAGCATTTGCCATTGACATCCACCACAAATACCAAAATGCGCACAAAAGGGTTGCACCCGGTCTTCAGAATAAGATGTAAAGGACACCACAAAGCCTTCTGCCCAATCGGCTTTATTTTTTTTGAGTTGTACATCCACAATGTCGCCTGGAACCGCGCCTTCAATAAATACCACTTTGCCGTCTACGCGTGCTAATGCCTTGCCCTCGGCTGCATAGTCTTGCACCAATACCTGTTCTAAAATGGGCTGTTTTTTTTGTTTTCTCACTGCATGCAAATATAAGATGCTTTGAGAGGCTGCATGATCTAATTACCTAAATTTGCATAGAATTTAATAGTATGAAGAACTTTTTAGCAAAATCTTGTATCACCCTTTTAACACTACTATGTTTGAATAGCGCTATAAGTGCACAAACAAAACCTGCTGGAAGGCGAATAAATATCAAATTAAAGCCACTCACAAATTGTAAAATCTATATAGGGAGTTATTATGGTAAAAGCTTAGTACTCGTAGACTCTACCATGCTAGATGCGAGTGGCCAAGGGGTTTTTAAAGGCGATACTAAATTAACCAGTGGCGTATATTTTGTGGTTACACCACAAATTACCAAGCAGTTTGAATTTTTAATGGACGATAACCAACATTTTAGTATCGAAGGCGATACCACTGTTAAAGAAAAAGCAACCATTACCGGTTCACAAGACAACGATTTATTTAAAGCCTATATAAGCTTTTCGTCTGAAAAAGGACAACAGCTACAAAACATCAGAAACGAATTTAATGCCGCTAAAACCAAAGCCGATTCTACCCGTTTAGCAGACGAGTATGGAAAGGTAGATAAGCTCGTAGAAGGCTACAGAAACGATATCGTAAAAAAATATCCTGGATCGTTATTAGCGATGCTATTTAGTGCCATGAAACGCCCTGTAGCCCCTGCTGTGCCTATGGTTAACGGAAAACCAGATTCTTTGGCGCCATACCGTTTTGTAAAAAATCATTTTTGGGATGATGTACTTTTTAATGATGACAGACTTTTACGAACACCGTTTTTTGAAGCAAAATTAGACGAGTATTTTAAGTACTATGTTTCTGCAGAACCAGACTCTATAATTGAAGAAGTAAAGTACATGTTGCTTATGGCAAAAACGGGAAAAGAAATATATCCATACCTACTTACCAAGTTTACCAATAAATATATGGCGCCCGAATTTATGGGTCAAGACAAAGTGTTTGTGTATTTATTTGAAAACTTTTATGCCAAAGGCGATACCGTTATTTTAAATCCTGCATCCCGTAAAACAGTTACTGAAAGGGCCTATAGCTTAATGGCCAACCAAATTGGCTTACCCGCGCCAGCACTAGATTTGGTGGATTCTCTTGGCAAAGCCGTTTCCCTCTATAATATCCCTTCTACTTATACCATGGTGGTATTTTACGATCCTAATTGTGGTCATTGTAAAGAAGAACTTCCAAGACTGGATTCGTTTTATAGAGCCAAATGGAAGGCTGTTGGTATGACCATGCTAGGTGTAAATATTTACGACGCCGAACAAGCTGCCTGGAAAAAATTTGTGACAGAAAAAAACTTGAAAAATTGGATTCACGCCTACCAAACAAAAGCTGCTAAAGAAGCGGATGAAAAAGCAGGCAGGGCCAATTACAGACAGCTTTACGATATCTATAAAACACCTACTGTTTATTTGTTAGACAAAGACAAACGCATCATTGCCAAACAATTAACAATCGAACAGTTTGACGATATTATTCAGGTAAAAAGTAAAAAAGCACCTACCAAATAATTACACCAATTCTTTAACTGCGTTAAAGATAACTTTTGGTTTTCCCAAAGTGTAATAATGTAGTACAGGAACGCCAAATGCTTTAAGCTCCCTACTTTGCTGTATCAACCATTCGGTTCCAACTTGTTCGCAATCCGCATCTGTTTTACATTTATTTATTGCATTAGACAAGTCTGTAGGGATGTCTACATGGAATATTCGGGGTAAAACAGAGAGTTGTTTTTTATTGGTAATGGGTTTAAGTCCGGGTATGATAGGAACGTTAATACCCATATCCCTACAGGCTTTCACGAAATCATAAAATTTTTGATTGTCAAAAAACATCTGTGTCATGATGTAGCTTGCGCCTTCATCTACTTTGTTTTTTAAATGCTTTAAATCAATTTCTAAATTGGGTGCTTCAAAATGTTTTTCTGGATATCCTGCAACACCCACACAAAATTTAGTTTGTCCGCCGTTTTTAATATCCTCATCTAAATAAACACCATTGTTCATATTGTTTACCTGCCTAATTAAATCAATAGCAAAATGATTGCCATCTTTTTCAGGCTCAAATGAAGATTCATTTTTTGCAGCATCCCCTCTTAATACAAGTGCATTATCAATGCCTAAAAAGTCTAAATCAATTAAAGCGTCTTCTGTTTCTCTTTTAGTAAATCCACCACAAATAATGTGTGGAATCGCATCTACTTGATAGTGGTTCATAATAGCCGCACAAATACCCACAGTACCCGGGCGCTTACGTACTTCCACTTTTTCAAAAGTGCCATCAATTTTTTTCTTGAACATGGTTTCGCTACGGTGGTAGGTCACATTAATCCAAGAAGGTTTAAACTCCATTAAAGGGTCTAAATGCTCATATAAAGTATTGATGGTCTTACCTTTTAGCGGAGGTAATACTTCAAAAGAAATAAGGGTGTCTTTTGCCTGCTGTAAATGATCCGTTACTTTCATGATTGCTGCTTTGTGGAGGGCAAATATTAAAATTGTTGCAATATACAGCCAAAATGGCTTTATAAAAAGGACTATGGGCCTCAAAACCTGATACAGAAGAGGGTTAGAAGCCCTATTTTTGTAGAAAGCAACTATTTTGAACGGAATTATACATACAACTGCGCTTCAAAAAAGTTACAAGGGTAGAACCGTTGTAAACAATGTAAGCGTTACAGTTAAACAAGGTGAAATTGTAGGTTTACTCGGGCCCAATGGTGCTGGTAAAACAACTACTTTTTACATGGTAGTGGGTCTTATTAAACCGGACGAAGGAACGGTGTATTTAAATGAAGAAGACATTACAAAGCTACCGATGTACAAAAGGGCCCAAATGGGTATTGGCTATTTGCCGCAAGAGGCCAGCGTTTTTAGAAGTTTAAGTGTAGAAGATAATATTTTGGCGGTACTTGAAATGACATCACTTTCAAAAGAAGAGCGCTTATTAAAATTAGAATCTTTACTCGACGAATTTAATTTACAACTGGTTCGAAAAAATAATGGCGATAGTTTAAGCGGTGGAGAAAGAAGAAGAACAGAAATTGCGAGAGCACTTGCTGTAGATCCAAAATTTATTTTACTAGATGAACCATTTGCTGGCGTTGATCCCATTGCAGTAGAGGATATTCAAACCGTAGTGGCGAAATTGAAAACAAAAAATATTGGGATTTTAATTACAGACCATAATGTAAATGAAACCTTATCCATTTGTGATAGAGCCTACCTTTTAATTGAAGGAAAAATATTTAAGCACGGAACAGCCGAAGAATTAGCAGACGATGAAGACGTTAGACGTTTGTATTTAGGAACCAATTTTACACTTCGTAGAAAAGATTGGATTATTGACATGGGAAAAGAAGCTAGTCTTTAATTCACATGAAACTTTTAAGTCCTGCCATATCACGACTTGCTCTATTAAGAATTGCACATATTGAAAGATGGGTAGCAAACCCTGTTGCAACTCAAAGAGAAGTGTTACAAGATTTAGTAACACATGGACAGTACACATCCTTTGGTAGAAAATATGGTTTCAACGAAATATTTAATATTCGAAAGTTTAAAGAAGCTGTTCCTATAAGTGAATACGAAGACCTGAAACCCTTTATTGACAGGCTTTTTGAGGGAGAAGAACAAGTGCTATGGAATACACCTGTACAATGGTTTGCAAAAAGTAGCGGAACCACTTCAGACAAAAGTAAATTCATTCCCATCACCGAAGAAAGTTTAGAAGATTGTCATTACCAAGCAGCAAAAGATGTACTAGCGCTCTATTATAAATTTAATAATGATAGTGATTTACTAACTGGTAAAGGACTTGTGATTGGTGGAAGTCATCAAATAAGCAAGATCAACGATGAAATTAGTGTGGGCGATTTAAGCGCGGTACTACTTCAAAATACACCCATGTGGGCAAGCTGGATTCGCACACCAGAATTATCCATTGCACTGATGGATGAATGGGAAACAAAAATTGAACAATTAGCACAATCTACCATTCTAGAAAATGTAACTTCTATTTCTGGCGTTCCTACTTGGACGCTTTTACTCATCAAAAGAATTTTAGAAATTACAGGCAAGCAAACTTTAAAAGAAGTGTGGCCAAGTTTAGAATTATACATTCATGGTGGCGTTTCATTTACACCTTACAAAGAGCAGTTTCAAAAATTAATTGGGCCCGGTTGTACTTACTTAGAAATGTACAACGCATCCGAAGGATTTTTTGCAGCACAAGATGACCCAAGCGCAGAAGGCATGCTTTTGTTTTTAGACCATGGTATTTTTTATGAGTTCATGCCCACCGAAGAATACGGTAAAGAAAAACCCCGCACGATTGGACTTGACAAAGTAGAACTTGACAAAAATTATGCACTAGTGATTAGCACCAATGGAGGGCTCTGGCGTTATTTAGTGGGTGACACTGTTAAGTTTACGAGCCTTTCTCCATATAGGATTGTGGTAACGGGTAGGCTCAAACAATTTATCAATGCTTTTGGTGAAGAAGTGATGGTGGATAATACCGACAAAGCCATTGCAGCAGCAGCCGCGAGCACCGGACTGGTGGTAAAAGATTATACAGCGGCGCCCATTTATTTTGGGGACCAAAACCAAGGGGCTCACGAATGGCTTATTGAGTTTGAAAATGCCCCGGAAAACCTTGCTGCATTTACTTTAGCGCTTGACCAACACTTAAAATCCTTAAATAGCGACTACGAAGCCAAGCGCTACAAAGACATCGCACTTGGGCTTCCAAAAATTACCGCTCTTCCGGTTGGATTGTTTCATACCTGGCTTAAAAACAAAGGAAAATTGGGGGGACAGCATAAAGTGCCAAGACTCAGTAACGACCGTAGATACATCGATGAATTATTGTTGCTTTTACAACAATATGCATAGCTAAAATTCGTTTTACATATCTACAAATACTAGATATGAAATTACTAGCAGGGAAAGTCTCTATCGTAACAGGTGCAGCCCGTGGAATTGGTGCAGCAATCGCATTAAAATTAGCAGAACAAGGAAGCCATATCGCATTCACCTATGTAAGCAGCGGAAGTGCCGAAAAAGCAAATGCGCTAGTAAGCCAAATTGAGGCACTTGGCGTTAAAGCAAAGGCATATCAAAGCAATGCGGGCGTTTTTGAGGAGTGTGAAGCCTTTGTAAACGATGTAGTAGCAAGTTTTGGAACCGTTGATATCTGCGTAAACAATGCAGGTATTTCAAAAGACAACTTACTGCTTCGTATGAACGCAGAACAGTGGGATGAAGTGATGGACACCAACTTAAAAAGTGTATTTAACATGACCAAGCAGGTGATCAGACCCATGATGAAAGCAAAGTCTGGAAGTATTATTAATATGAGCTCTATAATTGGTATCAGAGGTAATGCAGGTCAAAGCAGCTATGCGGCTAGTAAAGCGGGTATCATTGGATTTACTAAATCTGTGGCACTTGAGCTTGGTAGCAGAAATATTAGATGCAATGCCATTGCCCCAGGTTTTGTTGAAACCGATATGACCCATTATTTAAAAGAAGGAGAAGCGGCTACTGCGTTTTTAAGCAAAATACCATTAGGCAGGTTTGGAAAGGCTGAGGAAATTGCCAATACCACACTTTTTTTAGCGAGTGACATGAGTTCTTATGTTACGGGTCAGGTAATTAGCGCCTGCGGCGGGTTGAACATTTAATAAAATGTTGATTGTCATATCGTTGTCAAATAAAGCCTATAAACATGTTAAACTATTTAACACACTAATTGTTGTAATATCCGGGTGTTATATTTGCGCATCATCATGAAAAGAACTTTTATAAATATCATTTTACTGGGGGTGCTACTGATACAAGTGTTACCCGTTCGTGAAATAGGTGAAATCCTATTTGACAACCAGCTAAATGAAGAAATAAATTGTTCAGGTGCGAGTTTTAAAGAATTGAGTAAGTCCAACGATTCATTCGTTTATAATCAAGACGGTGAGGTTCATTACGAAGTTAACTTACACAACAGTCTAACAAATGCTTACACTGCATTTCAAACCTGTTTACCCATACATCATATTAGTGATGTGCCCGTTCCTCCTCCCAATAAATTATTTGCTTAAGCAAATCAATATATCTACTAGTTCAACTAGATTAATTTGGGTTTTATCAAAAACAATAAATGAAAAAATTATATACGCACCTAGGTGACAACCTTTCTGCATCAATTGTAGTTCTACTTGTAGCACTACCACTATGTGTTGGCATTGCGTTGGCATCTGGTACACCCATTTTTTCAGGTATTATTGCTGGTATTATTGGAGGTGTTGTAGTAGGACAATTAAGTGGATCACAATTAAGTGTTTCTGGACCCGCAGCTAGTTTAACTTTTGTGGTGTCTGCCATGCTTATTAAACTAGGAAGCTTTGAAACATTTTTACTGGCTGTTTTAATTGCCGGAGCCTTTCAGATTTTATTTGCCTTTTTAAAAGGTGGTATTGTGGGAGACTATATTCCAAATGCTGTGATTAAAGGAATGGTAGCAGCTATAGGCATCATATTAATGATGAAACAAATTCCGCATCTACTTGGCTATGATGCAGATTTTGAAGGAGACGAATCTTTTTTACAAGATGACCACAACAATACCATTACGACCATTTTAACGGCTGTAAAATTTTTAACTCCTATGTCAGTGCTCATTGGCATAGTGTCTCTGATTCTATTAATTCTTTGGGAACAGTTCCATTACAAGCGTAGCAAATGGATTCAATATGTGCCAGGGCCACTTGTTGTAGTATTTGTATCGATTGCCCTAAATACCTATGGTGCAGATCTATTTCAATTGACAGCCCTTGAACAAAAACATTTGGTCTCGTTACCTGTTGCAAATAACATGCAAGAATTTTTTTCATTTTTTACATTTCCTAACTTTCATGAAATTGGCAACCGTGGGGTTTGGCTTGCTGGATTCATGCTAGCTGTGATTGCTTCACTAGAAACAATTTTAGGGATTGAGGCTATTGATAAATTAGATCCATTAAAAAGAGTAACGCCCTCTAATCAAGAATTAAAAGCGCAAGGAATAGGTAATATTTTATCAGGCCTAATTGGTGGACTTCCTATCACATCGGTAATTGTAAGAAGCTCTGCTAATGTTAGTGCAGGCGGTAAAACAAAACAGTCCGCTATATTTCATGGTGTGCTAATATTTGTTTGTGCAGCATTCATTCCATTTGTACTTAACAAAATACCATTAAGTGCTATCGCAGCTATACTTATTATTACGGGTTACAAAATAGCAAGAATTAATTTATTTAAAGAGATGTATAAAAAAGGTTTCAATCAGTTTATTCCTTTTTTTGTTACAATCATAGCTATCTTATTTAGTAATTTATTGTTTGGTATTGCAATTGGAATTATTGTAAGTATCATTTTTATTATTCGCGGGAATTTTAAATCTGCCATATTAATGATACAAGACAACAATCAATACCTAATCAGATTTAGAAAAGATATTACGTTTTTAAACAAAGCCATCATCAAGCAAAAATTAGAGTCGCTACCCAATAATAGCTATGTCTTAATTGATGTTAAAAAAGCAGACTTTATTGACAAAGATGTAATTGATGAAATAAATGACTTTTTATGTCACGTTCATTTAAAAAATATTTCTGTTTCGTTTAGTTTACACGAATACAATCCCAATCATTTGCTCATTAATTATACAAAAAAATGAAAATTTACGAAAAATTACTTTTAGAAAATAAGGCTTGGGCAGAAGAGCGTAAACTTGATGACCCTGGATTTTTTTCTAGGCTATCTGAAATTCAAACACCTGATTTTTTATGGATTGGTTGTAGCGATAGTCGTGTGCCAGCCAACGAAATCACAAATACCCAGCCTGGCGAAATTTTTGTACACAGAAATATTGCCAACATGGTAGTACATACCGATGTTAATTTATTAAGTGTGTTAGACTATGCAGTCACCTATTTAAAAGTTAAGCATGTAATTGTATGCGGACACTATGGTTGTGGAGGTGTTAAGGCAGCCATGTCTAATCATAGCTACAATAAAATATTAAACATGTGGCTCAAAAATATTAAAGATGTATACAGGTTTCATAAAACAGAACTTGATACGCATACTACAGAAGAAAGTAAGTTTGACCGCCTTGTAGAATTAAATGTACAAGAACAGGTTTTACAATTATCCAAAACATCTATAATTCAAAAAGCATGGCAAAATGAACAAAGGCCGCATTTACATGGTTGGGTATACGGCTTAAAGGATGGTATCATCAAGCCAGTATTTGAAATGGAAGCTTGTTCAGAAATAGACCCTTTATATAAATATGATGACTTATAAGAAAATTTCACCAATTGCAGCTGCTAGGAAATTAGTGGCCGTTTTACAGCTCGACAAAAAAGAAGTGTCAGCAATTTACATTTATGCCATTCTTGCCGGCTTAGTGCAACTTGTTACGCCCCTCGGTATCCAAAGTATTATCGGATTTGTAATGGCTGGAGCACTGTCTACATCTATTGTGGTGCTCATTACAGTAGTTGTATTAGGCGTTTTTTTAAACGGACTTTTTCAAATTCGGCAACTCCAGATTATTGAAAAAATCAAACAAAAAATTTATACCAGGGATGCCTTAAGTTTTGCGCACAAAATTCCGCATTTGAATATTGAAAAATTAGACAACTATTATTTACCTGAACTTGTTAATCGTTTTTTTGATACCATTACTTTACAAAAGGGTATTGAAAAGATTTTACTAGAAATACCTGCAGCTTTTATTCAAATTTTGTTTGGTATCATTTTACTATCTCTTTACCACCCAGTGTTTATTGCCTTTGGTATTGTTTTAGTGGTGCTTTTATATATTATATTAGCAACAACGCTACCAAAAGGTTTTACCAAAAACCTACTAGCAAGCGACTATAAATACAAAACAGCAGCCTGGTTACAAGAACTAGCAAGGGTTGTAAAAACTTTTAAGTACGCTAAAAAAACATCTTTACATATCGATAAAACGGATGATTTAGTTAGCAACTATTTAATTGCTCGAACAAGCTATTTTAAAATTTTATTGACACAGTTTTGGAGTCTTGTTGCCTTTAAAATAATCATAACGGCAGCCATGTTAATTGTGGGTGTTTATTTGTTACTCAATCAGCAAATCAATATTGGACAATTTATTGCGGCGGATATCGTAATTCTAGCAGTTATTAGTTCGGTAGAAAAATTAATTTTAACACTAGACAAAGCATATGACACATTAACAGCCATTGAAAAATTAGATAAAATTAAAAGTGCCGAATTAGAAAGTGCAGGTACTGATATAATTGCTGGATCAAATGGAATGAAAATAGATTTTAAAAATGTTTCCTTCAATTATCCAAATGGCAAAAATGTATTAACAGATATTAATGTAGAAATACAGTCTGGTGAAAAAGTATTGATTGTGGGTAACTCTGGATCAGGAAAATCAACCTTATTACGCCTACTTACAGGTACGTTTACTAATTTTTCAGGTGCCATAAGAATCAATAATATAGCACTAGGCAGTTATGCAATTGATTCTTTAAGATCCAACACGGGGGTATTAATCAGTCAGCAAGATATTTTTCAGGGTACGATTAGAGACAATATCACAATGGGGGATACTAGCATTACCAATGAAGAATTATATCAACTTACAAAATCTACAGGACTCGAATCATTTATTGGCGAACTAGAAATTGGTTTTGACACTGACATTGATCCAGCCGGCAAAAAACTTCCAGAAAAAATCAAACAAGGAATATTATTAGCAAGAGCACTATTTAGCAGAAAAACATTGCTACTATTAGAAAATCCATTTGATGGTTTAGAATTAAACACCATAGAATCCGTAAAAGAAATGATGGCGAAATTAGAAAATGTGACCATGCTTGTAACTGCTGGAAATAATGCACATCAAGAAATTTTTGATAAAATTATTTATCTAGAAAATGGATCAGTGGTTTCATTTCAAAGTAAAAATAAATAAGAATGAAAGCTTATAACAATATTTATCAAATAGAGAAAGAGAACAGAATTACTAGAGTATTTGTTATTCTATTAATTGTCATGGTTATAATTTTGTTTTTGCCATGGACACAAAATATTAGGGCAAGAGGAAGTATTACAACATTACAACAAGAGCAAAGAAGACAAGAAGTCAATACCATTATTGCGGGTAAGGTAGTAAAATGGTGGGTTAAAGAGGGAGATGCAATTAAGGCAGGCGATACCATCATGCAATTAAGTGAGGTAAAGGTAGAATATTTAGACCCTCAGTTATTAGAAAAAACGAGGGCTCAAATTCAAGCTAAAGCTGCTGCTATAGAGGGTTACACCAGAAAAGGTGAAATGGCTAGCAAACAAGAGCGGGCACTCGCAGAACTTCAGCTCATTAAATTAGATCAACTTAAAATTAAACAACAGCAACTTCAGTTAAAACTAATTTCAGATAGTATTGAATTGGTTGCGCAAATCAATGAATTACAGGTTACCAAAAGACAAATTGATGCAGCTAAAAACATGTTAGATAGTGGCGTAATTTCACTCGTTGACTTTGAAAGAAGAAAAGTGAATTATCAAAATGCATTTGCTAAAAAAACAGCAGCAGAAAACAAGTATGCACAATCAAAACAAGAAACCCTAACATTATTATTTGAACAAAGCAGTATTTTACAGGACTACAATGATAAAATTGCAAAAGTAAATGGCGATAAATTCACAGCAAGTGCAGACCAAGCAGTTGGCATGGGCGATCTTGCAAAACTTGAAAATAACTACGCCAATTATGATGTGAGAAACAAACTCTATTACATCATTGCACCTCAAACCGGACAAATTACTAAAGCAAAAAAAGCGGGTATTGGGGAATACGTTAAAGAAGGAGAAATGATTGTGGAAATTGTCCCTAAAGACATCAAATATGCTGTAGAACTATTTGTTGAACCAATGGACTTACCCCTCATTAGCAAGGGACAAAAAGTGAGGTTTATTTTTGATGGCTTCCCTGCTATCGTATTTAGCGGATGGCCAAATAGTTCATATGGTACCTTTGGTGGTGTTATCACTGTAATTGAAAACGGTATCAGTGACAATGGAAAATTTAGAGTATTGGTATCTGAAGACTCTTCCGATGGACCATGGCCTAAACAATTAAAATTTGGTGGAGGCGCTAATGGCATTGCACTATTAAAAGATGTAAGTATTGGTTATGAACTTTGGAGAAATATAAACGGATTCCCTCCAGAATATTATCAAGCAAAAGTTGAAACGACGAAAAAATGAGGTATCTAAAGCAAATATTACTGCTCCTATTGATATGCACAAAGGGATTTGGTCAAAGGCTTACCTATACTGAATTTATAGATCAGGTTAAAAAAAACCATCCCCTTAGCAAACAGGCAAAGATTGTCGTTGACAAGGCAAGCGCAGATGCGATGATTGCTAGGTCAAACTTTGATCCCACTGTTGGCTTTCAATCTGACATGAAAACTTTTGATGGTAAAAATTATTTCAATTACCAAAATACGGAATTAAAAATTCCTACATGGGCTGGAATAGACATTAGTACAGGGATTGAAAGTAATAGAGGACAATTTTTAAATAGTGAAGTATCTAAAGGACAAAGTAGCTACTTGGGCATAAGCGTGCCAGTCATTAAAAATTTAGTGATTGACAAAAGAAGAGCTGCTGTGTTACAAGCCAAAAACTTAATACTAGCCAGCGAGCAGGAAAAACAATCGATTGTCAACAACCTCTTATTAGATGCAAGTATACAGTACTGGAAATGGGCTGCTCAATACCAACTTCTTAAACTATATAACCAATACGTAGTCACTTCAAGTAATAGATTTAACATTACCAAAATTGCATTCAATAATGGAGAAAGGGCTTCACTTGACACACTAGAAGCACTTACACAATTACAGCAATTAAAAATTTTAGAAAACGACGCTGAATTACTTTTTACCAACGCTGGTATAGAACTATCCTATTTTTTATGGGACAATCAGGATAGTGCCCTACAGTTAAGCCCTACTATCGTACCTGATACATTAGATAGTAAACAAATTTCTATCGAAAACAGTATTGCCGACTTAATTAGTTTGTCTATTCTACAAAACCCTGAAGTACGCGCCTATGAATATAAAATCAATAATTTACTCATTGATAAGAAACTGAAATTTCAGTCACTGCTCCCTATGTTAAATGTAAAAACCAACATTTTAAACCAAAACTACAACGTCTTTAAAGATGCGAGTACACAGTTGTATCAGAACAATTATAAGTTTGGTGTAGATTTTAAAATGCCGTTGTTTTTAAGAGAAGGGCGCGGAGAATACCGTAAAGCAAAACTAAAAATAGAAGAAACGAACTTAGCTTTTGCTGCTAAAAAAATTGAGGTTCAAAACAAAGTAAAAACCTACAGCAACGAAAACTTTTTCCTAAAAAATCAATTGGAAACACTTTTCACCATCAACAACAATACAGGTGCACTTCTGAAGGGCGAACTTATAAAGTTTTACAATGGAGACAGTAATTTATTTGTTGTTAATGCTCGCGAAAATAAGGTAATTGAAACTGCAGAGAAACTCATTTCCCTGCAGTTCAAAATTGTGAAATCTTATTACGGAGTTAAATGGGCTAGTGGCACCATTAATCAATAAGCGAAGCGTGCGGCAATTGTAAAGCTTTACACTTTTCATTAAAGTTTTTAATATCCACTTCAATAAATTTATTGAATTGCGCTTTGTATATATACCACTCATCACGTAGTTCCTTGAATCTATTTACATGGCCTGACGTAACATGAGGGGTATTGGTATCTAATTCGCCTCTTAAAAAAATGTAATTAGCACTTAACTTGTTTACAAAATTGATTACATCATCGTTAGACTCAGACTTTGTTTGTATAAGCTTTTCTTCCCAGTCGTCTATTTTAGTATTGATTGAATCCGCAAGCGCTACAATACTTTTATACAGATCCTTATTTTCAATACGGTCGATAATACCATTTAACTGATTTTGCATATCACGCATGCGCACTACTGCTACATGAATATCGTTTACATCTGTAGCAATATTTTGTAATAAACTAGCCTGCTCCTCGTAATCTGCAGCAGTAGCCTTAATACGAGGATCTGCAAGCACTTGGAAAGTTTGTTCAAAAACCAACGTATCTATGTGAAGCGCTGCTTTGTAAGTGCCTGGAACAACGCGTGCACCATCATAGCTTCCTTCTATAAATACCCCAGGAATAGATGCGATAGATTCCCCGCGTAAATCCCATACAAAACGGTTTAAGCCAGCATGCACAGTTAGTTCAGGATCGTTTTCGTTTTTATTGTTGCTAGTTTTATTGCTTGGCGCATTTGCATAAAAAGTTCTAACCACTTTTCCGTTAGCATCAGAAAAAACAAGTTTAGCCTTTTTTGTTGCATTATCTGCTGCATGTACTGTGTAATAAACAACGGCACCGCTTGCTTGATTTGCGCCAAGGGTGCTAATTGGTTTACCGTTTTTATCCATTAAATTACTGTAATCCAAAACACTACCACCTGAAATACGGTGTACATTACTTACAGCAAATAAATGGTTTGCTGCCGTGTCTTTATTGTACTTTCTAATGGGTTCTAGATCATCTAATATCCAAAACGCTCTGCCTTGTGTAGAAGCCAACAAATGATTTTCATGCACTTTTAAATCAGTAATTGGAACCACCGGTAAATTCAATTGAAGTTGCTTCCAATTTTCTCCTCCGTTATATGAAATAAAAAATCCTGTTTCTGTGCCTGCATATAAAATTTTGGGATTAGAAGGATCTTCTCTTACAACTCTTACAAAAGCGCCATAAGGTATACCGTTTGAAATTTGCTTCCAACTAACACCATAGTCATTTGTTTTAAAAATGATGGGCGTGAAATCATTCACCTTATATTTATTTACGGCGATATATGCAGTCCCCTTGTTAACACTAGAAACTTCGATGGCATTTATCAACGATTCATCTAAATTTTTTGGCGTAATGTTTGTCCAGTTGTTTCCACCATCTTTTGTTAGGTACACTAATCCATCATCACTACCAGTATAAATTATCCCTTTTTCATTTTCAGATAATGCTACATAACTAATGGTACAATAGTTTTCACCACCTGCACCTTCATTGGTATAAGGAACGCCACTAATACCCATTTTAGTGGTATCGTGTTTTGTTAAATCTGGTGAAACTGCTTTCCAGGTTTTTCCTAAATCGGTTGTTTTAAATAAAATATTTCCTGCATGATAATAAGCACCCGGTTCTAATGGATCATACACAATAGGGGCATTCCAATTGAACCTGTACTTCATATCTTTTGGCTGAAGTGCTTGGTATTGCACCGGATGCTCCATAATATTGACGCCCTCTTTGGTAACATTATTATACGCTTCAATAGTTCCCTGATAAGACCCCCCCATGGTAATTACCGGATTGTTAGGGTCGAATGCAACAAATGCAGATTCGCCACCAGCAGTGCTTGTCCAATCTTTATCTGAAATACGGTAACCATTGGTTACGCGGCTTGCCATTTTAATTGAACTATTATCTTGTTGACCACCGTATAAATTATACGGGAATAAATGGTCGGCATTGACACGATAAATTTGCGAAGTAGGTTGGTTAGCCTGGGTAGACCAAACTTTACCAGTATTAAATGTTACAGCAGCACCACCATCATTGGCCACAATCATATTGCTGCTATTTTTTGGATGAATCCAAAGTTGGTGATAATCGCCATGGGTTCCACCCATATTGCTCCATGTTTTCCCGCCATCAGCAGAGCGTAATCCTGGCGAGTTTAATACATACACCACATTTTCATTTTGTGGATCTGCAAACACTTCGATATAATACCATGCGCGCTGTGTCAAGCGGTGGTCTTTACTAATTCTATTCCAATTTTTTCCCGCATCGTTAGAAACAAAAAGTCCACCCAATTCTTTTTCGGTATCACTTTCAACTAAAGCATATACTTTTTCAGGATTAGCCCTAGAAACTGACACGCTCATTTTACCGAGTGCATTTGGTAATCCATTTTCAATTTTATTCCAGGTAAGCCCTGCATCGGTAGATTTATACAAACCACTTCCTGGACCTCCACTTTTAATTTCCCATGGTAATCTTTGGTATTCCCACATAGCAGCATATAAGATGCGCGGGTTGGTCATGTCCATCGCTAAATCTGCACACCCCGTGTTATTATCAACAAATAAAACTTTATTCCAGTGTGCACCGCCATCCACAGATTTATAAACACCACGATCTGCAGAAGGGCCATGTGTTGCACCTTGTGCGGCTACATAAACGATATCGGGATTTGAAGGATCAATACGTATCCAAGATATTTGACGCGTTAATTCGAGCCCCATATGCTTCCATGTTTTTCCCGCATCTGTAGATTTGTAAACACCATCACCATAAGAACTCATCACACCTCTAGGCGCATGTTCTCCCATACCCACATATACTACATTTGGATCAGACTCTGCAACAGCTACTGCACCTACACTTCCTGTTTTAAAAAATCCATCAGATATATTATTCCATGTTTGTCCTGCGTCTTCTGTTTTCCAAACACCACCACCTGTGGTACCCATATAATAGGTTAGTTGATTTTGCACGACGCCTGTTGCAGTAACAGATCGTCCGCCACGAAGTGGTCCAATATTTCGCCACAACAAATTATTAAAATGCGAAGGCACTAAATTTTCTTCTACTACAGTTGCGGCTTGCGTTTTTGAAACCGCTTTTTTTTGTGCTTGAACGAAAGAGGTACATGCAATGATAGATGCAACTGCACCCATTAAATACTTTGAAAACATAGGAGATATTTGATGAGAAATTAATAAAATAAATAACGCTTGGCGCTATTACGCCAGCCAGCCTGACTTTCGTAATCGACAAAATATATTTTAACGTCTGCTTGACTTTCGTAATCTACAAAAAAGATTTTCTTTTTTGATTGTGAAGCATAGGAGGTAAAAAACCATTTACCGTTATTGTCTCCAGCCTGGCTCTCATATTTGACCTTGTATACTTTAAGATCTGCCTGACTTTCGTATTTAACAACAAAAACCTTTACATCCGCTTGTGACGCATAGTCAACTGCAAATATTTTTTGCGCTTTTAAAGTACCTACAAATGCGAAAAGAAAAATGAGTAAGCCTAATTTTTTCATAGCGATAAATTTAGGCCTTCAAGTTATAAATATTCCGGCACAATCGTTTATTTCACCACAATCTCATCTGCAAAAATCCAAGCACCCGTACCCGCCGCATGATGCCAATAGGGTGGCGACTTCATATTTTTTCCGATAACTCTAATAAACCTTGCCTTTTGGCTTTTTGAACTGGTAGCAAAGACTTGTATGTCATTCACTTTGCTGGTTTTTACTAAAGGAAATACATTATCGACGGTTTGGATCGGTGTATAGTTAATTCCGTCTTCCGAAGCTTCAAATGTAACCGCTGTAGGAAAAAACACCACATGATTGGTCACCTGCAAAAAAGACACGGAAACCTCTGAGAAACTCGTAACCTTACCCAGGTCAATGGTAGCTTTCATATCATCTAAAAAGCCAAGCCAATTGGCATAAAAGCTCCAGCCACCAAAAGCACCATCTGTAAGGGCTTGTGGATCTTCTTTGGCATATTTAACCGGCTTTATAGCAAGGGTTACCTTACTATTTTTGGCCTTATTTACCTCTTTCGCACTAGTTATTAATTTTTGATACCCTTGTAAATAATCGGTTAAGGGTAATCCCATTTCATTGATGATTTTAATACCCTGCGCCCCAGTTGCCTTTGTAAAACGATCCACACGTTGTTGAATTGCCGAAACATCAGATAATGGAAAAGACGCTTTATTTAATCGGTAAAATTCGAGGGTTGCAAAATCGAGTCCAATGCGCGCTTCATGAACCCGCGATTGTAATACCGCATTACCGGAAGCAATAATTGTTGCACTATCAAATAGCGCGTTATACTGCTTTAATTTTTGCTCGCTTAACCAGGTTTCAAAACCCTGTGCAGGATCACCATATAAGAACAAATAAAATTTTGGAGTTTCCTTTATCGCTGCATGTAAATCATTTAAATACTTAACAATAAAAGGAGATGCTACTCCGTAATAATTATTTGAAAACTCCTGAAGCAAGTTTGCATAATTTAACTTAGGGTTCCATAAAAATTTTGAAAGCAACCAACTGCGTAGCTCAAAAAATTCAGAAGGATTATGACTGTGCTGTTCAAAAATCCAATTGGCATTGTTGTCTACAAATAAATTAATATTAGGTTGAAGTGTTTCTAAATTTGGGAATGGTGCTAAAAAATTTGTGAACTGCGTAGTGTAATCCCAAATTTGAATGGTTGCACCAATGGCACCCCATGCTTTTAAGTCTGACTCAAAATCTTTGCACTTATCCGCAATAGGACCACTTCTATCACACTCTATAGAACAAAGTGTAACTAATACATTTTTTTCTGGTTTGATATGAAGTGGCGCTTTCCTAGTGTATTGATACGCCAGTGTTGCAATTGTTTTATTTGGAAAGTCTTTGGCAATGCGGTTTACAAGGGTTATCATGGTTCCAGAGGGAGAACCTTCGTAAGCATCAATGGCCGCACATTTATCACAGGTGCAGTATTGTGTGTTGTCATCTTGGCTTACTGATAAAACTGAAGCTGAAGGTCTTCGATTAAAAAATGCAGCTACAGAATCTTTGATAATTTGATACACCGTGTCGTTGGATAAACAAAGTTGTGTGGGCTGTCTTTTATTTTTTACGAGCGCATAAAAACTTGGATGGCTTTCAAAAAAGTTTTTTTCTGGCAAAAACTTATTAAAGGTATGCACACGCGCTTCCGGTACAAATTTTGGGAACCCTTCGAGGGTTACTCTTCTTTTTGCAGCAAAAGAAGGATTGTCATAAAATAATTTTGAATGCACCGTTCTTGTTAAAACAGCTGGAGTATAATGATAATCTGCTGTAACAATTATGTTTTTTGTTGTTGGTATTTTTTCGACTGTTGGCGATAAAAATTGACAGCCTAAAAATTCTTCTAATAAAACGTATAATGTTTCGAGTGTTTGATAGGGTGTAGCGCCTGTTATTTGTAGCGTATTATTTGTGCTTGAAATAGAATATTCTTTTTTAATAAGTGCCGCGTAATTTGGACAAGCACGACCAATATAAATCACCGGATTTGAAGTGCTTTTTTTTGACACAACTGGAATTCGCGCTCCTGCTATTTTAAAAATATAATCACTTAACTCGGTAGCGGCTAAACGCTCGTCGCTATCTGCATTTTCAGCAATTTGAATAACCGTTTTTGAACTTCCTTGTTGTACCATCTTAAAACTAGCACTAGTGGCTTTTTGAGCATTTGCTTGAATGCTATTAAAAGAAAGTAAAAGCACGAATAAAAATGAAAATGTAGTTCGAACGAATAACTGCATGTGTATGATTTTAGATACCCTAAATTTAAATTATTTCAATAACTCAATTCTAACCTTTTTTAAGCCTATTTGAACCGGTTAAAAAATAATTAATGGGCTCATTTAATAGTGGCGTAAATTAACTGCAAATAAAAATTCATGAAAAAAATATTGTTCGTATTTGCAGTGCTATGTTCAAGTGTTTTACTTGCGCAAGATGTATTTTACTTTACTAGCGGATTAGCTTCCGGAAAAACACACCAATATGGTAGAGAAGCTATGTATTCCGACGCCCTCGCTTATAGCTTGTACAAGGGAGAAAGTAAACCACAGGAAGGATTACCTGTTTCGAGTGGTGCAAATACCTACTGGTCAAGTATTAAAGCAGACAGTGCGCACAACTTTAGAAGTCAAGCACTTGCCAATGGTTATTTATACCTACAATACAATGCAGCAAAGGCTGGAACAGCTGTGTTTATTGGTACTGGGCATTCTATGGTGTTTATCAATGGCGCGCCGCATGCGGGCGATATGTACCGTTATGGTTGGATGTACATACCTATTCAATTAAAGAAAGGGATCAATGAATTTTATATCCGCGCTGCAGGCGCAGGTAGATTTGCTTCTGTAAAAGCCATGTTAGATTTTTCATTTAAGCCCGTACAATTAAGTACCAAAGATGCTACACTTCCATTTTTTATTGAAGGAGAAAATGTTTCCAAAAAATGGGCAGGCCTTGTTGTAGTGAATAGTTCTAAAAACATTACGGCAGGTATGCGTATTACAGCTTCGGTTGAAGATCAAAAAATAGAAACCAATATTGCTAATATTGCTCCTCAAATTGCAAGAAAAGTAGCCGTAGAAATTCCAGTTCCAAAAAATACAACAAAAGGAAGCTACCGGGTTTCACTTACTTTAATGGCCAACAACCAAATCATTGATACTACATCTGTTGTAGTAACTTCAGTAAAAAGTAATGAACACGCTTCGCATACATTTATTAGTACAATAGACGGATCTGTTCAGTATTATGCAGTAGCGCCTCAGGCCAACGACAATAAAAATAATCCAAGTTTATTTTTATCGGTGCATGGCGCAGAGGTAGAAGCCATTTCTCAAGCAAGAGCTTATAAACCAAAAACAGAAGGACCGATTGTAGCACCTACCAATAGAAGACCTAGAGGTTTTAACTGGGAAGATTGGGGTAGACTCGATGCACTAGAAGTTTTTGAAATTGCTAAAAAAACATACCAGCCAAACCCACAAAATATTTATTTAACAGGACACTCGATGGGCGGTCATGGCACTTGGTATTTAGGTGCTACCTACCCTGGAAAGTGGGCTGCTATTGCGCCTTCGGCGGGCTATCCAACCCTTGCTGCGTATGGTTCACACGATGGTCTGGTTCCCAACGATACAAGTACGCCTGTTAAAAAAATATTAACCAGAGCAAGTACACCAAGCAATGTTTTAGGCATGGTCAATAATTACAAAGCGAATGGTGTTTACATTTTTCATGGTGATGCGGACGAAACCGTTTCGGTAAACTATGCTAGACAAATGAAAAAAGTATTGGCCGAGTTTCATCCTGATTTTAGTTACTACGAATACCCAGGAGGTTCACATTGGTTTAGTGATGAGAGTGTAGACTGGGCTCCTATTTTTGATTATTTCAAAAGACATACCATTCCTGTTAGTAGTAAAGTAAATGTGATTGATTACACACTTCCTTCTACTGCTATTACCAATACATATCATTGGTTACAAGTGTTACAACAAACAAAAAGTTTTGACTATAGCCGCGTGCAACTTACGCGCAATATGAAAACAAAAAACATTACAGGTACCACTACCAATATTAATGCTGTTGCTATTGATACCAAAGATTTTGCTGTTGGTGATACGGTTACTGTTGTATTAGACGGTAATCAGTTAACACATATTGTTAATGGTACTGCGCTAGTTTTGGAAAAAAATACAACTTGGAATAAAGGAACCTCACCATCTCTCACCAATAAAGGCATACAAAGAAATGGTGGATTAAAAGAAGCATTCAACCATAACATGGTTTTTGTATACGCCACACATGGAACAGAAGCAGAAAATAACTGGGCACTACAAAAAGCAAAATATGACGCTGAAACATGGTACTATAGAGGCAACGGTTCTGTAAGTTTAATTGCAGATAAAGATTTTACGACTGCTGCTTATCAAAATCAAGGTGTTATTTTATATGGTAACGAAACAACCAATACCGCAGCAGCGGCACTCCTTACCAATTGTCCAATTAAAGTAACTACCGGAAAAATTGTAATGGGAAACACCGTTTTTGAAGGTCAAGACTTAGGTGCTTACTTTATGTACCCAGCACAAAACAATGGTATTACAAGCGTTGCACTCATTGGTGGGACTGGTGTACAAGGCATGCAAGCCGCAGATGCCAACCAATATTTTAGTGGTGGAAGTGGCTTCCCTGACTTTATGGTTTTTTCACTTGATATGCTTATTAAAGGCGAAGACGGCATTAAAGCAGTGGGCTATTTTAACAATGACTGGAGTTTAGGTAAGGATTTTTATATTAAAAAGTAAAGAAGGATGAAAAAAATAGTATTTGCTATTTCGTTAATACTCGTAGGATATATTGCTGTAGCACAAAAGCAAGTTAGTATCATTCCAGAGCCACAATTTTTGAAAGTAAATAATGGAAATTTTACTTTTTATAAAAATACGCAGTTTATAGCACCAGCTAGTTGGAAACCGATTGCAAAATATGTACAGCAAATTACAAGTACATCTATTAGCACGCTTCCAAAAGGAAATACGCGCATAGTATTTAAAGAGAATAAAAATTTAGCGGGTAGCGAATACACTTTAACAGTTTCTGCAAGTACCATTACGATTTCTGCAAAAGATTATGCTGGCGCGCTCTATGGTGCACAAACCATTGTTCAGCTTTGGTATACCAGCTCTACACCAAGTCGTATTGCCTGTGTAACGGTAAAAGACAAGCCCAGATTTGAATACAGGGGTCTTATGTTAGATGTATCTCGAAATTTTTATCCGGTATCTTTTATCAAAAGTTTAATGGACGTTTTAAGTATTTATAAAATCAATAACCTGCATTTACACTTAACAGATGGTGCAGGTTGGAGACTTGAAATAAAAAAATACCCACTCTTAACAAAGCAGGCTGCTTTTAGAACACACAAAACATGGAAAGAGTGGTGGAAAAATAGAATGGGTTATTTACAAGAAGGAGATCCGTTAGCATACGGAGGTTATTACACACAAAATGATGCAAAAGACATTGTGGCGTACGCAGCAGCAAAAGCCATCAACGTTATTCCAGAAATTGAAATGCCAGGACACTCCGATGAAGTACTAGCAGCCTATCCAAATCTAGCTTGTGATAGTGTTAAAGGTAGAAGCGGCGAATTTTGTATTGGTAACGATTCGACATTCACTTTTATGCAGGACGTAATTACAGAAGTGATGGGGTTATTTCCTTCAAAATATATTCATATTGGAGGTGATGAAGCCGCAAAAGGGCACTGGAAAAAATGTACAAAATGTCAAAAGCGCATTCGTGACAATAACCTAAAAGATGAGGATGAACTCCAAAGCTATGCCATCAAAAGAATGGAAAAATTTATCTCTAGCAAAGGGCGTTACCTACTAGGCTGGGATGAAATATTAGAGGGTGGCCTTGCCCCAGGTGCCCGTGTGATGAGCTGGAGAGGGGAACAAGGTGGTATTGATGCAGCAAGACAAAACCATGATGTTATTATGACCCCTGGTGGGACTTGCTACTTTGATAAATACCAACAAAATCCAGCTGGTGAACCAGAAGCCATTGGTGGATTTTTACCACTTCAAAAAGTGTATGAATATGAACCGATGCCTACAGTACTTGAAAAAGAAAAACAGCAGTATGTAAAAGGTGCGCAGGCCAATTTATGGACCGAATATGTTCCTACGCAGGAGCATGCAGCATACATGATTTTCCCACGCATCATTGCGTTAAGCGAAGTGGTGTGGAGTAATCCGTCTACTAAAAATTGGGAGCAGTTTCAAGAAAAATTAACCGCTCATTACAAATTACTACAAGCATTTAATATCAATTATTGTAGACCATCTAATAGAGTGGATATTACCACAACCATTGATACTGCGTCTCGCGCTGCGCGCGTTAGTTTTAATAGTGAGCAGTTTAAACCAACCATCTATTATACCACCAATGGAACAGCACCCACCACTGCTTCCAAAATATATTCAACGCCATTTTTAATTGATTCAAAAGCAACAATTAAAGCTGCCATTATTAATGCAAAAAAATCAGCCCCGGATTCTGTGCTCATTAATTTTCATAAAGCATTTAATAAACCCGTAACCTACAATATACCTTATAGTAAAGGATATCCTGCTGATGGTGCGCGCACACTTGTGAACGGATACCGAGGAACTTTAACCTACCAAGATGGGCAGTGGCAGGGCTTTATCACCAATATGGACGTTGTAATTGATTTACAAAAAATTGATACAGTAAGTTTGGTGCAAGCAAATTTTATGCAAATTATTGGACCGGGTGTTTATATGCCTAAATACATAGAAGTACAAACATCCGTGGATGGTATCAATTATACCAATCAGGGTAGAGATAACAATACGGTATCTCCTACAGAAAGTAGTTTACTCTTTAAAGATTTTAAAGTACAAATGAAACCAACCGCCGCGCGCTATATTAAGTTTATATCGAAACTTCAAAGCGGCTTTCAATTTATCGATGAAATTATTGTAGAATAAAAAAGCGGCTCCCAATTACTAGAAAAGGGAGCCGCTTTACTTTTTTGCTCATTAGTATTTTGTAACACCAGGCACCGGCACTGGATAGAATCCGTCAGGGCCAGGATTAACAGGCGCTGCGGCATCAAATGCATACACCGAAGGGTGTAAATTAAGACCTGAGTTAATCGCTTTATCCCAGTCTATGATTTGTCCACTATACGTAGCCATTCGGCCTAAAATAGACGTCATGGTTGAGTATGCGCCGTTTTCGGCATCGGCATATTTATACTCACCTTTTGCAATCGCTGCAAAAAGTTCGTCATGCTCGGTTTGATATGGATTACGCTCTTTAGATTTATCAAATTGAAAAATAGTTTTACCACGTAAATCTGTGATACGCGCTGCATCGCAATATATTTTTCCCTTAGTGCCTACAAGTAGTTCATCTACTTTACTTGAAGTCCCTGGCATATGTCTACACTGAGAATTTAAAATAGATCCATCGGCGTAATGAAACTCTACATAATGATGGTCAAATATTTCACCATGCTCTTTTGATTTTCTTACTTGTCGTCCACCAAAGCCTTGTGCTTTAACAGGATACCCGCCTTTAAACCAGTTGATCACATCTAAATTGTGAATATGCTGCTCTGTAATATGATCACCGCAAAGCCATACAAAATAATACCAGTTACGCATTTGGTATTCCATTTCTGTTTGACCTGCTTTACGTGGTCTTGTCCATACACCATCATTATTCCACCAAGCTTGCATCGATGTAATATCTCCAATCATGTCTTTTTTTGCAAAAAGCGCGCGGTATGAATCTTGGTAATGTCTTTGAAGACCTACTACCACATTTAATTTCTTTTGTTTTGCAATTTTAGCAGCTGCTAAAACCCTTTGCACGCCTGCAGGATCTGTAGCTACCGGCTTTTCCATAAATATATGTTTGCCTTGCTTTACGGCTTCTTCAAAATGAATGGGTCTAAAACCTGGAGGCGTTGCAAGTATAACAACATCTGCAAGTGGTATGGCTTTTAAATAACCATCAAAGCCTACAAATTTTCTTTCTTCTGGAACATCAAGTGTGCCTTTTGTACCAGCGCCAGCACTAGCAAGTTCTCCACTTACATTTTTATAACATTCATCTAATCGGTCTCTAAAAGCATCCGCCATCGCAACAATTTTTACATTTTGCTTGCTCATTAGTGCCTGAACTGCTGCACCTGTTCCACGTCCACCGCAACCAATAACGGCTACTTTGATAACGTCATCAGA